>ERZ1026846.1064-NODE-1064-length-18567-cov-10.752107_pt1 | contig 18567 bp, 16 predicted proteins | sample MGYA00380153_ERZ1026846 | MGnify/ENA primary metagenome ERZ1026846 (study PRJEB33269, sample SAMEA4719789) | human gut metagenome | biome: human-associated habitat; feature: organic feature; material: feces | place: Cameroon | collected 2013-10 ... | reverse complement strand
TACATAACAGCTCGACATTGCTGATTGGTCTTGAGAGTATGCAGAATCTGCTGGACTGAGATTGTGACAGAGTGTAATATGTGAAGCCTTACTGCAGAAGTAGGAGAATATAGGGAAGTTGAGCCAGTAATTCAGGGTAAGATACTCTGGATGCTGGCTCATTTTTTGATTCAGAAATGAAACAAATGCCCTGTAGGCGAAATGAGGGAAAAATATTTTATTGTGCAGAATATGGTAACTGGAATACAAGATTAATAATATTATTGGAGATTAATGGTCATTTTTTACTCATATATGGTAAAATTTCATGTGGTATCAAGAAAGATGCCAGGTTGGCACAAGAATTGCTTTTAAAATAATCAGCGGAAAGATATCTCGCAAAAATTAGAAAATCGAGGAGGATTACAAATGAAACTGAGTGAGGTATGTAAAAAAAATGTATCGGCCGTCGTTCTGGTTGTCTGTCTGTTTGTGATGATCATATCATCGGCAATCGGACATGGAATACAGACAGGATGGGGAAATGTTAAGACGGAGGAACTGACCTTTACAACCGATACGGGAGCAGAAAGTCATGCAAAATTATTTATTCCTGCAAGTGCAACCAAAGATACACCGGCACCGGCTGTATTACTCTGCCATGGCTATACAGCAGACCTGGATGCCATGGAGCCTTTTGCCATTGAATTGACAAGAAGGGGATATGTTGTTATGGCACTGGATATGTATGGACATGGTGAATCATCGCTTCCGGAGGAAGGATGCAGCCAGATCGAGATGGGAAGCGTAGAAAATTATGCTCCGGATCTTGGCTCATATTCAGCTTTGCAGCTATTTAAAAACTATGATTTTATCGATCAGACAAAAATCGGTATGCTTGGACATTCCATGGGTTCATCAGCAATCCAGGAAGGCGCTTACATTGCATATACACAGTGGCAGTATGCCTATACTACAGCATATCAGGCAAAAATCGAGGCTGGTGAGGATGAGTCAACAGCAGCAACGGATGCATATGCAACAGCTATGCAGGCAGGGATTGTGCTGCCGGCATCACTGGTTATCACAGGATATAATTATAATGTAAGAAATATCAATGATCTGACATACAGTGGTGTGACAGCAGACAACGGAGTATTTCCACTTTATGCAGCACCGGTCAATATCTGCACGATTGAGGGAACTTATGATGAGTTTTCCGGTCTGCTGTGGGGAGTGGATGACGCATCACAGTATACGACAAGTTTCAAATTCGCATATGGTACAGGTGGAGCAACAAATGTAGAAAGCGGAACTTATTTTATGTATGGAGATGCTGCTGCGACTCCACTGAGCAGGGATGAGGCAGTGACTGCTGCTGCAAGTGCAGCATTGACAATGACACCAATCCGTGCAGCTTATACATTTGAAGGAACACACTCAGATACTTATTATGACAAAAATTCCATTGCAGATGCACTGGATTTTCTGGATATCACTTTAAAGAGTGATGTGAGTGAACTTTCTGTTGATAATCAGGTCTGGCATGGAAGAGCTGCCTGTGGTCTTATAGGTCTTGCAGCGACATTAGTGGCGTTTATTGCCCTTGCATTAACATTATTAAAATTGCCATTCTTTGCAACCATTAAACAGCCGGTTGTAAAGTCAGTCAGCACGATCACCTCTGTGAAAGATGGAGTAAAATATGGAATTTTCTATCTGATATTCCTTTTACCGGCTCCGTTACTTTACTATTGGCTGATCGGATACCCTTATTATATGAAACCTCAGGCATTCATTTTCCTGACTAAGTTCATGCCGAATAAGTTCTTTAATATGGCACCAATGAACTCTTTGATGTTGTTTAATATCGTTGTCGGAATCATATTCCTGATTTTATATGTTACTGTATTTGCACTTCTGGCGAAAAAAGCCGGATGCAGTTTTGAAAACACAGGACTGAAAACACCGGTAGTACAGATTGTCAAGAGTTTTCTTCTTGCAGCAATATCTTTTGGTCTGATTTATGCAGTTGTTTATGCATGTGCAGCATTATCAGGAACACACTTTGCATTCTTCAAATTTAATATTATGCCGATGGATGGAGCACACTGGATTGCATTCTTTAAGTATCTTCCTATATGGCTGCTTTTCTACATTCTTGTTAATGTGATTTATAACTCATTGACGAGAATCAATAATGCTCCGGCATGGCTGAATTATCTTTTGATTGCAGTTGTATCCTGTGGTGGACTTGCAGTGATGTTTGCATATGATTATGGCAAATTATTTGCAACCGGCGTGAGAGGAATTAAATATATTCCTGGAACTACAAGTGCACAGTGGCTGTCACAGATTGGAATGTCATTCCCTACAGCTCTGGCGGGTATCATGTTATTTTCACTGCTATTCATTTTGCCAATTTCGGCAATTATGAGCCGTGTCTGCCATAAAAAGACAGGAAATGTATGGCTGGGTTCTTTCCTGACAACATTTATCGTATTGGTATTTACAATTTCACACATGGTTACTTCCATGTAAATATAATTGCCCATTATCAATTCCCCTTAGAAGGACTGCCGTGTTTTGCGGCAGTTCTTTTTCGGATTTAGCAAGAATAAAACAATAAATTATTGTTGCATAGTTGAAACAGAAAAAACAGAATGGTAAAATATATCCGTAAATCCGAAATATCTGGTTTATCAGAATAGAATCAGTATCTTGAAGGAAGAAGGAGAAAATGAAATATTACAAGGTATTAGATGAAAAGGCGGAAAGATTAATTGAAAAATATCTGAAGGCAATTATTGAATGTTCTTTTGATGGGATTTATATCACCGATGGCGAGGCAAATACATGGATGATCAATGAGGCGTATGAGCGTATCACAGGACTTGATTCAGAAAAACTGCTTGGCGAGAATATGTGGACTCTGATGGAGAGAGGGATTATCTCTTCCTCCGGTTCCCTGCTTGCAATTGCGGAGAAGCGTATTGTGACATTGTATCAGACTTTTAGCACAGGAAAGCGTGCCATGATCACGAGTACACCGATTTTTGATGATGAAGGAGAAATCGTACTGGTTGAGACAAATGTCCGGGATCTTACCGAGATATGCGCCTTGAGGGAACAGGCTGAACGTGACAAGAATGAACTTGAGCAGAGAAGACAGCTTGAGTTTATCAAGGAAAAGAAAGTGGATATGGTTGTCTGCGACGAGAATACAATAAAAACGCTGTTACTGGCGGACAGCGTTGCAAAGATGGATACAACAGTCGTGTTATGTGGGGAATCCGGTGTCGGTAAAGAGGTATTTGCGAAGTATATCCGGGATAATAGCAGAAGAAAAGATGCACCGTATGTAAAGGTAAATTGTGGGGCTATTCCGGAGAATCTGATCGAAAGCGAATTATTTGGCTATGAAAAGGGATCATTTACCGGAGCCAACAAAAGTGGCAAGATAGGTCTGTTCGAGATGGCAGATCATGGCACGATTTTTCTGGATGAAATAGGGGAACTCCCGTTAAATATGCAGGTAAAACTGTTGCGTGTCCTTCAGGAGCAGGAGATTGAGCGGATAGGTGGAACAAAGCCGGTAAGAATTGATGTGCGTGTCATTGCGGCTACAAATCGTAACTTGGAAAAAATGATGGAAGAGAAGAAGTTCCGTGAGGATCTGTATTACCGGCTGATGGTATTCCCAATCCATATTCCGGCACTCAGGGAACGCAAAAAAGATATTGAACCGCTGGCTGAGTATTTTCTGAAGGAATTGAATAACCGTTATAAGGGAAATAAACATCTGGCAGAGAACTGTATGATGATTTTAGAGAATTATCAGTGGCCGGGAAATGTCAGAGAACTGAAAAATATTGTGGAGCGTGCGTTTATCATCAGCCAGTCAGATGAAATTACAACAGAATCCATTCCAATCACGGATGCGAATGTACATATGAATAAATACCGGAAGGCAAAAGCATCCTTGGCGATCGATACAGACATTCCTATGGAAGATGCCATAAAACAGATGGAAATGATATATATGGACAAGGCATTTGAAAAATATGGAAATGTACGCGATGCCGCTGAGAGTCTTGGAATGAGTGCATCGACATTTGTGAGAAAAAGACAAAAATATCAGGAATAAAAAAGAGAGATGTTTCATTTTTGAAACATCTCTCTTTCTTCACATAACAGATGTGAAGTATTTGAAATATCTGTTATATCAACGCTTTGAGGAGGAGCGTTACTGGCTTATCAGGTATCTAAAAAGGCACGAATCTGGTCTGCAAACAGATCTGTCTGCAGAATGCCTGCCATATGACCGTAATTGCTGTCAAGAACATAGGATCTGGCATTGCCGCCTAAGGCATTGATCCGGTCTGTGACATCTGTGATGAAGTTCCATGGATGGAGAGAATCCTGTCGGCACGGTATCGCAAGTACTTTTGCATGGATTCTTGATAAAGCAGCATCCAGATCACCATTATAAGGTCTTGAAACGTCATAGTTAATACACATACGACAGGTATAGATCCAATGGTTCAGATCAGTATATGGCATTGATCTGGATACTGTATCATATACTTTTTCCTCAAAAGTAGTCATTTCGGTTACGCCTGTTAAATTTCTGGTATCCTTTGTTGTTTCACGAGGATAGGTCTGCTCAAAATAGACCGGATGGAATGCAGCAACTGTCATTAACTGCATTGCAAGTGCAAGGCTCTCTGACGGCTGCAAGGCATTCTGATAGTAATTTCCATTATTCCATAAGGGGTCGAGTGCTGCAATACGTATACCATGCTGTAAAGGACTTAAAGAGCCATAAACAGGATGTCGTGGTGTTCCGATGACAGGAATGATCTTATCCATCATATCAGGATAAGCAACAGCCCACTGCCAGGAACACATTGCTCCAAAGGAAGGACCCATTACAGCAATTAAGTGTTTGATTCCGAAAGATTCAATGAGAAGCTTCTGGGTATTGACAACATCAAGCACTTCCGGGATTGGAAAATCCAGAGCGTAAGGTTTTCCGGTTTCCGGATTAATGGATGCAGGTCCCGTTGTAAGGACATTTGGATTTTTTGCTCCACAGTTGCAGAGATTATCAGCACATATAACAAAATAGGTATTCGTGTCGACTGCCTTTCCTGGACCGATCAGTCCGTCCCAGAAACCGGTTAATTCGTCAGATTCACGGTATTTTCCAGCACAGTGGCTGGAGGCGGAAAAGTAATGGGCAACGAGAATGGCATTACTTTTATCTGCGTTTAAGGTGCCGTATGTTTCATAACCCATGTCGATGGGAAGTGTGCGCCCATTCTGAAATGTGAAAGATGGTATATGGAAAGTCTTTTTTTCAACTATTATACTCATTGTGGTCTGCCTCCCATTCATTTAAACAATACCTACAAGTGCCATAATGATACAGAGAACTGTTAACAGGATTGGCATGCAGACAGTCAGCGGAAATACGTGACGGTAAGATCCTTTTGGTGTGACACCGCATACTGCACACATTGTGATGAAAGTAGCACAGTGAGGAAGAGTGTCAAGTCCGCAGCAGGCGATAACCATAAGACGGTGGAATGCCTCCGGATTAATTCCCATGTTCAGATAGCTGCCTAACATGGTATTAGAGAAAATCTGAAGACCGCCAAGGGCAGTTCCCGTGATTCCTGAAACGACATTTACTGCAACTGCAGCTGAGACATACGGATTAAATGTATTGGAGAGACCGTTTGCAAAGTCAAGGAAATACTGGAAACCTGGAGCGTTCTGTACAACACCGGCAAATCCCATGACACCGCCGGTTAACATCAATGCAGTCATGGAGGACCAGAAACCATTACAGAAGGTGGACACGATTTTTCCTTTTAATGCTTTGAAATTAAAAATAATAACAAGGGCAGAAGCAGCTAACAGTGAAGTGTTAATACAGTCAATGGTTCCCATGCGTTCTTTCAAAAGAAACATCATTAAAATAACAACGATCAATGGCAGGATAGATGACCAGAACGGAGGTAATGCTTTTTCGTCTGTAGATTCTGTAAGATCCGTTCCGGATACGACATACCCGTTCCCTTTTGCCTGCTCGCGTTTGGACATGATCGTAACATAAACGCACGCTATGATAAGACCAACAATGCAGGCAATCGTTCCCATAACAGGGGCTGCGTAAGCATTGGTTCCAAGAGCTGTCTGTGTAAGAATGGCATTCGTGCTGGTCGGATTTCCCGGAAGACACAGGCATAATGTTACGGATGCACAAAGGAAAATACCAGGCATCAGTTCTTTGGTGATATTTGCTTTCCGGAACATTGGGGCTGCAATCGGATATACTGCAAATACAATTACGAATGCGGAAATTCCACCCATTGCCATTAATAATGTGATCAGGATGCAGGCGATAGGAGCCCATTTGACGCCAAATAATTTGAACAGTTTGGAAGCAACAGATTCTGCTGCACCACTTACTTTCATCAGTTCACCATAAGCGGCAGCAAGACCAAAGATCAGAAAATAGCTTCCAGCAAAGTTTTTCATTCCGGTTGCGTAGGAATCTGAGAAAGTTCCCCAGAAAGGCATGCCATTTGTGACGATAATAATTGCTGCTGAAATAAGGGATGCAACAAAAGCGTTTACTCCCTTATAACTTAATACGATTAGGGCTGCAATACCTAAAAGCAACCCAATTACCCCGATAGTACTCATAAAAACCTCCTGTTATTTAAAAATTTATATAGTTTTAATATTCACAGTGAAATCTCTCTTTATAAGCTTCTTTTAAGCTGTCACGGAAATCAGGATGTGCAATTTCAATCAATGCCCGTGCACGTTCTTTTAATGTTTTTCCGTGGAGACTTGCAATGCCATATTCTGTGACAACATAGTCGATATCATTTCTGGAAGTTGTCACAGGGGCTCCAAAATCAAGATTTGGAACGATCTTGGATACTTTTCCCTTTGCTGCAGTGGATGGGAAAGCAAGAATGGAAATACCATGTTTTGCCATAGCTGCACCGCGGATAAAGTCAACCTGTCCACCGACACCACTGATCTGTCTGCTGCCGACTGCTTCAGAGCATGCCTGTCCCATCAGGTCAATCTGGACGCAGGAGTTAATGCAGACAATATGGTCATTCTGGGCTACTACTACCGGATCGTTTACATAATCTACCGGATACATTAAAACATCTTTATTGTGATCAATGAAATCATATAGACGTTTTGTTCCCATTAAGAAGTTAACTACGATTTTTCCAGGCAATAAAGCCTTTTTGCTTCCGGTAATGACACCGGCTTCCACCAGTTCCACAACACCGTCAGATATCATCTCAGAGTGGATACCGAGGTCTTTTTTATCCTTTAAGTAGAATAAAACAGCATCCGGGATCGCACCGATACCAAGCTGTAAAGTATCGCCATCCTGAATGAGGGAGGCACAATTTGCACCGATCGATTTTTCGATATCGGTAAGTTTTGCGGCAGGGAGCTCGATCAGAGGATTGGAGTGTTCTACAAAATAATCGATCTCCGATACATCAAGCACTGCTTCACCATAAGTGAAAGGCATCTGGTCATTGACCTGTGCAATGACAGTTTTTGCATGTCGTACTGCGGCAAGAGTGTAGTCTACAGACACACCGAGACTGACTTTTCCATCTTTGTTCGGAGGTGTTACGGTGACAAGTGCAACATCAACCGGAAGTTCTTTCTCAAACAGTGCAGGTACCTGATAGAAGAAGCAGGGCGTATAATCGGCACGTCCTTCCTCGACTGCTTTACGTGTGGAGCCGCCGACAAAGAGGGCGTTATGGCGGAAGTGTCCCGCCATATCCTCACCACAGTATTTTGCAGCTCCCATGGATACCATATGTAAAATTTCAACATCTTTGTAATCATCTTTGTGGTCGCATAAAACATCTAAGATATAAGATGGTTCGCCCACTGCATGACCTGTTACAACACGTCCGCCGTCTGGGATGGCTTTGATGGCTTCCTCAGCGGTACAGGTTCTTTCATGATAAAGTTCTCTCCAACTCATAGCTGCCTCCTGGTTCTTATTCCTCAATTTTTGCAATTGCTTTTGCAAGTTCTTTCTTCATCTTCAGATTGCCCTGACGGGAGATCATGATACGCTGGGCCTGTGGAGAACCGGCACCATGCATGGACTCTGTTCTGTAACCGACAGCGGCACTTCCTAATGTAAGGTTTTCGATGAGTCTTAAGATTCTCAGACGGTTCTCTGTGGATACAGAAGAAACACCTCTGAAGTATTTGTCAATGTAAGCACCAAGTTTCGGATCTTTCAGATCTTTTTCAGATGGAGCTGTCACCATAAGACCACCGGCGATATCCTCAGCTAAACGTGCGATCTCATATGGGAATCTTGTGACGTTCTGTTTACATACATTGGCAAGCAAAAGGTCAATGATGTAGTTGCCGGATTCTGTCTGGGTACCTTCTGCAGAACAGGCAATACCACAGCAGTATAAAGTTTCATTTAAGTGTGTCATCTCGATTAATTTATCTTTGATATGGGAAGCTCTCTGGGCACCATTGTATTCAGCGGCGACAGCAGCAGCACCGATCAGCACATCGCCTACACCGACTTTACATCCACCGTAGGACTGTCTGTGGTATCCTGCGAAACGTTCTACTAAAACGCCGGCGTAATCATATTCACCATTTAAAAAGATCCTGTCGTTTGGTACGAATACGTCATCAAATACAACGAGTGCTTCCATACCACCGAATTCGGAGTTACCAACATCAATCTGGGAACCTTCAAGTTTTCTGGTATCACAGCTCTGGCGGCCAACGATCATGAAGATTCCTTCGGTATCAACCGGTACTGCAAAGGATACAGCGTAATCTTTGTCGTCTTCGCCCATGGAAATAGTAGGCATAACGATCACTTCGTGGGAGTTGATGATACCGGTCTGGTGAGCTTTGGCACCTCTGACTACAATACCATCCGGGCGTCTCTCGACAACATGTAAGTAAAGATCCGGATCAGCCTGTGCATGTGGAGCGAGGGAACGGTCACCTTTTGGATCAGTCATTGCACCGTCTACAGTGAGGTCGTTGTCCTGTACATAGGTTAAGAAGTTTTTGAAGTTTTCATGATAATGTGTACCGTATTTTTTATCGACTTCGAAAGTAGTACTGAACTCTGCATTGAATGCATCCATACCTACACAGCGCTGGAAACATGCTGCTGTTTTCTGTCCGCATAAACGCTGCATTTTTACTTTTTTGATCAGATCAGCGGTGCTCTGGTGAATGTGTGTGAAACGGTTTACCCTTTTTCCTGTGTATGGGGAAATGGTTGTCATGATGTCTTCATATTCAGGCATCTGTGCCAGGTCATATGTCATCTTTACAGAGTTCAAAGATGGACGTAAGATCGGATCGTCTACAGGGTTGTCGATTTTTTTACCGAACATATAAACCTGTAAGTTCATTTTTCTCATACTTTCCACATACTCGTTTCCTGTCATTAAAGCCATAATAATACCTTCCTTTCGCCTCGTGGGACTTTTATTATTTTGACAATGGAAATATCTGAAACTGGATTTCCATTGTGTTGTTGACTGTGTATAAAGCAATCACTATGCCAAGTGGAAAAAAGAGATTTGAAAAAGGCTTATATATTAAGGAAGAAAAAGCGGGAAAACACCAAAAGAGTTTTTCCTAAGCCCAAAATACAACTGTTTCAATTTTGCAACTGTGAAAAAATGAAACAAATCCAAAAATAAAAATGACTTGGCATGAAATTTGCTATATAAAATTATAAAAAATAGAAGTAAAATAAGAGGAGGGATTCTTTGTGAATGAGAAGATCGAAAAAGTATTAGAGGAATATGTAAGACCGAAGTTATTAGAGCATGAGGGGGATGTTCAGATCATAGGGTACACAGACAAAGTGCTGAAAGTCCGGCTGCTCGGAAAATGTTCGGGATGTCCATCTGCCAGTCTGACAACGGAGGAATTGATCGCAGCGGAGGTGAAAGAACATATCCCGGAGATCGAGGATGTCGTCCTTGTGAACGAAGTGAGTCAGGATTTACTGGATATGGCAAGACAGATCATGCAGAGCAGAAGACAGGCAGGACATTGACATGAAGGTTGGGATTAAATTTTGTGGAGGCTGCAATCCGAGATACGACAGGAGAAAAGCACTGACAGAATTACAAAACCATTTTTCGGGGATTGAGTGGGTGACGGACAGTGCAGCAATCTGTGATTTCTGGCTGGTAGCGTGCGGATGTGCGCGTGAGTGCGTGGATGTTTCAAAACTGATCGCCTCGAAGAAAGTGCTTGTGCTTGCCAATACAATGGACTATCGGAATGCGGCGGAGGAACTGGAAACAGAACTGAAGCAGCACACGGACAAACCGGATGGAAAAAAGACAATCCGGATCGGGGAGACAAAAGAGCTTTCCTTAAAAGTGGATGAAGATTATGTCTTACAGTTTGCAAAAATGACAGGCGATTACAACAAGCTTCATATGGATGAAGCGTTTGCGAAAGAGCAGTGGTTTGGAAAAAGAGTGGCGCACGGCATGATCGGAAACAATCTGCTTGCGGCGGTGCTGGGAACAAAAATGCCGGGAGATGGAGCAATTTTATTATCCATGGAAACAAAATTTTGCCAGCCGATCCCAATCGGGGATACGATCACAGCAAGCGTGACGTTAGAGTCCGTGACAGAAAATAAAAAAGGTTACATTGCAACCTTCAAAGGGCAATGCAAAAATGAAACAGGCGACTGCCTGATCGAGATGCAGGCAGCACAGATGATGATGAAAAATTTATTTGCAGTAACATCGGATGAAACTTAAATTCTGAGGTTATGAGAAAGGACAATGATTATGACAAATCTGGAAAAATACGACAAAATATTTCGTGTAGAATTTCGAAAAACACAGGAGGAGATCAAGACGCTGCGTTACCGCGCTGATCCGAACTGGGATTCCATGGGACACATGAATCTGATCGGAGAGCTGGAAGAAACATTTGGGATCACGATGGATACACCGGATATGCTAGCTTTTTCCTCCTATGAAAAAGGAAAAGAGATCATGAAAAAATACGGTGTGGAAATTGAGTAGTTATGGTGACAGTCAGCAGGTTTGAAGATTCCCTCACGACGGAGAATAGTTATATTGTCACAGACGGAACAGGCGGTATTGTGATCGATCCGGGACAGGGAGAAGAAATTGTAACATTCTTAAAAGACCGGAAGATCTGTCTGGACAGTATCATTCTGACACATGAACACTGCGATCATATGGCAGGGCTTGGCATCTTAAAAAGTGTTTTTCCGGATACTCCGGTGATCGCATCCACAGCGTGCAGCAGAAATCTGTCTGACACGAAGCTCAATATGAGCGGCCGCATGGATCTGTATTTATTATTTCTGAACAAACAGGCGGCAAAACAAAAGTATCCGAAGATCGTTTACGGTCGTACAGAGATTGAGATCGCAGAGAATAGCAGGTTTTTCTGGAGAGATCACAAACTGGAGTTCACGCTGCTGCCCGGACACACACCGGGGAGCATGGGAATCCTGTTAGACGGAGAGCATTTTTTTTCAGGGGATTATCTCATCCGGGATCAGAAAACGATCACAAGATTTCCGGGCGGAGATGAAATGGTGTATGAGCAGATTACAAAACCATTTTTGAAAAAACTCAAAAAGCAGACACACATCTGGCCGGGACATGGAACAGATTACATTTGGGAGGGCGTATGACATATCAGGAACTCTTGGAGAAAGAACCTTATCAGATACCACAGGCACAGAAAGAGGCATGGTTTTGCGACATGTTTTCGGATCTGTGCCAGAGGCATGCAAAACATTGTGTTTCTTACCGGAACATGACAGATGCGCAAAATATGCAGGAGCATTTTGCAAAGCTTTCTGATGTGCCGATGGTTCCGGTGCAGCTATTCAAAGAGAGGGAACTGTTAAGCATTCCGAAAGAGGAGGTGTTCAAAGAGGTACACTCCTCCGGGACGACAGGGAGCATGCCATCCAAAATTTTTCTCGACGAGGAGACGGCAACCTGCCAGCAGTTGACACTGTACCGCATTTTACAGGACAGGCTTGGAAAAAAGAGGATTCCGATGCTTATCATAGATTCGCCGGAAGTTTTGAAAAACCGGGAAATGTTTTCCGCGAGAGGTGCCGGAATCCTTGGATTTTCCGTCTGCAGTTCAAAACGGTTTTATGCGCTGGATGAGAAAATGAACCCAAAATGGGATGTGATCGAACAGTTTGAGCGGGAATACGGAGACGGTCCGGTGTTTCTTTTTGGTTTTACCTATATGGTATGGAGCTGTTTTTATCAGAGATTGAAAGCGGAAAACCGGAAACTGCATCTGGATCAGGGCGTATTGTTCCATGGCGGTGGATGGAAGAAGATGCAGGATCAGGCAGTCTCGAAAGAGAAATTTCGAAAATGTCTGCAAGAGACCACAGGTGTAAAAAATGTCTGTGATTATTATGGGATGGCGGAGCAGACAGGCTGTATTTATGTGGAGTGTGAATGTGGACATCTCCATGCAAGCCTGTATTCAGATGTGATATTCCGAAGAAGTGACCTTAGTGTGTGCGGAATCGGCGAGGAGGGAATGATACAGGTACTCTCGCCGATGGCAGAATCCTATCCGGGACATTCCATTTTGACGCAGGATCTAGGAATCCTGCGAGGTGTGGATGACTGTCCATGTGGACGGAAAGGAAAATATTTTGACATTACAGGAAGAATCAGGCATTCTTCCGTCAGGGGGTGCAGTGATACCTATGAAGGACAGTGAGATCAAAAGATTATCAGGTGGCTGGAAAGAGGAAACATCCTGTCTGGGACGAGATGTTTTCTCAGAAGAAGTGCTGGAATTCCTCTCGGAGCTGACAGAGGAAATGCGGCGTGATCCGGTTTTGAAAAACTGGCCGCAAGCGATGACGTTCGCATTCTGGTGCCGGAGAAACAGGCTCGAACAGTGGAACGGGAAAATCGTGGAAGCTTCGGAACGTAAAGGACGTGGAACGATATTTCACGCTGCCCCTTCGAATATCCCATTTTTATTTGCCTACTCGATGGTGTACGGCATGCTCGCCGGAAATGGAAACCTGATCCGTATCTCTGAGAAAATTTCAGAGGAGGTAATGCCTGTCCTTGTAGTGATAGATCGGGTGATGAGAAGGTATCCTGTGCTTTATCAGGAAAACCTGATCTTTACCTATGGCCATGATACAGCGTTAAATGACTATTTTTCAAAACATTGTCAGGCGAGGGTTTTGTGGGGCGGTGACGAGACAATCTATACGTTTCGGAAGTCCGAAGTCCTTCCGGGATGTACACAGCTTGAATTTTCGAACCGCTATTCGGTGGCATTGTTTGAAGCAGATTATATTTTGCAGATATCTGAGGAGGAACGGAATAGTCTGGCGGAGCGGTTTTACAATGACACTTACGAGGTCGATCAGAATGCCTGTTCCAGCCCGAAACTCATTTTCTGGGTAAAGGGAAAGGATTGTGCGAAGGCGAAAGAACTCTGGTGGCAGAGTGTGCAGAAGGTATGCAGGGAGAAATATCATATGGATTTCATGCGCGCCAATGAAAAATATGCAATGCTCTGCCGCATGGAAATGGATACAGAGGAAATCGATAAGGTGTGTACCATAGGAAATGAGATTTACCGTATTTCACTGAAAACCTGTGACACGGTCGTCGAAAAATATCAGGGGAAATTCGGAATTTTTTACGAGTATGAAATCGGAGAAAAAGAGATGCTTTTGCCGTATCTGAATCGGAAAGTCCAGACGGTATTATATGCGGGAAGCAGTGAGACAGAAGCAATCCGCAGGATAATCTTAAATGGAAAGGCGCTTGGCGGTGACCGTGTGGCAGCCGTCGGTGATGCGTTAAACCTCGGAGAAAATTGGGATGGCAACGATATGATAAGAACGCTTTCACGGGTGATCGGATAACAAAGAGGTGGAAAAACAGATGGATTATAGTTTGATTTTAGAACAGGGATTGAAACAGCAGTTGTCACAGTATCAGATCATGTCGCTGAATATGCTGGCACTTGATAATGGGGAGTTGGAGGAATTTCTGGAAAAAGAGTACGAAGAAAATCCGATGCTTGAGTATGTGCCGGTGCGCAGAAATACTGCATTTGCAGATAACAGCCGCGAGAAAGAAGAATCGAGGGATTATATGTTCCAGCTGGTGCAGGAAAAAGGAAAAGATATCCGCCTGTATTTCATGGAGCAGCTCAAATTCACGGAATTTAGCATGCACCAGTGGCGGATTATTTCCTATATGATCTCCTGTGTCAGCGAGACAGGGCTTCTGGAAATGCAGATAGAGGATATTGCGGCAGAACTGGGCGCAGGTGTTGAAGAGTGTGAGGAGTGCAGACAGGCACTGATTCAGTTAGAGCCGGCGGGAGTGTTTGCACTGTCGATACAGGAGACGTTGAAAATCCAGCTGGAGCGTCAGGGAATCCGCACAGAGAAAACAGACCGTATGATCGATGAATTTCTGGAGGAACTCGGCGCGGGACATTTTTCAAAAGTAGGAAAAAATCTGCACATGAGTGCGGCAGAAGTGCGGGAACTTTTTGGAAAAATCAAAATGCTGAACCCATATCCGCTACATTGTATCGCAGGGGCAAATGCCGGTTATATTGTGCCGGATGTTCTGTGCGGCGGGAATGCAGAGGATTATGAAGTCTCTTTAAATGACGACTGGGTGGAAAATTATTCTCTCAGTGATTATTATCTGAACATGATGGCACAGACGAAAGACACAGAGCTGAAAGAATATTTCCGGAAAAAATACGAGCGGTGTAAATATATCATCACCGGTATTGAGAAGCGGCGTGATACGATCCTTAAGGTATCGAGGGCGATCATTGAACGGCAGAAAGACTATTTTTTTGCACATAAACCATTGAAACCAATGAGTATGCAGGATATTGCAGATGATATTGAGATGAACATTTCGACCGTGAGCCGTGCAGTCAAAGGAAAATATATTCAGCACCGCTACGGCACAGTTCTGTTGAAAGAGCTGTTCTGCAGTGCAGCAAGTGGTGAAAACAGCGAAGATAAGACCGCACTGGATGTCAAGAAAGCAATCAGGGAGATTGTGGATTTTGAAAATAAAAAACAGCCGTACAGTGATCAGAAGATCGCAGAGATTTTAAAAGAGCGCAACATTCAGATCTCGCGACGTACAATTGCAAAATACCGGGAAGAAATGGGCATTGCCGGCACATACGCAAGGCGCAGTGCCGGGTGATAAGAGAAGCAGGATCCAGAAAGAGGACTCTGGATAAAATGCCGGATCAGAAGTGATAAGGTCTGTGAGGTCTTTTTTCTAAAAATGCATGGAGGGCTTCCTCGTGATCTTCACTTTTATAGCAGTCAGCAAAAAGTTCACTCTCTAAAGTGAGGGCGTCCTGTAATGGAAGGGAAAGACCTTCGTGGATTGCTTTTTTCATGTTGCGGACGGCGAGAGGGGCTTTGTCAGTGATGGTATTGGCAAGCTCTAATGCTTTTTCCATGAGCTGTTCTTTTTCTACCAGATATTCGATAATGTGCAGATTGTAACACTCTCTGGCAGAGAGTGTTCTTCCGGTCAGCAAAATGTCAGCAGCCAGAGAAGAACCAACAAGGCGAGGCAGAAGCTGTGTGGAGCCCCAGCCCGGAATGCCGCCAAGATTGATAGTAGGAATGCCGATTTTGGCAGTTTTAGCGGCAACGGTGATGTCGGAGGCGAGAATGATCTCCATACCGCCGCCGAGTGCGTAACCGTCCACCGCACAAATTACCGGGATCGGGCTGTGATAAATCGCCATCGTGCAGGCTTTGCCGCGTTCAGCAAAATCGTAGGCGGTGTCGGTGGTAAGAAGTACTTCCTCTTTGATATCTCCGCCTGCGGTAAACGCTTTTTCAATACTACTGTTTAAGATAATGACAAGGTGTTCCGGGTTTTTGGAAGCCGTTAAAATGGCATCCGTCAGCTCGGAGAGCATCTGAGAGTGAAAGGCATTCAATGCCTTTGGACGGTTTAATGTGATCGTCACAATATGATTTTCGGATGTAGAAGTAATAAAATCCATAATTCCTCCTTGTTTTGCGAAGCAAAATGCGACTGCCTTTGCAGGAGCAGAGGAATTTTGCCTCCTTGTTTTGCGGTTGGCTTGTTATTTGCAGGGAAATAAGATACACCTGCTGTGGCTGGTTGTGTATATAGCAAATCTGATTCCAAGAGGAGAAAACCCGATTGGATAAGGAGTTTTACAATGACTTATTTTCTCAGGGAAAGAAAGGAGAGAGTTTCATGTTCTTTGATGAGATGCAAAAATTCGGAGAAACAATAATGCTCACAGATGGAAAAGGGGAAACATTTACCTACACGGAGGCAGAGCAGTATGCACAGAGATTAAAAACGCATCTTGCAAAAAGGAGCGTTGTGCTCTGCCTGTGCAGGAATACGGTGGGAAGTATTGCAGGATATCTGGCATTTCTGCGCCTGCTGGTAGTGCCACTTCTGTTGGATGAAAAAATCGATGTTTTATTTTTGAAACAGTTAGTGAAAACTTACCAGCCGGAATATCTCTATGTGCCGGCAGACAGGCGGAAAGAATTTTCGGATGCTGTGGTTGTGGCGGAGGAGTACGGTTACTGTCTTATAAAAACTGCCTGTGCTTCGGAACAGCCAATGTATGAGGAACTCGCCTTATTGCTCACAACATCCGGTTCAACCGGAAGTCCGAAGCTGGTGCGCCAGAGCTACCGCAATCTGGAATCAAATGCACAGTCGATTGTCGAATATCTGGAAATTGATAAAAGACAGCGGGCAATCACAGTGCTTCCGATGAATTACACTTACGGGTTGTCTGTCATCAACAGTCATGTGAAGGCAGGTGCAACGATTGTATTGACGCAGGAATCAATTGTGTCCCCGGACTTCTGGGAGCTTATGCGGCAGGAAAAAGTGACGTCCTTCGTCGGCGTTCCTTTCATTTATGAAACATTGAAAAAATTGCGTTTCTTCCAAATGGAATTGCCTGATCTGCAATACATGACGCAGGCAGGCGGAAAACTTTCCTACGAATTACAAAAAGAGTTCACAGAGTATGCCATCAGAACCGGAAAGAAATTTATCGTCATGTATGGTCAGACGGAGGCGACTGCAAGAATGTCATACCTTCCGTTTGAAAAAGCACAGGAGAAATGCGGAAGCATGGGAATTGCAATCCCGGGCGGCAGATTTTCACTGATCGGTGTAGATGGAAAAGAAATTACCGCAGCAAATGTGGTCGGTGAACTTGTGTATGAGGGCGACAACGTAACGCTTGGTTATGCATTATGCAGAGCCGATCTTGCAAAAGGGGATGAGCGGAACAGACGACTTGTGACAGGAGATATGGCAAAACGGGATGAAGATGGTTATTATTATATTGTGGGAAGAAAAAAACGTTTCCTCAAATTAATGGGAAACCGTGTGAATCTCGATGAAATGGAACAGATCTTAAAAGCGCAGTTTCCACAGGTGGACATTGCGACGGCCGGTCAGGATGAACATCTGGTTGTCTATGTGACAGACAAAGAGGTGATTTCCGATATGGAAGAGTATCTGCTGAAAAAGACGCATTTAAATTCCCATACCGGTGAGATACGTTATATTTGTAAAATCCCGAGAAATGAGTCGGGAAAAATATTATATAAAAAATTAGAGACAGAATAAAAACAGGTAAGAAACTTACGCTTATTAAAAAAATCGTTCATTACTTTTAAGGAGAGATTATGCTACAGAACAATTTTATGGATCGAAATGGAATTTCAGTCATTGAGGTGTCGGAGGAAAGAGCAGTTTTAAAGTCAGAGATTATAGATGATTTTCTAAATCCGTATGGTTATGTGCATGGAGGACTGCTTTTTACACTGGCAGACTGTGCAGCCGGAATGCTCGCAAGGACAGATGGAAGAAAATATGTGACGCAGACAGCAAATGTAAATTTTATTGCAAATGTGAAAGATGGGACGATCATCGCCAAAGCATCTTTTGTTTCAAGAAAAAAACGTGTGTCGGTTGTGCATGTTGAAATTTATTGGGTGGATACACTTTTGGCAGATTTTACATTCAATATGTACTGCGTTTCACCAATGTAACCAAAAGAGAGCAATGTTTCAGGAATACAGCAATCTGCCGCGATAACTTGAGAAAAATCTTGACTTCAACCGGGGTTTAGGGGTTATCATATAGAAAAGAAACAAAAGCAAAAACAAGGAGGCTAAATCCTCTCCTCATCAAAGGATTCGGATTTTGCTTCGCAAAACAAGGAGGCAAAATTCCTCTCCTCATCAAAGGATTCGGATTTTTGCTTCGCAAAAACAAGGAGGAATTATGGAGAAATCGAAAGTATATTTTACAACATTTAAGGCAACAGGCAATGAAAATCTGCTTCAGAAACTTCATCGCCTTATGAAAACTGCTGGATTTGAAAACATTGATTTTAAGGATAAGTATGCAGCGATTAAAATCCATTTTG
>ERZ1026846.1055-NODE-1055-length-18831-cov-15.090648_pt1 | contig 18831 bp, 17 predicted proteins | sample MGYA00380153_ERZ1026846 | MGnify/ENA primary metagenome ERZ1026846 (study PRJEB33269, sample SAMEA4719789) | human gut metagenome | biome: human-associated habitat; feature: organic feature; material: feces | place: Cameroon | collected 2013-10 ... | reverse complement strand
GGCAAGGATGCCATACCCTCCTACTATATGTAAAGATAATTCTGAACTGTTACTTTCATTATTGTCCTTGCATTAAAGGGAACATTAATGCAGTAAGGCTACTTGTGTATTAAGCATAGCTGTGCATTCCACCCAAGAAATAGTTCACGCCAAAGTAGGTCATGATGATTGTGCAGAATGCCACTACCATAAATATATGGTACACTATGGGCTTGTGCAATTGTGGCAGCGTCTTTGGGTGCAATGCCGCTGCATACACCATAAATGTAATAAGTGCCCACACCTCTTTGGGGTCCCATCCCCAGTATTCGCCCCATGATACGTTTGCCCATATTGCTCCTACAAATATGCCTATGCCCATTGTTGCAATGGCTGGATATAGGAACAGCAATGATAGTTGCTGAAGTGCAAGCATTATGTCTGCGGAATTGTGGTTGAGGTATCTCACAATAAGTGCTGTCAGACCGCAAATGAATGTCAGCGACAACAAGGCGAAGCCTATCATGATGATAGACACGTGTATGCTGAGCAATGGCGAGTTGAGCACAGGCATGATGTGTGTTATCTGTGGATCCATCTCGCTAAGATGACTCACAAGCAAGAAGAATCCTGACATCAGGAAACCACAAGTAAGCAGTATACGGAACCTAAAGCTTAGCGCAAGCGATACCAACATCACTATCCATGTTACAAATAGCATTGTCTCGTATCCGTTTGCCATAGGCAGAGTGCCGCTGATAGTCCAGCGCAAATACTCGCAATAGCTTAGCGATATGAATGCTGCCAGCATTATGCCACGCGATAGCCATGCTATAATGATGTCGGCATGTGTGTCAAGGCTGTTGCCAGTCCTGCACTTTCGGCATAGTCGTGCTACGGTATACATAAATGTTACGAATCCCATAGTAAGGCATAACATAAAGAGGTTGGTGGCAAACGGAATGTCGTTGTATGTACGTTCGGCTGCTACCTGACTGGCTGTAGGCAGCGATGTGCCAGCGTTGCTTGCCTGATACTTCAGCAACTTGCCTACAATCTCGTCCATATGCTTATAGTTCTTTGCCTCGGCTTCGTTGTAGAGTAGGGCAAGTACAGATTTAATGAACATCTTATTCTGAAGACTCATTGTCTGTGGTTGCTCGTCGGTTGGTGCAAGCCATGTTGTCTTGCCTTGTAGTGTATACGGAAAAATCTTAAGCACAACTCCGCGTTGCAGGTTGACAAGCAACTGTATCTTGTCGTCTATTGCAACAGCCTGCGTGTTAAACTTATCGTGATTGCCGTCATAATACTCCTTGACATACGGACCAATGGTGTATCCGCCCATCTCTTTATTAAAGAAGGTGTTTGCCGATACATAGTCGGGCAGTTGTAATGTATTCTTCAGCTCTCCGCCCTTAATCTTAAGCATAGGTTCGTTCATCCAATCGTCTCCCCAGAATATCCATCCCGTCAGCACTTGCTCGGCTGTCAGTCCTTTGTAGCTATCGGCTCCATATAGTTTTTTTGTAAAGTCGATGGCAAATGTCTGCATTGGGCAGATGCGGTTGTTGTACAGTATGAATAGATTGCCAAACTGTTCGGCTGTCTCTTGTGGCAGGTATCGTGCTTTTACATCTCCCGACTTGTCTGCGGCATAAACACCATTTACACTATGTGCATACATGCCAAAGAGCATCGCTATAAGCAATGCTCCACGCTTTAGCATCTTGCTGTGCAAAAGCTTACGGTATGCTCCCCTTGGGTCGAGGAGCATACCAACAAGCGATATAAAGAGAAGTGCATAGCCAGTGTATGTCACCGGAATGCCAATTGGGTCTGAATTGGTTGATAGCGATGCTCCAAGCATGTCGTTGTCGTAAGACGCCTGGTATAGTCGCATTGAACCATAACTGAAAATGTTGTTCATCGACACTTTGCCTTTTACTGTCTTGCCGTCATCTTTGATAGTGAATACCGATACATAGTCTTGCGCCGCATCTGTTCCGGCATGATACTTCACCTCAAAACTGTCGAGACGTATTTCGAAGGGAAGCGTAGCCTCGTGATACTTGTTGTCTTTGTCTACAATAGTGTACTGGTTGCTGAATACTCCTTTGCGCAGGTGTATCTGGCCACGTTCCGAACTAACATGTGTAACAAATGCACCAACAAGTATTATGACAAATGCCATGTGCAAGGCTATTCCGGTCCATGCCTTTGTCATGTGTCTTACAAAATACACTATCGACAATGCGGCAAGTACAGCCCACAAGAGCACAAACCACCATGAGCCATATATACATGATGCAACATAATCGCTGCCCCTATACTTCTCTATTATTGTTGCTGCACCCATGCACACAACAACGAGAATGTATATGGCAAACAGTAGGGTCTTTGTGGTTTTTTGCATAATGTGTGTCTTTTTTTTAGATTGAACGCAGGAACATTACCACAGCATCGCGGTCGCTCTTGCTCAGATTATAGAACTTCAAAGCCGAGTTGTAGGCATGCGAGTTCTTTGAATATGCGTGCCACATGATTGCCTCTACCTCATTGCGTGCGCGGCAGTCATGCAAACGCTCTGTACCCGAACCATTTACACCTGCCAATCCTCTTCCCCACAATGGAGTAGTGCGGCACCATGAACCATGTATATCGTTTATCATATAGAGTTTGTGTTGCATCATGTCCGAGTAAGGATAGATGGTCTGGTTGGCATAGCGCGGCAACTTCTTGTCGGCAATCATGTTTGGTGTCCAGTAGTTGTCTGTTCCTGTCTTCCATGACGGACGATGACAGCTTGCGCAACCTATCTCCATAAATACCTTCTTGCCCTGCTGTACGCGAGCATCATTAAGGTTACGTGCACGTGGAATAGCCAAACCGCGATGCCATACCATAAAGTCGTAGAACTTGTCAGCCGACATCTCAGGCTGGAAGTTGTGCCATTTGTTGCTGAACTGGTTGGTGCTTGGCTTCAGCAAATTCTCTACCTTTGTAGATATCTCGTCGTCGGTATTAGCCCAGAAGGGTGATGTAGGGTCTTTCTTTATCTTCTCTATCACTTCCTTGTCGGCTGCCATTGCTGCTGCCCAAGCATTAGTAGTGTAAAGCTTAGGACGGTCGGGACGTGTAACGTTGGTGATATTCCATATAGCATTGGCTCCAGGTCCGTCCTGAAGTGAGGCACGTGTCAAGGCATAGGTGAAACGCTTAATCATCTTCTTGCCTTCCTCACCGTTGGCATACTTACCAGCACCTATTGTTGCTGTATACCATGCGCCGTTGGCAAAGTCGTTGGCATTGGCATCCCAGAAGTTAGGGTTTACATATTCGCTCACATCAGCCACCTTTGCAATGTTCTTGTAGTAGTTGGCTGTAGAGGCATATTGTGCCTTGATGTCATCCTCGGTAATGGCATCGAGCAGACCGGTACCCATAACACCTATGGTTGACTCCATACGCACAGCTACAGCCTTGTTGCCAGTATCGTATGGGTTAGGACTTGTGCGGAAAGCAGAGCGAGGGATTGTAATCTCAGGATAGATAAGTGAGTATTTCTCGCCATCGGGAAACTGCATCGGCAATCCGCTCTCCATTGCTGTAACTTCATGCCATTGGAGATTTATCTGACTCTCATCTATTGGCGCCTTAAATGGTTCTGTAGCTTGTGTCTGCGGCATACCGGTTACCTCGGCCACATATCCTCCATCGTTGCTGTTGGCTCCATCAGTAGGATGATAAACAGCAAGCAGATAACCATTGCCGTTGCCATACTGTGTGGTGTAAGAGTCCATACGTCTGCCATGTCCGTAGTTAGGATGGCAGTCGAGACAAGAACGGCGTACTGAAGCAGGACCAAGACCACCAAAGCCTGACGCTGCTGATGTAAACTGACGCTCAAAGAACTTCTCGCCTGCATTAAAGTTGTCGATAAGTCCCTGCTCAGTTACTGCAGGAGCCTCGTCTTCATAACAACCCGAAGTGACATTGTCGGTTGTGCCAAGCTCGCCACCTGGATACCATTCATCTTTAGAGAAGTTGCCTACAGCCTGACCTACGTACTTACCGTCCGACTCCATAGGCTCGAATTTATCCACTGGTGTAGGGTCGTCGTCATTACATGAAAGCAATGACATCGATAAGCACATTGCCAATGAACCGAAGAGGTATATTTTCTTATTCATAATGTATTATTTTATAAATGTGTTCAAATAATAATAGGTGGGTATGACATACCTGCCATACCCACGCAAGTAGTTAATATTGATTTGTTAGATAGCGTCCTGCAGGTTAATCCATGAACCGGCATTGTTAAGCTCCTTGTCAAGTGCCGATACAGCATCGATGCAATCCTTAACGCGCTGTGCACCCGGCTCCTCAACAAACGACTTACCGCTGTTCTTGGCTGTCTCAAGTGTCTGGATAGCTGTGTTGAGTGCGTTTACAAGTTTGTCATAACCAGAGTAGTTCATCTTCTTCAGAAGGCTCAACATAGAATTCTCAGCAGGTGTTGTGGCGTTGATGTCGCGTGTGCCATATAGAGAGTTCTTGATTGAGTAGATATTGTCCTGGTAGTCGATGAACGAACGGTGGCTGTAGGGAGACTCGATATAGTCGATTGACTCCTTCTCGCCATCCTCTGTTGTGCCACCATGACCGGTAGCAACACGATAAGCCTGACCCAACTTCTGGTCGGCTACCTCAGCACAGATGTTTGAGCAACCTCCTACGAAGATTTGATTCATAGTGCCCTGCCATGAGGTATAGCCTGTTGTTGACGACGGAGAAAGCAAGTTTTGGCCAAAGCACATTGTACCATTTGAAGCAAGACCATTGTAGCGAAGTGTGCTGAACACGTAGCTACCCTCGCCGCTGAGGATTGCCTTTGTCTCGTTGCTTGCTGCGCTACCCATCCATGTAAACTCAAGAAGAGCTGTGATGTTGCGAACGTCAGCAGCTACAGCCTGAAGGAAGGCAAGCTCGTCGATACCCTTTACTGATGTAACACCTTCGTCTGTGTCATTAGCCTTAAGAGCCTCAACAGTACGATGTGCACCATTGCGGAAGAGCACGAACTCCATACCATGGAAACCAAGTACCGACTGGAACTGTGTGTTGTGCTCAGAAACAAACTTGGCAGGGTTCTCGCTCTTGAAACCTGCGATAAGGGTCTCGTTCTTGAGCGCCTTCTCAAGTTCGTCACGGTCGAGTGGCCATGAGTCAATATGTGGATCAAGCTCATTGTCTGTTGCCGAACCAAAGAGGAATGCCTCGCTGCGCTCCCACTCACGACGTGTGTTCTTGAATGCTTCGCATGCTGCATTAATCTCGTCCTGTGTCATTGTACCAGCCTCAGCCGACTTATAAAGGGTCTGTGCTGCACTATACAATGTGCGTGCGTTTGTGGCAAGAGCCTGATAAGTTGGGTAAACAACTGCCTGAACATAGTTCTTTGCCACTTTTTGCATCTCCTTGTCCTGGCTGCTTACTGATGTTGTAGCCTGACCTACTTCAGGAAGGTTGAACACTTCGTCGCCGCCGTTATCGCTGCCACATGCTGTGAATCCAAGGGTCATGGCACCAAGAAGGAATGCCATAACGAATTTCTGAATTTTTTTCATCTTTTTGCTATTAATTATTAATGTTAGTTACTTATAGGAACATTCCCTGATATGCCACGCCTATGTTTATTGCAGGCTCATCGTTGTACTGCGATTTAAACTTGCGATAGCTGTATTCTGCCTTTACACAAATCTGTGGCAATGGATAATAATTTATGCCACCTGCGAATATCTTCTTGCTTGTGTATTCCTTCGAACTGCCAAGGCACGAGTTGTAATACTCAAAGTGACCAAACACATATAGCTTTTGCTTGTCGGCGCGAAGCTTTGCTATCTGCGAGAAAATGTCGTAGCCTATCTCTATGCCTGTGGCTATAGCGTGCGATCCAAATGTCTGGTTGCTCTCGTAAGGCTTAACGTATTGTGTGCCTGGCTTGCGTATAGCGCTTATTGTCTTCGCGTCGCTTACATATCCGTAGTCGGCGTTGCCGCGTGCAATCCAGTTGTGTGCGTTGTATGTAAAGTCTACTGCTCCAAGGTAAATGTTGCCTTTAATGTTCTTGTTTTTGCCTGTCTCCATGTCGTGAGGCACGGCATTATGCATCGATTGTCCATAATATCCGCTCAATCCTACTCTAAGACCTGGGATTGTGTAGTTGTCTACTCGTGCTGAGAAGCCATATTTATTGGCTGTCTCAAACTCGAATGGCTTTGTTGTTCCTGGTTTTATCCATTGGTCGCGCGAGAATTGCCAAGCATCCAAACCTGCTATCATCTGCAACTCATAACGGAAGTCGCCCGTGCGTCCCCAAAATGAAATGCCTGTCTGATGCCATGTACATGGCAGTATGGTGTTTTCTCCCTCGGGACGATATACCGTGAAGAAGTTTAATGGCTCATGGTGAGCATTGGTCAAGCCTACTGGCACTACGATATGTCCTACACGTATATTGGCAAACCTGCCAAACGATTTCTGAATCCAGAACTGCTCAAGTTCTACCTCACCGCCACGTTCTTGTTCTTGCTCAAACTCTATAGCTTCCTCGGCCTCGTATTCTATTGCCGATCCCGTACCTCCATGCTCAAACTCTATCTCGGTGCCAAGCGTCCAACCCTTGCCAAAGTCATATCCAAGATATATCACGGCATGTGGTATGTCGAAGCGTCCATGACTTGGATCGTTCTTTCTACTGCTTGCCGAACTGTAACGGTTACCAGAGTCGCTGTAGAAGTTGCGGCTTAATGCTACCTCACCGTATCCGCCAATACTTAGTCTATTACCACTGACATGTTGCATCACACTGTCGGCAGTCGCAGTCTGTGCATTTGCGGCTAACGGAGCGCATATTGCAGCTGCGCAAGCCATAGAAACAATTGTCGATTTATTCATGATTTTTAATATTTATTTGCGACTGCAAAGGTATCGCTAATGCCTAAACATGACAATACTCAATATTTGGTAAATAGCAAAGGGGTAGTTTTATCATCATATTTAGGTAATATTGTCAAAAAACGAATTATTAAAAATATAAAATACCTATATATGATGATTGTAGGTTTCGTGTTTTTTTTGTTATTTTGCAAGTGTTATATATATAATGTATAATACATATTTATAATATACCTGCAAGTCGTATTGTGGGTACAAGGACATAACAATAGGTATAAGCATACAATAAGATGAAAAATCAGAAAATGTATGAACCCGACGACAAGATGATATCTCTTATCCGGGACAACTACAACTTGCTTCAGAGTCTTGGCAGTTTTGGTATAAGCCTTGGCTTTGGCGACAAAACAGTTAGTCAGGTGTGCGAGGAACAGCACGTTGATACATATACGTTCCTTGCTGTGGTCAATTTCACTATCAATGGTTATCGCGACTTCGACGATGCTACTCGTCTTTCCATGCCAACCCTTTTGCAATATCTCAAGGCAAGCCACGATTATTTCATAGGTTTCCAACTGCCATTTATACGCAAGGAACTTGTAGATGCGCTTGACGATAAGGATAATCTTGCTCGACTCATCCTTAAACTCTACGACGAGTATGCTCGTTCAATCACCGCTCACATGAAGTACGAGGAGAAGAATGTGTATCCTTATGTCGAGGCTTTGCTGCAAGGCAAGCCCGTTAACGACTTCGAGATAGACATGTATTCCAAGCATCATGGCCAGGAGAGTAGCAAGTTGCGCGAGCTAAAGAGTATTATCATCAAGTATCTGCCAAGCGATGGTCTGCACAACAATCAGCTATCTGCCACATTGTATGATATATATAATAATGAGGAATGGCTGTCGCTGCATGCCCAGGTAGAGGACGAGATATTTATACCTGCGGTGCGTCGTTTAGAACAGAAACTTAAGCAGAGCGATGTTACAGCCAAAATATCCAACATGATTGGCAAGAATGTAGATGGAACCGAGGCTCTTGGCGAACGCGAGAAGGATGTAATTGTGGCTCTTGTGCAAGGTATGACCAATAAGGAGATAGCCGACCATCTGTGCATATCGGTAAATACCGTTATCACTCATCGTCGTAACATTGCACGTAAGTTACAGATACACAGTCCGGCAGGGCTTACCATTTACGCAATAGTTAACAACCTTGTCGATATTAGTTCGGTTAAGTTGTAAATTAACATTGGTTTTAACAAGATTTAAGGCGGAAAATTTTTCCGCTTTTTTTGTGCTTATACTGTACGCAAGTCGTTTTTTTATAGTATCTTTGCAATCGGTTTTAAGAATGAAAGACGGGAAACTTTTTAGCCTTAAGTTTTCCAAAAGTTTTCCAAAACGGAAAACTTTTTGCATTTTAGAAACTTGAAAGTTGTCAAAAACATATTACTAAATATAATGAAAGATTTTAATATTACCAAGCGCGACGGTTCGCAAGACCGTTTCTCTTTAGACAAGATAATGAATGCCATAATCAAGGCATTCCAGTCGGTTGGGCAAGATGCTGATTTAGGTGCTATCTCTAAGATTATCAGCCATTTAGATATCTATGAGGGTATTACCGTTGAGGATATCCAGAACCAAGTAGAGGAGGCTCTTATGCGTGAAGGATTCTACAAGGTAGCTAAGTCATTTATGCTCTATCGTCAGCGTCATAACGAGGATCGCGAGACTATGGATAAGTTGAAATTTTTGACAGACTATTGCAAAGAGGCTAATGCTGCAACAAGTTCAAAGTATGACGCAAATGCAAATGTTGAGCATAAGAATATCGCCACTCTTATTGGCGAATTGCCTAAGTCAAGTTTCATCCGTCTTAACCGCCGTTTGCTCACCGATCGCATCAAGCAAATGTATGGCAAGGAGCTTGCCGACGAGTACATCGAAAAGCTAAATCATCACTTTATATATAAGAATGATGAGACCTCGCTTGCTAACTATTGTGCATCTATAACCATGTATCCATGGCTTATTGGTGGCACATCGTCTATAGGTGGCAACTCTTCTAAGCCAACTAATCTTAAGTCGTTCTGTGGTGGATTTGTCAATATGGTGTTCATGGTGTCAAGTATGCTTAGCGGCGCTTGTGCCACTCCCGAGTTCCTTATGTATCTTAATTACTTCATTGGCAAGGAATATGGTAAGGACTATTGGCAGAATGCCGACAAGGTAGTCGACCTTTCTCTCAAGCAGCGCACAATCGATAAGATGATTACCGATTGCTTCGAGCAGATTGTCTATTCTATCAACCAGCCTACTGGCGCACGCAACTACCAGGCTGTGTTCTGGAATATTGCCTATTACGATAAACCTTACTTCGAGAGTCTCTTCGGCAACTTTATGTTCCCTGATGGCTCTCAGCCAGATTGGGATGGACTCTCTTGGTTGCAGAAGCGATTTATGAAGTGGTTCAATAAGGAGCGCACCAAGACCGTGCTTACATTCCCTGTCGAGACAATGGCTCTTCTCTCTAAGGATGGAGATGTTATAGATAAGGAGTGGGGCGACTTTACTGCCGAGATGTACTCAGAAGGTCATTCGTTCTTTACTTATATGAGCGACAATGCCGACTCGCTTAGCTCTTGCTGTCGTCTGCGCAACGAGATTCAGGACAATGGCTTCAGCTATACTCTTGGTGCGGGTGGTGTGTCTACCGGTTCTAAGAGTGTGCTCACCATCAACCTTAACCGTTGCATTCAGTATGCGGTTAAGAATAATATGGACTATATGGAGTTCCTTGGTCATATCATCGACCTCTGCCATAAGGTACAGACTGCCTACAACGAGAATCTTAAAGAGTTGCAGAAGCAAGGTATGCTTCCGCTCTTCGATGCTGGATATATCAATATGAGTCGCCAGTATCTAACCATAGGTGTAAACGGATTGGTTGAGGCTGCCGAGTTTATGGGTCTGAAGATTAACGATAATCCCGACTACCTGCATTTTGTACAGAATGTGCTTGGTCTTGTGGAGAAATACAACAAGCAGTACCGCACCAAGGAACTGATGTTCAACTGCGAGATGATTCCTGCCGAGAATGTTGGTGTTAAGCACGCTAAATGGGATCGTGAGGATGGCTATTTCGTTCCGCGCGACTGCTACAATAGCTACTTCTATATTGTAGAGGACGACTCGCTCAATATTGTTGACAAGTTCAAGCTTCACGGCGCTCCATATATCGAGCATCTAACTGGTGGATCGGCTCTGCATATGAATCTTGAGGAACATCTCTCTAAGCCCCAGTATCGTCAATTGCTTCGAGTGGCTGCCAAGGAGGGATGCAATTACTTTACATTCAATATTCCTAACACCATCTGTAACGATTGTGGCTACATCGACAAGCGTTATCTCAAGAAGTGTCCTCACTGTGGAAGCGAGAATGTGGATTATATGACCCGCATCATCGGTTACCTCAAGCGTGTAAGCAATTTCTCAGAGGCTCGTCAGCAAGAGGCTAAGCGCCGCTACTATGCCGAGGTGGAGAAGTCTATACAAGACTAATAGTATCACAATTCAAACACCCCTTTAAAGCAATACAATTATGCTAAATTATCTCAATACAGGAATCGTTTTTCAGGAAATACCCGACGAGGTGACGTTGTCTATCAATATCACTGGTTGCCCTTGCCATTGTCCGGGTTGCCACAGCCAATATCTGTGGGAGAACATTGGCCAACCACTCACCCCTATGGTGCTCGACCAGTTTATGAAACAGTATGATGGCGAGATAACCTGCATTTGCTTTATGGGTGGAGACGCCGATCCTAAGTATGTTAGCTTGCTTGCACAGTATCTGCATCGTGAGCATCAGGACATCAAGGTTGCATGGTACAGCGGCCGACAGCATTTTCCAAAGTCGATACGCAAGCGTGATTTCGACTACATTAAACTAGGTCCGTACATCGAGCATCTTGGATGCTTAAAGGATCGCACCACCAATCAGCGCCTTTATAAGCGCGCTGTGGGCGACGACTTCACCGATATTACTTCACGTTTCTGGAAGAAATAATATGAATAATATTCCACGTATAGCTATAGTCGACCCCAACACTCTTGCGGTGTTGGGGTTAACTAATTTATTGGAGTCGGTAATGCCAATGCTGCAGATAGATTCGTTTGGATCGTTTGCCGAACTTCAAGCAAACCATCCCGAACAGTATTTTCATTACTTTGTCGACGTGCGTGTTGTGCTCAACAATATGTCTTTCTTTCAGCAGATGCGCCATAAAACCATTGTGTTGTCCAGCTCGGCTGCCGACGATATGGCTGCTCTCAGCTCTTTTCATACTATTTGCACCAATCTTCCGCCTAAGCTTCTGCTGCGTTCCTTGCTTATGCTCGAACAACATGCTCATGCCAACGGGCGCAATCTGCCTCCCGTTCAGTCTGCTGATACCAATAGTGCCACACCATTGTCTACGCGCGAGATAGAGGTTTTGTCGCTTATTGTCAAGGGATATATCAACAAAGAAATCGCCGACAAACTACATCTTAGTCTGCCGACGATTATCACTCATCGCAAGAATCTCATGGCCAAACTTGACATTCACAGTGTGTCTGCTCTTACGATATATGCCGTTATGCACGGGTATGTAGGGGTGAACGAGATTTAAAAGGTTTTGGAAGTGCATAGCCTTTAGAAGTCTACAACCGTTATTCCCGCTCCGCCAAACTGCACATGTTCGTCCTTGCAGCTTGTCACATTGGGTACCGACTGTAGATATTGCCTTATCAGCTGGCGCAATATTCCGTTGCCCTTGCCATGCAATATGCGTACACGCGACATACCTACAAGTATTGCGTCGTCTATAAAGTGCTGCACAGCATTCAGAGCCTCGTCGCCACGCATGCCGCGCACGTCCAAATCCTGATGGAAATTCAATTTGTGCGAGTCTATAGTCTGTCTTGTCTCCTTGCTTATGCCGAATGTGGCAGGTTGTGTTGTCTCTGGAGTCTTTGTTGTATGCTCCAGTCTCGACATCTTCACCTTTGTTCGCACATCTCCAAATATCACAGTGGCTTCCTTTCCACTTATAGCCTCAACAGTACCAACCGTAGTAAGTCCGCGCATACGCACATTGTCACCCACACAGAAGGTTTGTTGCTCGGCCAATGCCGATGGAGTAGGAAGCTTGGTACCTATAGTTGTTGGCTTGCCCGCATTCTCCTTTTTCTCCTTCTTTCGTTTCTCTCGGCGTTCCTTGCGTTCCATAATCTGTCGCATCTTCTTTTCTATTAGGTCGTCGGCCGATTTAGTATCTATCTCGCTCACGTCCTCCTTAAATGCGTTCAGCTCCTCACGCAGTCGCTTCGTTTCTTCCTTTTCGGCTTGGCACTCACGTATCTCGCGTATAGTGTTCTCAATATTGCGGTTGCTCTCCTTCAGCAATTCTTGTGCCTGCTCTTTAGCCTGTCGCAATATCTCCTTGCGTTTCTGTGCCAGTTCCTTTATTTCCTCCTCATACTTCGCTATTGTCTTCTCAAGGTCTTTCTCGCGCTGATGCACGTTCTGTCGCTTGTTTTCCCAGTAGCGTTTATCGCGAACAATGTCCTGCAGATATTTGTCACTCTGTATATAGTCAGAGCCGACAATGTCGCTTGCCTCGCGTATCACCTCATCGGGTATTCCCGTCTTGCGTGCTATTTCTATTGCAAACGACGATCCTGGCTGACCAATAGCCAATTGGAATAATGGTCGCATCTCGTGTCTGTCATATAGCATGGCACCGTTTGCTATGCCGTCGTGCGAGTCGGCATAATGCTTTAAGTTCTGATAATGGGTTGTTATTACGCCCCATGCATGTTTCTTTACAAATTGGTTTAGCACAGCTTCTGCCATGGCACCACCTATCTGTGGCTCGGTACCAGTACCAAACTCATCTATTAATAATAATGTGTTCTCGTTGGCTTGCTTCATCATGTTCTTCATGTTCAGCAAGTGAGAAGAGTAGGTAGATAGGTCGTTCTCTATACTCTGCTCATCGCCAATGTCTATCATTATGTCTGCAAAGATGCCCACCTTCGAACGTTCGCTTACAGGAATAGATAGTCCGCATTGCAGCATATACTGCAACAATCCAACCGTCTTAAGACATACCGATTTGCCGCCGGCATTAGGTCCCGAGATAATAAGTATATGGCGGTCTTTCGTCAGCATTATGTCAAGAGGAACTATAGGCTTATCCTGCTTCTTAAGCGCAAGCCACAATAAAGGATGTTTAGCCGTAATCCAGTCTACAACAGGCTTTGCACTAACTTCCGGCTCAATACCATTGGTTAGACGTGCAAATTCGGCACGCGCACGTATAAAGTCAATCTCTGCCAACAGCTGATAAGCGTATATAATGTCATCCACATGCGGACGCACCAGCTTCGAGAATTCGGTAAGTATCACTATAATCTCTCTTCTCTCGTCTGCCTCAAGCTCTCTGATGCGGTTGTTGGCTTCAACCACTTCGGTAGGCTCTACAAACACCGTCTTACCAGTCGACGATTCATCATGTACAATACCTTTAATGCGTCGTTTCATAGCTGGCGCAATAGGTACAACCAATCTGCCGTCACGTAGGGTAGGCGTTACGTCCTTTTCTACAAGACCCTCGCTTTGTGCCGCACGTAGTATATTATATAATGTACGCGAGACGCTGCCTTCTGCCTTACGCAGTTGCGAACGTATTTCTGCAAGTCGTGGCGAGGCTGTATCCTTAATCTTTCCATACTTGTCCAGAATCTGGTCAATACGTCTTATAAGGTCAGGAAAGGTCAGCACGTTCTCTGTAAGAGCGTGCAGAGTAGGGTAGTCGTAGTTGCCATCGTCATCGCTTCTGTTCAGAAACTTCACAATACCAGCAATCGTCTCCAATGAGCGTCGCAGGTCAAATATCTCGTTTTCCTCTAAATGCGTACCTTTTATGCGTATTCGCTTAATAGAAGCACGCATGTCAAAGAAATACTGAAGCGGAAAGTCATCGGTCTCCTCTTGCATGCGTCTAAACTCGCGCGTCTGTCTTAGTGCAGTGTTTATCAGCTCTGCATCATTGCCGAAAGCCATGACATCTACCTTGTCTTTACCAAGTTGACTAAGGCAGTATCCCTTCAATAGCGATCGTATTTCGCTAAACTGTATCTTGTTTTCAAAATTGCTTGGATAAATCATGCTGCAAAGTTACTTATTTTCATCCAAACAATCCCCATTAATCTTATTTTATCTAATTTATTGTTTTCCACTCAGCTCTTCTATCAAGTCATTAACGATATATGTATCACTCATCAGATGCAATCCAAGCTCTTTGTCATGCAACATACGGCAGACATCCGAGTCATAGAATATCTGTAGTGCACGGTCTGTAGATACTGCTGCAAGATGGTGCATACGGCTTTTCCAATTTGCTTTTTCCTTAATTTCTTCATATTTCAAAGTGGTTATGCAAAGGGTAAAGCAGTGAACCTTACCCTTGCGATAAGTACTAATCAAATTCAAATGGGTGTATATAATAATAGGTGTCCTCCGTGTCATACTCATATTCGTTGATGAAGTCCACCATTTTTTCATTTATATTGAGAATAGTTTCAAAAAGTTTGTCCGATTCTTGGAGAAAAGTTGCGGATTATCAAAAATTGTTTGTAAATTAGCGTCGGACTTTCTTGTTAACAAACCTATAACAACCGCTTGACGAGTGGAAGCCATATATAGTTAACCAATTAACATAAACAATACACCAACTTGGGAACTAAACATTCTGTCAGCGCATTAAATGTTTGTAAAGGGACTGATCCTTAGATTATGGATAAAGAATCTAAGAAACATACGTCAGCATTGCCTAATGCTGACACCCGACGAGGCGGCAAAAATTCCTCCTGTGCTGGACTTACCTCCTGCACCTTCCCCGAAGTTCCGAGTCATCAGACAGAGAACTCCCATACAGGGGTGTCCTTGGATTGTGTGCCAAGTGGTAAGAAGGTTTGGTACGTTTTTCGTGCCACATATGGACGCGCAGCCTTGGCATGTGTGGAAATACAAAAAAAAGGCATCAAGACATATATCCCGATGACTGTGGCCCAAAAAGAAATAAATGGGAAGAAGAAGCTTGTTCAACAGCCTCTTCTTCCCAATCTTGTTTTTGCGTATATGACTTGTGAGCAGTCTCTTGAATTTGTAAAGGAGCCTGCTCGCACTGCATCCTATCTAAAATACTACACCGACAAGACAAAACCTATTGTAGAAGAAACAGGTCTTAACCCTCCTATGATTATCCCCGACAATGAAATGAAAAATTTCATCAATGCTACCAGTGTGCCAAGTGAGCATAGTGGCATGATGCCAAAGGAACGTGTTCATTACAAGAGTGGCGAATTAGTACGTGTCATAAAGGGTGATTTCACAGGTGTGATAGGCAGGGTTGCAAGAGCCTCAGGACAACAGCGAATCGCAATAGACATAGATGGATTGGGGACATTTGTTACGGCATATATTCCCAACGATTTTATGGAAAAAATAGCCATTCGAGGATAATTTTTGAAAGGAATGAAAGATTTACCCTCTTTGTCTACTCTTTATAAATTAAAAGAAATATACATATGGAATTATCTTATATAATAGCACCATTATTGGGAGGTGTGATTGGTTACATCACCAATGACATCGCTATACGAATGTTGTTCCGTCCTCATACCGCAAAGTATATATTCGGAATTCACATTCCTTTTACACCTGGAATTATTCCAAAGGAGAAAGGTCGAATCGCTGAAGCTGTTGGTGGTGTTATCAGCGAGAATCTGATGAACAAGGAGGTATTGGGAAAATATCTTCTGTCTGAGGATATGGTTGGAAAAGTTCGCTCTGCGGTTGAGGAGTTTATCGCCACACAGCAGAGAAACGACGAGACGGTATCGCAGTTCTTAGGACATTATCTGTCAAAAGAAGAAATTGATACCATTTCACAGAACATCAATCAAAGCATCACCAAGCAGACTTACGAGAAGTTGGCTGACAGTTCCGTTGGAGAAAAGGTTGCCCACATCGCCATTGACCATGTGGCACAAAAGCTAACCATTGATGGAGCGCAAGAGTTGCTTTCTGGTATTGGTGGTGCATTGGGTGGTTTTGGTGGTATGGCTGCAGGACTGTTTGGCGGCAATATCGTTGCCAAGTTCTTGGGTATGCTTCGTGAACCAGCCGAACATTTCCTTGCCAAAAACATCAACACAATGCTTCGTGACAATGGCGAGGAGATAGTATCAAATATGATTGGTGGTGAAGTTGACAACTTCCTAAGCAAGTCTGTAAGCAATTTGCTTGAAGGGCATGAAGAACAGTTGGCTCAAGCAGTCAATACTATAGAGTCCATATATCGAAGTATCATTACCGAACATCTACCAAAGATTCTTCAATCTATTGACATCAGCAAGATTGTTCGGGAACGTATCAACGAAATGGACGTTAATGAGACCGAAAAACTCATCTTTCAGGTCATGGACAAAGAACTCAAAGCCATTGTATGGCTGGGTGCTTTGCTGGGATTGGTGATGGGAAGTATAAATATTTTAATTTAATCTCAATGGGAACAAACTATTTTATATGCCCAAATTGTCCCGATGGCAATGGCAAATATCAAAGAACACACCATGTGGAAATATCTAATGCGGAAGCATCAGCCTTTTGTGGTGATACTTCAACTTCACGAAAAATACTAGGAACAATTGGTTTTATTGCAGACAAAACAAACTTGGGTGCAAATAGCAACCCTTGCAACGGGAATGAAAACCTGAAAATGCACAGAGTGCGGTATGAACAGCGAACGAACGCATGATGGTACAATTAAATGATATAAAATACAGAATAAACTATGATACAAAAGGCTTTATATTGCAAGAATTGCAAGAAAACAACACGCCACTTAAGGTTGTCTACGACTGATATGATAGGTGATACTTTTATGGGCCGATTGACAGGAACCGTTCTTGAATTTTGTGGTGCTGCTGATATTGCTCGTTTCTGTGGCAATTTTTACCATTATAAATGTACAAATTGCGGAAGAATAACAGAACGGAAAGCAGACGGAACTGAGAATTTTGGTTATGGAGAGGATAAATTATAAACTGCTATATATTTTATTCTTTTCCATTATAAAAATCTTTCACATTTTCAATATTTCCATTGCTACAATATTTTTATTATGAGTTTTATATTAAGTTCTATTTCAAGTATAGCAAATTATGTTCTAAGAGATTTGCAATTCAGTGAATTGAATGTCACAATTCAGAACAAATTAGATGAGGTATTAAGTGTTCATCAATCTATGATTGAGCAAATATACATAAGTCCTTTGAGAACATATCGAGATTACATAAATATTGAAGATTATGAATCTGCGGCACATAGCTTAATGGATTTAAGTAATAGAGAAGCCACTCCTAAGGTTAATTATTTGTTAGCTATGGCACTTATTAAATGTGGTAAAATAGAATTGGCCAAACAAAAGATAGAAAAAGCAATCTCAATGAATCCTTTTTTGGATTATTCAGAGTTATATTTGACCAACAACTATAGGTGTCCAACTCATCATACAAGTTGGTCAACTACTCCATATACAATAACAGACTCTTTGGCAAATAAAGCATTCAGACGAATGGGATTTGAAATCAACGAAGGGCTTTCCAAAATAGAAGTGTGCTCATCTGGAGGTAATATATTGTATTTAGTCAAGACGGAAAATGAAGTTGAATTTGGATTGTTAGATATCTTAAATGGCCATACTATATGGCATGAGCATAAAGACAATACTAATTACGAAATAATATCATGTACTCCAGAATATGCCATTTTAAAACGAGATGGGTTATATAATTTCTATAATAGAAATTCTATCTGCGTGGCTCAATATTCGGAACCCACATTCGAACTTCTATTTTCTACAATACGGGAGCTTAATAATGTCGCACCATACATTGTAGAATCAAATCTTTACGAGAGTACGCCCATTTTAGAATTGCAAACTCTTTCTACAAAAAACATCTCAATTACACCCATAAAACACAAGAAACACAAGTATTGGAAAACAGATGGGAATAGCCCTCATCCGGGAATTGACTTCGACCCCGTTATATATTGGGCTATGAACGTCAGATTAAGTTTATAAAATTATTGCTAAGATACTTAATAAGTGGTGCTTGTCTTTTATACTCCCAAAGTGGAAGTACTTTATTTGGAGCGTTTTTGTGTGAAGTTTAAAAGTGAACACAATATTTATTACAAAGAATTTAGATAAAAATATATTATATGCCAGTTAATACATTCGAATGTCCCATTTGTGGGAAAAGGACTGTTCATGATGAAGTTTCGTATGCGGAACATGCCGCCATTCGGAACTGTAGATCGTATATAGGGGAACACGAGATGCCCAAAGGTATAGAAGATGCCTTAAATAATATGGTTTCTTATAGTGGCATAACAAAAATCGCCAAACATGTCTGTCGTTTTAATGGCTTTTGGAAATGTAGAGAGTGTGGGAATTCATATGCAAGAAAAAAAAATGGTGATATAGATAGGGGACTAACCTGATCTTATACGTCACAACAAAGCATATAATAGTAGCACATATGACCCATAAAAGACGTTATAGACTGCGACATGAGTAGAAATTCATTTCGTGATGTTTAGTAAAGAACAAAGCGATAAAAAGAAGTCGCAAAACGTATAAAGATGGATTCAATAAGAGTATTTGGAACAAAAAAACGTTGCTTTTGTATGTAATCCTTAAATATAAAATAAACCTGTTGGCGGAATTAATTTAGTGCATACTTAATTCTGCCAATGGGCTTGTCG
>ERZ1026846.1051-NODE-1051-length-18850-cov-9.975313_pt1 | contig 18850 bp, 18 predicted proteins | sample MGYA00380153_ERZ1026846 | MGnify/ENA primary metagenome ERZ1026846 (study PRJEB33269, sample SAMEA4719789) | human gut metagenome | biome: human-associated habitat; feature: organic feature; material: feces | place: Cameroon | collected 2013-10 ... | reverse complement strand
AATGTTAATGTCTTCTTTACAGCCTTCTTACCCTTCTTAGCAGTTACCTTAACAATAGTTCCGGCAAAGGACAGGACGGCAATGCAGTGGAAATACAAGGAAATGGACATGAGACAAAGACAAATATTGCGTAACAAGCAACATAAAAGAAACAAAAAACATGCAAGTACGAAAATAGAAAAGAGAATTATGAAATGATGAATTTGAAAAATAGAGAATTTTTTAAGTAACAGACAAGTAACAAAGCGGAGAAACTTCTTAATTATAAGAATTATTTTGTCGACAAATTTCACATAAAGAGGTATAGTATAGGGTGATTATTAAATTGAGTAGGAGAGAGTGAAGTGAGTAGACAGATACACAGTAAATCCAAGGCGTTTAATAAGGAGCTGATCCCAATTATTTTGATGATGGGATTTATTCCGTTGATTGTACATATGTATCAATATAATGCAAACTTGTCACAGTTTGACTGGTTCCCGAGCGAATCGGACGGTCAGGTGGATTTCTTCTTTGGCTGGAAGATGATTGCAATCATTATTGTTGGTATAGTGATGGTAGGTATCTTATTATATAGATATTTGAAGAAGAAGGAGACATTACGATTTGAAAATGCGTTTTATTGTCTGTTTTTCTATGGATTGTTCGTAGCAATGTCGGCATTATTTTCCGGTTATAAATATTGGGTAGTGCGTGGCATCTATGAATTGTTTGAGCCGGTATGGGTTGTATTTACATACATTTTGTTATGCTACTACACCTATCATTTTGTACAAGAAGAGAAGCAGATCAAGACAGTTTTGTCTGTGGCTGGAGTTGGGATGGCAATTGTAACATTGATTGGTGTATTCCAGTATTTCAAGCTTGACTTCTTTAAATCCGGTTTCGGCAAGCATCTGATTACGAACCCGAGTTGGTGGGGCAATCTGGATGAAATTAATTTTAATATGTTGGAAGGAACATCTTATACGACGCTGTATAATCCAAACTTCCTTTCCTTTTATTTTGGCATGTTGGTTCCGCTTGTTGCATGTTTGTTTATTGCATCAAAAAAAGTGTGGCAGAGAGTTTTACTCGTAGCTGCAGAGGTATTGTGTATGATCTGCCTGAAAGGAAGTGGAAGCGATACCGGTTGGATGGCGATTGCTGCAGGCGTTGTTATTTTGGCATTAGTGCTGATCAGCAGAAAGAAAAAGGCGTTCTATGTGGTTTTGGCAATTGTGATTGTCGGAGGCGTTGTGGCGGTTACTGCGGGAGCAAAGACTTCGATCGGAGAGCAAATCAAGAATACAATTGTCGGCACATACTATATGGAAGACGCATATGCAGTACGGTCATTTTCTACGAATGATAATAATGTAGAACTGAATATCAAAGGCAATGTATTATATGCTTCTTATGATACGGATGAGAATGGTGCGACCCAAATACATTGCTCCGATTCGGATAACAACGTGTTGGAGACAACTTTGATTGATCAGGATAATCAGATTTATTCCATCAATGATGTCCGGTTTGATGGAGTAACGCTTAGGGCGGTTCAATTAAATGACAATAACGACAATAATATACCTGCGATTACTGTGGCTATAGATGGAGTGGAATGGAATTTCGTGCAGATTGAAAATCAGGGATACTATTTATTGAACTATGCCGGAAAACTTGTTAAGTATGATGGCACATCAAGGTCGTATTTGTTTAAAGAGGATGCAATGAGTTCTCGAGGTCATATATGGGATATGACGATTCCATTTTTAGGAAAGCATGTTTTCATGGGATCCGGTGCAAATACTTATATGTTGGAATACCCACAGGATGACTATATCGGGCAGAAATACATTTATGCGAACGGGTATGAGGTCAAGGCGCATTGCTGGTATCTGCAGCAGTGGGTAGAGACCGGTTTGATCGGAACCATTGCCTTACTTATTTTCCTGATGTGGTATGTAGTACGGTCCATTCGTATTTATCGTCGTGCAGATTTGCATGAAAGCATGAGCTGGGTTGGATTTGGTCTGTTTGCTGCAGTACTTGTGTATTTGATTGCCGGTATCGCAAACGATTCAAATGTGTGTACGGCTCCAGTGTTCTGGGGAATGCTCGGACTTGGACTTGCAACGAATCGTATGCTTGTAGAGAAAGAGAAGCTTTTTGTCAAAGATGTGGTTACAACAGTTGGTGACGAGGGACAGACCGAGACGTTGGCAGTTGAGCCCAACAAGAAAGTCATGAAAGAGGATGAGGCTGTTGCGGTGAAACCAAAGCAGACATCGAATAAGAAGCAATCCAGAAAGCAACGAAAAAATCAAAAGAAATAACATTGTGATTGAGAAGAGAGTGTTGGCTCTCTTCTCATTTGCTTTATAGATGAAATGAATTCCGGGGATGCTTAGCAGTGAGGATGGCGCGTTGCTTCGATGTGGTGACATGGGTATAGATTTCTGTGATATGAATCGAACTGTGACCAAGCATTTCTTGAATATAACGGATATCAACGTCTGCTTCTAAGAGACTGGTTGCAAATGTGTGTCGGAACATATGAGGAGTAATATGCTGGTCGATAGAGGCAAGTGTAGTATATTTTGTTATCATACGACGTACAGCCTGATCGGATAGTGCGGCACCATTCTGTGTAGCAAAGAAATGGCTGCAGCCTTGAATCTGAGGAAGATAATTATTATGATATTCTATCAGAATTTGTAATACATCCTTATTTCCGATTTGAACAATTCGTTCTTTAGAACCTTTTCCGTAGATTAGAATTGTGCCGTCATACAAGTCGACATCAGTGTCCCGCAGTGCACATAATTCTGAAATACGTATTCCGGTAGCAAAAAGCAGTTCGATAACGGCAATATCTTGTAACGCTTTTTTCTTTTGATAAACTGTCTTTGCGCAGGCGCGCTGCTGATATATAGTGGATAGGAATATTTCAATCGTATGTAAGGGGATGGTTTTTGGTAAAATTACGGGTTCACGAAATTTTATCTGGATTTTATTAAATGGATTCGTAGAAATACTTTCCTTATATTCCAAATAGTGAAACAGTGCTTTGATAGAAGCAATTTTCCGTTTGACCGTTTTCGGCTTGTATTCCTGGTGCAGGTCGCTTATGTATTCTTCCAGCATATCCGGTGTGATATCGGAGATGTTCCAATCGAAAAAATGATTTTGAAACTGTTTAAGGTCGATACGATAGGCTTTAATGGTTTTGGCATCCAGGCGCTTCTGATCCTGACAATATTCCAGATAGATGTCGATCTGTGTTTGTAAATTATTCATGGGTTCTCCTTTGTGTATTATGCTTATTTGTTCGAATTATATGGTACATGATATGATGATAAATTGGCAGATATGGAGAAAGATAATTGAAAATGGGGGTGGAGGGAAAAGATATCTTCTAAATTTTTAGACGGGATGTTATAATATACAAAATAAATGCATATGAGAAAGGGGGTTTATGGGTGACGAGAAGGCAATTATAACAGAGTCACAACAGGAAGCCCAATACGATGAGACGGCAAAAATGTTGCTTGCGCAGAAGCCGTTTTTGGCAAATATTTTAGTTCGTACAGTGAAGGATTTTATGGGGGAAGATCCTCACATGGTAGAGAGTCTAATTGAAGGAGAGCCAAGCATCAGTACGGTTCCTGTTGATCTGGGGTTTACAAAAGGGGTACATATCATATGGAACGGATAAAATCCCAATATATTCAAATCCCTAACGACTCTCGTATTCTAGAATTAAGTGCCCATTATACTTTAAAACTCTGTTAAATTCAGAAATAGCAGCAATTGCATCGCAATAATTTAGAACGCTACCAACGCACAATATATTGTCAATCGAATTTTCAGCAAATGGCAAATCCCCAAACATCATCTACATTATTATAAAATATCTTTACTTGATCTAATTTTGGCATACAATCAGCTCCTTATCTGCGATTAGTCTGTTAAAAAAGATTTAACAGATAATTTCTTATTATCCATCACCCATCCCACATATGCTATAATGTGAATATCAGCTATCTGACAATTTGTTTCAAAGAAAGCAGGTGAGCGTATGAAGAATGAAGAGTTTCAAGAGTCTGTAACCGATATCGTTTTGGAACCGATTAAGGCGATTCCAAAGAAAGTAATTGAGAATATATGGGACAAAAAGCAACTTGAGGAAATGTTTATTAATGCCGGAAGATGGGTTATTAATTATGAAAGAGACGGAACAGAAGAATCGGAATTAAGAAGCATTGCTTTCTGTGAAGAAAATATGCGCGCCATTGCCGCTTATATGTATCATCAAGATCAGTTTCGGTGGTTTGAAGTTTTACAACAGGCAATTCACGCACACTTGAAAGAGAGTGGTATGTCTGCTCGAAATCAGCAAAACTGTGAGAAACATTTTCTTGAAATAATAGGGAAATGTATGAGAGAGCGGCATCCGGTTACGGTAGAGCGTAGTATGCAGCAGGAAACCGTGAATGGGGTTCGTATGATGAATGCACAAAATTCTCAGGTGTTACAACTGGTTATGGAGAACAATGAGCTCCTGCGGAGTTACCATAATGCGGAGGAAGAAAAGCGACAACACAAACGTCAGGAGAACTCCGAAAGTCAACACAGATCTAAGGATAAGAAATGGACGCTTGCGCATGTACATGTAGAGGGACTGTTTGCTCCGAAGGAGAAACGCGGGGAGGAGATTAGCAAGCTGACTGCAATATGGGCTGACGAGAGGGAAAAATATCCGGGATGGTATATTCCACCATACGAAGTATGCCAGGAACTTAGCGTGTATACCAACGAGACAGGTCTGTTGCAAAGTGAAGAATTTGTTGCGGCTGACAAAATGTTCGCATTTGTTTATGAATTGGTATGGCGGTATGAAACCTGCATGCATTGCTATTCTTCCTATGAGATTCACAATATTTATAAAATATGGAATGCGTATGAAGATAAAGAACCAAGAATAAAGGAATGGTTTTATGTAGGTCAGGCGTTATTGCGGGTATTTCGTGAGAATGGTGATTATGCCAAGTGGGAAATCGTATATGATCAATTGAAGCCTTATGAGGCAGTTGGGGTTAATGGAAAAATTGATCTACAGTTGGAAAAACTAAAATATGAATATCATCGCTTGAATATTCCTGCGATGCGCAGAGCGCTTGCAAAGTGTCATCCGCAAAAGGAACATTATGAGCAGAGATTACAGATATTGGGAATCCGCTTGGAATTAGACGAAACGGAATCTGTGCTTGCAGATTTGGAACAATTGATGGAGGAACTTCAGAACGTACAAGCAGACGATGAAAAGAGCTCTTTGTATTACAGATCGCTTGAGGCGAGTGTGTTGCAATTGTATTCTCTTTGTACGCAGGGCGTTTGGGATGATTATGGAGCGTATGAGCAACATTTGGGAGATATTGCAGAGATTGAAGAAAAAATTGAAAGTAAAAAAGAGTTGTTTGATTGGGATAGTTGGATAAGTTCGGTAAAGAATGCGTTGCTTAACTGGCATGTAAAGAAATATGAGAAGAAGGAAGCTTTTGAACTAGACCGGGAAATCTATACACTTATGTCTTCAACGAATGAATGTGAATCAGCCTATTGGTTTTATCGAATGCTGGAGAAACTAGCGCTACCGTTGCAATGTGGTCTTGTGACTCTGTTGAGGAATATGGAACAACCCTGGATTGAAGCAATCGCAGACCAGATGGAGATGCTTGGTCTCTTCCTGTTGTGCAGAGAATCGAGAAGCAGTGTCATTAAAACCTTGGTGGATCGAAAGTTCCTTGGATCATTAAGTGTGGATCAGCTTGAAAATATGGTCGGCTTGTTGATTCACGCATTGGCAAAAAATATTGAGGAGATGGACGCGCAGGAGCGACCGCATGCGGGCGGAATTCTCTCACGGATACGGGAAAATGTTCCGGAATTGCTGATTCGGTTTATGAGTCGGTGCCCGGAAAAGCAACAGGAGAATGCGCTTTTATTATTAAAATCGCTGATGGAGGATGAAAAACTATCTAATTTCTTCGTGATGAAACCTTTATGTGTTGCAATATTACAAAATGTGTCTGAAAAGAAAAAGGCACAGATGCTGGATATTATGATGCAGACGAAAATCATAGAGCATAGGGGAATCGGTGGACATGAAGATGGAATCGACATTTTTGCATGCTATTTTAGGAAAGAAGATATCGGACCGTTGCAGAAGGAGTGTAATGTAAAGCGGGAAACCATCGAATGGCTTTTGCAAATTCCGGAACAGGCCGGGTATGAGTATCAGACAAAGGTGTGGCGACTTGAGACGTTGGATCGTCTGGGATTACTTGATGAAGAGCAATATAAGAAGTACGCAACATTGGTATGGAATTTTGTAGATGAGAAGACTGGCCTGCCGCAACTGACGAATGTACATTTATTTGTATATGAAGTATTGCCTTATATTGATGCCCATATTCCGTCAAAGTCTGTAAAGCAGTGGTTTCTTTCGAATCATTTAGAGAGGCAATTCAAGGACGAAGATGGTGTGAAAGGCACAATGGGAGAAATACCATATCTCGACGAACTAATCCTGTTGTGTGATAATGTCCCAAAGAATTATTGGACGAAGAAAGAGACAAGGCAACTCGTTCAGGAAATCGTGGACTATTGGAATGCATTGCGGGAGAAGCTGGAGGATCAGAAGCATAGAGCTTGGGCGCAAGAGGAATATCTGAATCGTGCAAGAAAAATGAAACGCACAGCAGCTGCCATCTGCCGGAATAGTGAAACATCCAAGGAAAGTCGAAAAGAACTACAGCGAATGATTACGGAAATGCAGCAGTGGAACATTTCTACGAAGGAGTTGGAAGTACAGGTTACAGAAGATGATGAGTTAACAGAGCGAATCTGTGATCAAATGTTGTCTTCGGATGATGGGCAGAGTGTGGATGCAATTGTAGGCGCGTATCATTTTATTGTGGCTCATCCGCAGGAAAAAAGTTCGCAGAAGTTATTGAATGAGATGATGAGAATTCTGCGTTATCGCAAGATGCCTGGACTTGTATCTGCTGTGTACATTTTTCACAATTTATTATATGGAAAATGCAAGATTATGCAGAAAAAGAACCTTAGCTCGTTAGACGCCTGTCTTTTGATTCTGGCGGATTCCCTACAGGTATCAGAAGCGTGTGGAGAGGAATATAGGGAGATATTGCATGTGCGTAAGGCTTGTATGGGAGTGGCTTTCCAAATGTATCAGAGGGAAGAGGTGCGGTGTGGTGCAGGTGTTCAAAGATGGAAACAGATCGCAGAGGATGACGCAGAACTCAACGAGATCAAACATGAGTGGGTATGGTAAAGTGTAACTGTCTGAAATATTGCAATATCGCAAAAAATACAGTATGATACCAATGTGTGGAAAGATTTCATCACAACAAAAGAAAATAAGAAAGTAAGAGTATCAAATAATATGTTACAAAAGAACGAAATCGGAAACGAGAAAGCCAAGTATATCAGAATTGCAGTCTTAGTGATCTATGACATGATCGCCATCTTTCTGGCAGAAGTACTGTCGATCTGGACGCGATTTGATTTCAGCCTGAAAAACGAGCAGGGAATTCCTTATCTGGAGACTGCGATGCAGTATCTGTGGATCAATATTGTAATTACATTGATCATCTTTGTGATCATGCATCTGTACAATAGTTTGTGGCAGTATGCGAGCGTGCAGGAGCTGCTTAATGTTGTGATTGCATGTTTGCTGAGTGCTGCATTACAGTCGCTGGGATTACATATGTTGCAGTGGTCGATGCCGCGTTCCTATTATATTTTGTATTTCTTCTTCCTGCTTGCGATGATCGCGGGAAGCCGGTTCGTGTATCGTGCGCTTCGCATCATTCGACATAATTATATTGGAGAGATTATTGGTCATGCAGTACCTACAATGATTATCGGAGCCGGAGATAGTGCCTATTTCCTGATCAAAAACATGACCAGCAGCAACCAGATCCGAAATAAGGTTGTCTGTGTGATGGATGCAGACAAGAATAAGATTGGAAGCAAGATTCTTGGAGCTCCGATCGTTGGTGATGACAGCAAGATTCCGTGGGCAGTAGAGAAATTTGGCGTACAGGAAATTTTTATCGCAATTCCGAATCTCCCGGGCGCACGCAAGAAGGCTATCCTTGAGTTGTGCAAGAACACCGGATGCAGGATCAAGATTCTGCCGAGTATGGCACAGATTGTGAATGATGAAGTAAGCGTATCGAATTTCCGAGAAGTGGAAATCGAGGATCTGCTCGGTCGTGAGCCGGTCAAGACGAATCTGGATGAAGTCATGGGTTATATTGCCGGAAAAGTCGTGCTTGTAACTGGAGGCGGTGGATCTATCGGAAGCGAGTTGTGCAGACAGATTGCTGCGCATCACCCGAAGCAGCTTATTATCCTGGATATTTACGAGAATACAACATATAGCTTACAGCTTGAATTGCAGAAGAAGTTCCCGAATCTGCATCTTACGGTGCTGATTGGTTCAGTGCGCAATACGCACCGCGTGGATAGCATCTTTGAAGACTGTCATCCGGAGATTGTGTTCCATGCAGCAGCACACAAGCATGTACCTCTTATGGAAGACAGCCCGAATGAGGCTATCAAGAATAACGTATTTGGAACATATAATGTTGCAACCGCTGCCGGAAGAACCGGAACGAAGCGTATGGTATTGATCTCTACCGATAAAGCGGTCAATCCGACCAATATCATGGGCGCATCCAAGCGTATCTGTGAGATGATCATCCAGGGAATGCAGCACCGTTTCCCGGAGACCAATTATGTTGCAGTACGTTTTGGAAATGTGCTTGGAAGTAATGGAAGTGTGATTCCTCTCTTCAAGAAGCAGATTGCAGAGGGTGGACCAGTTACAGTCACGGACAAGAACATTATCCGTTACTTTATGACAATCCCGGAGGCTGTATCGCTTGTATTACAGGCAGGAGCATACGCCAGGGGCGGCGAGATCTTCGTTCTTGATATGGGCGAACCGGTCAAGATTGATGATATGGCAAGAAATTTGATCCGGTTGTCCGGATATGAGCCGGATGTGGATATACCGATCGTATACACCGGACTTCGACCGGGGGAGAAGATGTTTGAAGAATGCCTGAAGGAAGAGGAAGGATTGCAGAAGACTGCGAATGACCTCATCTTCATCGGGAAACCGATTGATTTTGACAGGGATGAATTCTTTGAACAGCTGGTAGATTTGAAGAAGACTGCGTATGAGGATGATCCGCAGATGAAGCTGGTTGTGGAAAGATTAGTGCCGTCTTATCGGGCGGAGAAATAGTTGATAAGTTTGGAATAAAAAGGGTATAATGAGTCTAGATAAAAAGTGACTTAAATTGGAGGTTGTGAATGAATCGTTGGACCGTTCATGTGAAGAATTTCGGTAAGATTGAAGAAGCCAGTGTGGAAGTGGCTCCATTAACACTGTTTGTCGGGGATAATAACAGTGGAAAGAGTTATATGATGACTCTGATCTACGGATTACTGAATGCTAATTTCTTCTTTGATAAATATGAATTTGATGACAAATCAGATTTGTACCTGCAATGTTGTGCATATATTGATAAATTGTTGCTTACGGAACATCAAAAGTTTTATATTTTAGAAGGCGCAGAACTACAGACTTTCCAAAAGTTGCTTAATGAGATATTAGAACGCAATAGTGCCGTTTTCTTGCGAAAATTATTTAATAAAGAAATGAGCATAGGTGCTTTGAAAATAAGTTTTCCAAAAGATTTGAAATTGGAGTTCCGAATTCGAAGAGAAATAGAGAGTGAGGAGAATCCGGAAGATATTTCGATTACCTTAACTGAGAATCAAAAGAGCATTGTTTCGGGGTATGGAATCGAACTATCAAAATTTCAACATGAGAGAAACGCGTATACTTTTTTTATTTCTTATATTATGCAAAGTATGCTTCGAGGGGATTTGGGAAGTGAAAGACTAAAGCACAGAATCTATTTTCCAACAGCACGTACTGGATTTATGCTCACATACAAGACTTTGGTAGGGACTGCGATGCAGGATAAATTCACATTGGATGAAAATGAGAAGAATCTTCTTACCAGGCCAACAAGCGACTTTTTACGAGATTTGAGTAGTATGAATACGATGAGACCACGAGAAAAGTTTCAAGAAGTATTAGACTTTATTGAAAGTCATCTTATTGCTGGGAATATCAGTGTATCAGATACGCCAACACAGGATTTTGTATATACGCCAGCTGGGACAAAGCAGAAGTTGCCACTATACGTGACATCTGGAGTAGTTACTGAGATGACGCCTCTTGTACTATTCTTAAAGTATACAAATCCGGGAGCTCTTTTAATTGAAGAACCAGAGATCTCGTTACATCCGCAGCTTCAGTGGCAATATGCGCGAGTCTTGATTAGGCTTTCAAATATGGGATTGCCTATTTTTGTTACGACTCATAGCGATCTTATAGTACAACATGTTAACAATATGATTAAGGCGAATGAAATGAAGAACAAAGCGGCATTTTTGAAAGAGTCTGAGTATGCCGAGGAAGATCTGCTGAGTCGAGATAATATTCAAGTATATCAATTTGATGTACAGGAAAATCATAAGACAAAGATACAGCAGCTACCTTGTGGAGATTACGGATTCGAAGCAATGACATTTTATGACACATTACAGAAGATGAGTGAAGAGATTGATCGAATCGAGGATGAGGACTAGGAATGTTTGAGGAGAAGGTACAGAAGAGATTGCAACTTCTAGATAGTGGAGCAGATTCAAATAAGTTAGTCGAATTTGCGGAGCGTGAAATACACTTACTAGAAGTTGAGGAGGGGCAGGCTGACTTAACTGTATTATTGAGTTCACCATGCATATTGTTCAAAAAACTGGAAGACAATGGATTACCATATTTTAAAAACAGAAAATGTGCAGATTATGTATTGTTTGAAAGGAAAAATGATAATTGGTTTGTACATATTTTTGAACTAAAAAGGACTGTGAAATCTAAATCATGGGGACATATTAAATTCCAATTCTCTGGAGCATTACAGAATGCATATGCTTTGGCGGGTGTTCTTGGAATTGAAATTCATATGGACAAGGTGAAAACATATACGGTATATCGGAACGACAAATTGAGAGATGCTTCTAATCCAGCAAAAATCCGATATCAAATTCAGACGAAACAGGGTAATGCAGAATCACCTGAGCAACGAGAATGGAATAGCAATACGGTGGAAATTGATTTTATAGAAAAGTTCGTTTGGAGCATCGTAAAGTACAACTGAATATTGAGACTGGGGATGGAAAGTATCGGTTAGCATAGAAAAGCTATACACATTAGAGTTTGGCGCTTTCATTGGGTAAAGCGGATAGAAACTAGTAGGATAAGGAGGTTTGTTATGCTAAATGAAGTAGACAGAATGGTAGAGGTTGCGGAAAAAGCTGTTGAAACAATACCTGAGGTGTATGATGACGCGTTAAAACCGGCAGCGCAAGAGTCGGGAAAGACTATTGCACTTATTCCAAGGACAATCAATGCTGCGTTGGTTCCTCTTAGAAAATGGATTGCTGAACAAGAGTATAGTTTGGCAGAAACAGAAAAAATATTGGCTAAGAAATTGGAACATGTTGGTGAGGAAAAAATTGTCACACCAAATGCTTATGTGGCGGTTCCGGCTATTCAAGCAATTTCGTATTCGATGGATAGTGAAGAATTGAGAAATTTATATGCAAATTTATTAGCGAAAGCTATGAATATAGATACTAAGGAGTGCGTGCATCCTGCATTTGTTGAATTGATTAAACAAATGTCTCCGATTGATGCGATTATGATAAAGGGGATATACGAGAAAACGGTAACGCCATTAATTGACTTATGTATAGAATATGAAGAGGGGGGCATGAATCATTATCGATATAACATAAGCTGGATAACAATACTTTCATATGATCAAATTTGTGTTTCTTTAAATAATTTGGAACGATTGGGGCTGATAGAAATACCTTATGGAGAATATTATTCGGAGGATAAAAATTACAACGTGATTCGTGAAACAACGGAATATAAGCGGATTGAAGACGAATTGAGAAACAAATATAATGGAAAGGTACATGAAAATAAAAAATACATCAAGCATAATTCGTTAGGAAAATCGTTTTATGAAGTATGTATTAAAGAATGATGCAGAGTTCAAAACAGGCAGGTCGAAAGAACTGCCTGTTTTGAACTTTACAGCCATAATCGGCATGGAAAGTGTCAGAAAGTGCATATCGAAAAAGGCTGACTTGAAATTTTAAATTCCAGTGTAGCGGTTCATGATAAAAGCCAGAAACAGTTTTTCCTGGGTCAGGAAGAAAGTCAGGATAACCCGTTTGGATTCCTGTGAAGAATGAACGGTATCCATTTCTGCAAAAGAGTCAAGGCCAAGATTTTGAAAATCAGTAAACATATGCCCTTCAAAAACTGTACGGTCCTTGATCTGTGTTTTATGTACCTTACGCGGTTTGAACTTGACCTTACGCTTGAGGTCAATGTTTCTGGCAGTGAGAACACTTTCCACCTTTTAGCTAGAAAAAGATGAAGTTTACCTTTCAGAGCTGATTTCACTGCGAATAAGTTGAATGATTCACAGCGAAAGGGTATAATATAGAAGTAGAAAAGAGGTAAGAAATTTTTCGAGGAGGAAAGATTATGCCAAATATTAAACCTATTTCGGATTTAAGAAATTATACAACAGTAATCAATGAAGTTACCTATGGTAATAGAGTTTATCTTACAAGAAATGGACATGGACAGTGTGCAATTATAGATATGAAAGAGCTGGACGAATTAGATAAACAGAAAGCACTTTATACATTAATGAGCAAACTAAACGAAGCAGAAGTGTCTATTCGAGAAGAAGGAACGATATCAGCAGATGATCTGGAAGCAGAACTGGGGGTATAATTGTATTGAAAAAAATAGAATATTCACAGATTGTGAGGAAAAAACTGAATCAGCTAAAAGTAGATTTGGTACAGGATTTTGGAGCTGAAGTTTCCAAAAAATCAGTGAAAAAGATAACAGATGCGGTGAGAGGTCTGGAGAAGTTTGAAAAAAAGGGAATTGCCGTATCTGTAATGTATAATATAGAATGCGATTATCGCTATTTATATGTTAGTCATAATTATGTTTTTTATAGAATTGAATCAGAAAAAATAATTATTGTTGAAATGTTTGATGAAAGAGAAGATTTTATGTATAAGCTATTCGGAATTTCAACAAGAACACAGGAATCAATAGATTACTGGGGCGATGAAGATTAAATAACAACAGAATCTAAAGGAATCCCTCTCTGTCTGGCACGATCAATCTGGAATGATATATCATCTTTCATAGCTTTATAGTATTGACGTTCCTGCCGCTTGTGTCGCAGAGCAGAAATCTAGCTAAGAACAGAAAAAGTAGTCAGCAGATAGAGGACCGATTATTACTTCTGAGACAAGCGTAAATGGAGAAGAATTTGAAAAATGGATCTACGGGGAAGAGCTGGCAAATGTTGCACCGGTTTTACTTCCAGCAATGAACATTAATGAACATTTCAGAAGAAAATATGAAAAAAATGGACAATAGGATTTGTCTTAATATGAAGTGTTGTAAATCCGCTACAGAATGTTTGACATTGTGTAGCGGATTTTGCAATACAGGGGGGATTTGACATGGAGGAAACGAAAAATTTATGTATCTACACCAACAAAGATGATACACAGGCACATTTCAAGAATCAGGAGCACATCATTCCGGCATGTATCGGTGGGATGAAGAAGCTTCCGAAGGGGTATGTCTCGGATGAAGTGAACACATTATTTTCGGGATTGGAATTGAAACTGGCAAGAAATTCGCCGATTACGCTTGTGCGTATGTTTGTCGGGCCGGGAAAACGCGGAAGCCAGAGGCAGGGAATATGCCATGCAACAGAAATTTGATCCTGTTCGGGAAGCGATCCTTACCGGAAAAGATATTGAACAGATGGTAATGATGCCGGGAAAGGAAAATTCACATGCGGATGTATTAAATAAATTAGAAAATGCAAAAGGCTTTGGAGTGTGGAGGCATATGATATGCATCACACGGATTCCGAATGGTCTGGTAGCGGAAGTGATGCTGTATGGAGACGCAAACCCAATGTTTGTAGTGTTGTCGAAGGAAGATAGTCACGACTTCGGTGAAATGGACGGATATGTATGCGACTGGGAGAATCGGAGAGAGATGCGGTTCCTTGATTATCTTAGGGAGATAACACGCGAAGATAGCGAACTATATGAGAGGGATGAAGTGGAAGAATAACCAATGCAATGTGAAAAACGCAGGGGGAATCGGCGATAAATGACGAAACGCGTTGAAAAACGGAAAGAATGTGGATATATCTGTATATATATGATATAATTATTTAGTTTATGATAGAACTTAAAGATAGAGAAAAGAGGAAATACATTGTTTGACTTCACGAAGCAACGAGAAGTATTTGAAAATAAAGTATGGCTCAGTTCACCGACAATGCATGGATCGGAGCTTACATACATAAAAGAAGCTTACGAAACCAACTGGATGTCAACGGTTGGTGCGAATATTAATGAGGTGGAGAGGCTTGCCTGTGACAAGGTCGGATGCAGGTATGCGGTAGCTTTATCCGCAGGAACAGCGGCTCTTCATATGGCAGTGAAGCTGGCTGGGATGGATGCGTATGGCATGCCGGAGGTGGGACACGGTGCATTAGAAGGAAAGAAAGTGTTTTGTTCGGACATGACTTTTGATGCAACGGTCAATCCGGTCGTTTATGAGGGGGGAGTTCCGGTATTTATTGATACGGAATACGATACATGGAACATGGATCCGGTAGCCTTGGAGAAAGCATTTGTGACGTATCCGGAGGTAAAAGTGGTAGTCGCAGCGCATCTGTATGGTACACCAGGGAAAGTCGATGAAATTCGGAAAGTATGTGATGCGCATGGCGCAATTCTGATCGAAGATGCGGCGGAATCATTAGGAGCAACTTATAAAGGAAAACAGACCGGTCAGTTTGGAACGTATAATGCCATCTCGTTTAACGGAAATAAGATCATCACCGGTTCCGCAGGCGGAATGCTTCTTACGGATGATGAAGAAGCGGCAAAGAAAGTGCGGAAATGGTCCACGCAGTCCAGAGAGAATGCGCCGTGGTATCAGCATGAGGAACTGGGATACAATTACCGTATGAGCAATGTGATCGCGGGGGTTGTAAGAGGGCAGCTTCCTTATCTGGAAGAACATATTGCGCAGAAGAAAGCAATCTATGAGCGATATAAGAAGGGATTACAGGGACTTCCGGTATATATGAATCCATATGATGCGACCAACAGCGAACCGAATTTCTGGTTAAGCTGTATGATCATCGAGCCAAGGGCTATGTGTAAGCAAGTCCGCGGCGGACTAGAAGCACTCTATATCGGTGAGGCAGGAAAGAGCTGTCCGACAGAAATTCTGGATGCGATCGCAAGTATCAATGCGGAAGGACGCCCAATCTGGAAACCGATGCATATGCAGCCAATTTACCGAATGAATCCTTTCGTGACAAGAGAAGGAGACGGCAGGGCGAAGACGAATGCTTATATCAGTGGTGGTACGCTGGGAAGAGATGGAAAGCCACTTGATGTGGGCATGGATATCTTCCATCGTGGATTGTGCCTGCCGAGTGACAATAAAATGACGGCGGAGCAGCAGGATCGAATTATAGAAGTAATTAAAGAATGTTTTGCATAGGTAGGAGTTTACGATGCAACATAAACAGGGATTTTATGAAAAATATGTAAAACGACTGGTAGACATTGTGTGTTCATTGGTTGTTTTGACATTATTCTGGTGGTTGTACATAATTCTGGCAATTCTGGTTCGTGTAAAACTAGGATCTCCGGTGCTGTTTAAACAACAAAGACCGGGGAAAAATGAAAAAATTTTTAATATGTATAAATTCCGGACTATGACGGATGCGAGGGATGAAAATGGAGAATTGTTACCGGATGAAGTTCGATTGACAAAGTTTGGAAAAGCGCTTCGGGCAACCTCTTTGGATGAATTGCCGGAAATATTTAATATCCTAAAAGGTGATATGAGCTTGATCGGTCCGAGACCATTGCTGGTACAGTATCTTCCAAGATATAACGAGGAACAGCATCACAGGCATGATGTCCGACCGGGACTTACCGGATATGCGCAGGCACATGGAAGAAATGCTGTTTCTTGGGAGGATAAGTTCGCGATGGATGTATGGTATGTCAAACATTTATCATTTCAGACGGATGTGAAAGTGATTATTGATACGATAAAGACGGTAGTGAAAAAAGAAGGAATCTCATCGGAGACATCTGTTACGATGGAAGAGTTTATGGGAAATGAAGAGAAAATATAGAGGTGTTATATGTCGAGTTTTTATTCAGATGAAGAATTAAAAAGCATTGGTTTTAAAAGCTATGGATATAATGTGAAAATTAGTAGAAATACGTGTATTTATAAACCCAATGATATTGAAATTGGAAATAATGTTAGAATTGATGACTTTTGTTTTCTGTTAGGTAAAATTAAACTTGGAAGTTATATACATATTGCACCTTATTCAAATTTATGTGGTGGAAAAGAAGGCATTACAATGGAGGATTTTTCAGGAGTGTCCTCAAGAGTGAGCATATATGCAACATCCGATGATTATTCAGGATTAGCAATGACAAATCCGACTGTTCCAGATGAATTTACAAATGTGATTAGTAATCCAGTTCTTATAAAAAGACATGCAATTGTTGGAGCTTCTAGTGTGGTATTGCCGGGGGTTACTATTGAAACTGGAACATCTTGTGGTGCTATGTCACTAATTAATAGGACTACAGAACCTTGGAGTATTTACGTTGGAATTCCGGCTAAAAAGATTGCGGAGCGAAGTCAGAAATTGTTAAGTAAAGAACAAGAGTTGTTAAAAAAATTACAAGCTGAAATTGTAGTTGGTGCGCATAGAGAAATTACCAAGATAGTGTCGGACGAGAATGTTAGACAATATGCAGAAGTGTCCGGTGATTTTAATCCAATTCATTTGGATGAGGAAGCGGCAGAACGTTCTATCTTCAAAAAGAAAATCTCTCATGGAATGTTGATTGCATCCTATATATCGGCGTATCTCGGAAATGAATTTCCAGGGAATGGAACAATATATATGGGGGAAAATATTCGTTTCTTGAAACCTATATATATTGGAACGATGATTCGATTGGAATTTACAATTTTAGATATTGATGAAAAAAATAATGCAACCATTAAAACGGATGTATATGATCAGAATGAGGAAAAAGCTGTTGATGGAGTAGCTTATGTGAAATTGCCGAAATGAATAAGAAAAAATATGTTTTTGATGACAATAAAGAAATGCATGATTGGTGCTGAGCGTTGGGTGTAAAAAATATAAAGAAAATGGAGGCTTATATAGGAGTTCCGACAGAAAAATAAAAACGAGCAAAAGTTCTTTGAAACCCTACATATCCTTAATTTTAATCTTCCCAGTGCAGAAGTGGAATAAGGGTCTATATGAAAAATATGTATATCATTGGCACCGGTGGCTTCGGACGAGAAGCTGCTTGGTGTGTTGAAAGAATTAATGATGTATCACCTACATGGAACCTGAAGGGAGTTATTGATGATAATGAAGAATTGTGGGGAAAACAGGAAGATGGTTATTTTGTGTTAGATGGATTGGATTATTTGAAAAGGTAAAAAGAGTTATGCGCGGTTGGAAACGCGCAGATTCGTAAGAAAATTATTGGTAAATTAGCAAATAGTGAGGTAAAGTTTGCAACAATTATAGATCCGTCAGTGATTTTGTCTAAAAGAGTTACTATCGGAGAGGGAGCAATTATTTGTGCAGGAACCATTGCAACGGTAGATATCAGCATTGGAAAACATGTTATTACTAATTTGGATTGTACATTAGGACATGATGATGTGATTGAAGATTATGTAACAATTTATCCAAGTGTGAATCTTCCTGGAAACGTGATAGTTGGGGAGTGTTGTGAACTTGGTATAGGTACACAAGTAATACAAGGAAAGAAATTTGTTAAAAACACGATTGTGGGAGCTGGAGCGGTTGTGATAAGGGATATAAATGAAAGTGGAACTTATGTTGGGTGTCCTATAAGAAAGGTAAATTAAATATAATGAATAAGATTATATGGATAATGAATCATTATGCGACTAGTGCATTAGAACAAAAGGGGGGGCGGCATTATTGGATGGCGAAAGAACTTGTTAAGAAAGGATATCAGCCTGTCGTATTTTGTGCAAATACAGTACATAATTCAGAGTGTTGTATAAAGCAAAAGGAAAAGTATGTATTAAAACAGCAGGATGGTATTACTATTATCATTGTAAAGTCTACGCCATATAAGAAAAATGGAATTAGCAGAATACGAAATATATTAAGTTTTTATAGAAATGTAATACCAGTAGCAAAAGAATATATGTTGTTGACTGGAAAACCTTATGCTATTCTAGCATCTAGTGTGCATCCTTTGACTTGTGTTGCAGGAATTAAATTGGGGAAAAAAATGAAATCTCCATGTGTTGCAGAAATTAGGGATTTGTGGCCGAAGGAATTGGTAGATATAGGGGCGATAAATGAAAAACAGCTTGTGACGAAAATGTTATATCGTTTGGAAAAATGGATATATTGGAAAGCGGATGCAGTTGTTTTCACTATGGAAGGGGGAAAACAATATATTTTAGATCATAAATGGGATAATGAAAATGGGGGGAATATAAATT
>ERZ1026846.1041-NODE-1041-length-18970-cov-6.201798_pt1 | contig 18970 bp, 14 predicted proteins | sample MGYA00380153_ERZ1026846 | MGnify/ENA primary metagenome ERZ1026846 (study PRJEB33269, sample SAMEA4719789) | human gut metagenome | biome: human-associated habitat; feature: organic feature; material: feces | place: Cameroon | collected 2013-10 ... | reverse complement strand
GCCTCGGACTGCTCGGTGTGGAGTGGGTGAACACGATGGCTAACTTTGTGGCTACCATCTTCACACGTCTCTTCCAGTTTATAGCTGTGCCGACCATAGCACTCGCCGTGACAACAACACTCGCAACGTTTGGTATGCAGCGCGAAACACGTCGCATCTTCCGCCATACCATCAGCTACACGCTGCTCACCACCATCGCTGCAGCTGCTGTGGGCATGGTGCTCTATATCGTCATCTCGCCCGACAACTTGCCGATGGAGATGGTGAAGAGTAGTCGCCTGGGTGACGGCGTACCGCAGGAGGTGACCGACGGTTCGTACTTCGACTATATGATTGGCATCGTGCCCGACAACTTCCTGCGCCCGTTCATCGAGGGCAATGTGCTGTCGGTGCTGCTCATAGCCGTGGCTGTGGGCTTGGCGTTGGCGAAGATGCCCGAGGGTGAGAACAAGGTGCTGCTTATGCGCGGACTGAGTGCGCTGCAGGAGGTGGTGTCAAGGCTCATCCGCTGGCTCATCGCTGTGCTGCCCGTGGGCATTGTGGCGTTCGCTGCGCAGCTGTCGGCTGAGGTGTCGGCAGGCACGGTGGTGGCATCGATAGGCAAGTACGTAGCCGTGATATTGGGTGGCAACATGCTGCAGTTCTTCGTGGTGTTGCCACTGTTCCTCGTGGCTCGCGGACTCAACCCCGTGCACGTGATGCGCCGCATGATGCCGGCTGTGCTCATGGCTCTGTTCACGAAAAGTTCGGCAGCCACGCTGCCCGTGACGATACAGACCTCGGAGGAGCGACTCGGCGTGGACAGCAAGGTGGCGCGCTTCGTGCTGCCCATCTGCACAACCATCAACATGAACGGTTGTGCTGCGTTCATCTTCGTGACGTCGCTCTTCGTGATGCAGAACGGCGGTGTGGAGCTGTCGCTGCCCGTGATGCTGCTTTGGCTGTTCATCTCCGTGGTGGCTGCCATAGGCAACGCCGGTGTGCCGATGGGCTGCTTCTTCCTCACGCTCTCGCTGATGTCGGGCGTGGGTGCGCCGGTTGCGATAATGGGTGTTATACTGCCCGTCTTCACGGTGCTCGATATGATTGAGACCGCCGAGAATGTGTGGTCGGACTCGTGTGTCGCGGCAATGGTGGATAGGGATATGAAGAAATGATGGGCGGTGTTTTCCGCTGACGCTGATAAAACAAAAAGATGGAGCCAACGATTGTTGACTCCATCTTTTTTGTTTTAAGCCTTCTTAGGCTGCTTTTAAGCCGAACTAAGCCTTTTTAGTGGTGCGTTTAAGCCGAACTAAGCCTTCTTAGGCCTCTTTAGGCATTGTTGGATTGCGTTTATTTGTTTTCTGCGTCGATAGCCTTTATCTTCTGGCGAACCAGTTCGAGGTCGTCGCGCAGGTGCTGCACCTTGCGGTTCATCTCGTCGATGAGGCTGTTGCCCTTCTTGGAGCTTGCGTTGAGGAAACCGAGGTTGTTCTCGTAGGTCTGTATCTCCTGCTTGAGCTGGTCGAAGCGGCGAGCCAGACGTCCGCGCTCGTTGTCGAGAGCCTCTTCGCCACGCTTTGCCACGTTCTTGATGTTAGCCTTGAAGTCGTTCAGACGGCGGCGCTTTGTAGATATGTTCAGCTCCTTGTAGATGCGGTCGAGCACTTCGTGATAAGCCTCGTAGAGCTTGTCCTTCTCCTTGTACGGCACGTGTCCCACCTTGTTGTACTCCTCGGTGAGTGCCTGCACCTTCTCGCGTGTAGTCTCGGCAGCGTTCTCTGCGAGTGCTTTCAGCTGCTCGATGATGCCCTGCTTCTTCTCGAGGTTGGCGTGCTCCTCGTTGCGCTGACCGGCACCGGCTGCGTTGCGAGCCTCGAAGAACTTGTTGCATGCGCCGAGGAAGTCCTGCCAGAGCTGGTCGCCGAGCTTCTTCGGAACCATGCCTACGGTCTTCCACTCCTTCTGCAGCGCGATGAGCTTGTCGCTTGTCGCCTTCCAGTCGGTGCTGTCGGCGAGTGCCTGCGCCTTCTCTACGAGTGCCTTCTTTTTCTCGATGTTCTCTGAGAAGGTTGCCTTGAGTGCCTTGAAGTATTCTGCCTTGCGTCCGAAGAAGTCGTCGCAGGCAGCGCGGAAGCGTTCGAATATCTTCACGTTCATCTTCTGCGGAGCGAAGCCAATGGTCTTCCACTCGTTCTGTATGTCGATAATCTCCTTAGAGTGCTTCTCCCAGTCGGCAGCGCCCTTGTTGTCGGTCTTGCAGAGTTCCTCCACCTTCTCGCAGAGGGCAGTCTTGCGTGCGAGGTTCTCCTCCTCCTTAGCGCGGAGATCCTCGAAGTGCTGCTGGTGGCGCTTATTGATTACGGTAGATGCAGCCTTGAAGCGTGCCCATACCTCCTCGCGCAGCTCCTTAGCCACTGGTCCGATCTCGCGGTACTGCTGGTGGAGCTCCTGAAGCTGGTGGAAAGCGCTGATTACGTCTTCCTCGTCGGCGAGCTTCTCTGCTGCCTCGCAGAGCTTTGTCTTCAGCTCGAGGTTCTTCTTGAAGTCGTACTCGCGAGCCTCAGAGTTGAGCTTGAGCAGGTCGTAGAACTGCTCTACATATAACTGGTAGTTGCGCCAAAGCTCGTTAGCCTTGTCAGCCGGCACGTTCTTGATGTCCTTCCACTGCTGCTGCAGCTCCTTGAACTCACCGAACGACTTGCCTGCCTCGTCGGGCGATGTAGCCATGGCTTTGATTTTCTCAATTATTTCGAGTTTCTTCTCCAGGTTGGCTTGCTTTTCAGCCTCCTGCTGTTGCATAATCTGCGCACGTTTCTCGCGGATTACAGCCATTTGCGCCTTGAAAGTTTCCTCGGTTTCGTCGGGCAAAACCTGATAAGCTTCAGGGTTACCACCGCCGTTGATGTATTCCTTCAGGCGTGCTTCACGCTCTGCGATGTGGAGTTTGTAGAATACTGTCTTTAAAAGGTCGATTTCCTCCTTAACTGGAGCTTCGTCGCTTGCGACGATTTCCTTCAGGCGGTCAACGACTTCTTGTTTAGTTTTGTAGACTTTTGTGTTCTCTACTTGCTGAACGTCGGCTGCAGCGGTCTGCTCTACGGCAGTCTGCTCCACGTTCTGCTCTTCTTGTGCACCTTGCAACAGGGCGTTTTCTTGAGAGTCCATCATTTAACTGTTTTAAGTTTATGATAAGGGTAATTCACACGAATGTGGCGCGAAGCCACATCCTCACATTATTTATTATAGACTGCAAACTTAAATAAAATATTTTGAATAGCGACAAAAAACGCAATTTATTTTTGCATTTTGCTTTAAAGCAGTCGCTTATGTCGCAGTATAATCCACGAAAGGGCTGATATTATCACCGAGATAAGTATCGCCACGATGAAGCCGAACGGGTACTCTTCCATGCCGTTGATGAGGTTCATTCCGAAGAATGAGGAGATGAGCGTAGGCAACATCATGATGATTGACACGGAGGTGAGTGTACGCATCACGGTGTTCATGTTGTTGTTGATGATGGATGAGTAGGTGTCCATCGTCGATTCGAGGATGTCGGAGTAGATGTTCGTCGTCTCACGAGCCTGCGACATCTCGATGTTTACGTCCTCGATGAGGTCGGCATCCAGTTCGTCCACCTGCAGCTTGAACTTCAGTTTGGCAAGCAATGTCTCGTTGCCACGGATAGATGTGACGAAGTAGGTGAGTGAGTCCTGCAGACGCGAGAGTGCTATGAGCGACTCGTTGTTCACGTTGTGGTCGAGGTTGTGCTTCGCTTTTTCGATGAGCGTGTTAATCTGCTTCAGGCGTTTTAGATACCACACGGCAGAAGAGAGGAAGAGGCGGAAGGTCATGTCAACATAGTCGGTAAATCCCTCGCCGCGCTTCTGGTGGTAGGACACGAAGTCGATCATCATGTTCGTCTCGTAGTAGCACACGGTGATGGTCACGTCGCGTTTGTGAATGATGCCGAGCGGCACGGTGGTGTACGGCGTACGTGAGCGTATCTCCTTGACGTAAGGGATACGAAGGATGATGAGCATCCAGCCGTCGTCATACTCGTAGCGGGCACGTTCGTCGGTATCGCTGATGTCGGAAAGGAAATAATCGGGTATGTTAAACTCGTCTTCCAGCAATTGCTGGTCTTCTTCTGTTGGACATGTAACTTGTATCCAGCAGTTCGGCTGCCACTCTTCGATTTGTTTGAGGGTAGAATTGGTGTTCCAGTATGTTCTCATAAAGCTGTCTCCTTGGGTTAAACGATGCTTGGGAGACCGCATTGTGAGAGCGTCCTCCTGCATTACAAATTCGGGTTTTCCGCGTGATAGTCGTCCATAAATTAGTTACACTTTGATTTAACGCTTGCAAAGTTACGTATTTTTGTCGAATAAGTCTTCCTCGTAGCTGTGTTTTTTGCACAAAAGGATGCAAAAAACATAGGCGCTTTCGATTTTTATTAGTACTTTTGTCGTTAGAGTTAGATAAACGTTTCAATTCGATTGCTGCACCAACTTGAGCGTAGCGTAACAATAAAAGTACAACTATGAAGAAGCTAATCGTTATGTTGAGTCTGTTCTGTGCGTGCACGATGCAGGCTCAGGAGCAGAAACACTCCACATTCTATTATCAGCGTGCCACTCTGTTTGAGGCGCTGCCTACCAGCAAGAGCGACATCGTCTTCCTCGGCAATAGCATCACCAACGGTGGCGAGTGGGCAGAGCTGCTGGGCAATCCGCACGCCAAGAACCGCGGTATCAGTGGCGATACAACCCAAGGCGTACTCGACCGTCTGAGCACTGTGACAAAGGGCAAGCCGGCGAAGATATTCCTGCTCATCGGTACCAACGACTTTGCGCGCGGCAAGAGCATAGAGGAGATAGCGAAGAACGTGGAGAAGATCGTGGAGCGCGTAAAACGCGAGTCGCCTGCGACGAAGCTTTACGTGCAGAGTGTGTTCCCCGTGAATCCGAAGTTCAACAAGTTCTCTGGTCATATGGACCGTAAGAAGAATATTCCTGCGCTCAACGCAAAGATAAAGGCTGTTGCCGCACGCCACGGCGTTACATACATCGACGTGTACAAGTCGCTCGTAACGCCTTCTACCGACGTGATGAACCCAGAGTACACCAACGACGGACTGCATCTGCTCGGCAAGGGATACCTGAAGTGGGTGGAGGTGCTGAAACCGTACCTGAAGTAATGTAGGAGCGTATGAAACATAAAAAACTATTGATAAGCCTCGGTGCGAGTCTTGCACTGTTGTTAGGCATCGTCACCGCAGCTTCGTTCTACCTTGTCGACTATGCTCTTGTGAGTGCTGAGCGCGAGCGCAACTCCAACTTTGAGCAGATGGAGAAGCGTTTCCCCGAACTGAAGTCGTGGGTAGACAGCTTACAAGCCGTGGGCGCACTGCGCGATACGTTCGTTGTGATGCCCACAACGGGTAAGCGTGCCCATGCTTTGTTTGTTCGTTCGCCACGTGCGAAGGGGCGCACCGCCGTGCTTGTGCATGGCTATTGTGACAACGCCACACGTATGTTGCCCATCGCACGCATCTACAATCGTGAGCTTGGGGCTAACGTGCTGCTGCCCGACCTCTATGCGCACGGGCAGAGCGACGGCGACGCAATACAGATGGGATGGAAGGATCGCCTCGACGTGCTGCACTGGATAAGCCTGGCACCCGAACTGTTCCGCACCGAAGCCGACTCGATGCGCCTTGTGGTGCACGGCATCTCGATGGGTGCCGCTACGACGATGTGCGTCAGTGGCGAACAGACACCGCAGTATGTGAAGTGTTTCGTGGAGGACTGTGGATATACGAGCGTGTGGGACGAGTTCTCGAACGAAATATCTGCCCGCTTCTCGTTACCCGACTTCCCACTGATGTACACCGCCTCGTGGCTTGTGCAGGTTAAGTACGGCTGGAACTTCAATGAGGCATCGCCACTGAAGCAGGTTGCGAAGTGCCAGAAGCCGATGCTCTTCATACACGGCGACAACGATACGTTCGTGCCCACCTGGATGGTGTATCCGCTCTACGAGGCGAAACCGCAGCCTAAGGCACTCTGGATAGCACACGGCAGCAAGCACGCCGATGCGTATGGCGACTACAAAGAGGAGTACACGCACAGAGTGCTGGAGTTCGTAAAGAAGTATATGTAAGAGTCTTTTTACTTTTTTACTTTTTTACTTTTTTACCTTTTTACTTTTAAAACCATTTCCTTCGCTGTGCGCTCTGACGGACTGTCTGCACCAATCTTCTGCCATACCTCCTCGTAGCCGGCAAGCATCTGCTGGCGTGGCTCGCCGTTGGGAAGCAGGCGTGTGAGTTGCTCGGCTACGTTAGCTTCTGAGAACGTGTTAGCCACTAATTCGGGCACCACCTCGCGGTCGGCGATGAGGTTGACAAGCGACACGTATTTCACCTTCAGCACCAACGGGCGCAGCAGTCCCACCAGTTTGGGCAGCGCGGTGTTGTAGCACACCACCTGCGGAACGCGGAAAAGTGCTGTCTCGAGCGTAGCCGTGCCACTCGTGACGAGTGCCGTGTGGGCATGAGAAAGCAGGGCGTAGGTCTCACCGCGCACCACGCGCACGTTGCTTCCGCTGATGTGTGCGTCGTAGAACTCGGGTTCGATGCCTGGTGCCGCAGCAAGCACAAGCTGGTAGTCGGCGAAACGCTGCGCAGCAGCAATCATCTGTGGCAGTGTGCCCGCTATCTCCTGCTTTCTACTGCCTGCGAGCAACGCTATGATGGGACGCGCATCGAGCCCGTGCTGACGGCGGAAGGTGGCATCGTATACGTTGTATGTAGCCTGGAACTGTCTTACCTCCTCCGCAGTAGGGTTGCCTACGTAATGGATGGGGTAGTGGTGCTTCTGTTCGAAGAACGGCACCTCGAACGGCAGAATGGAGAACAGTTCGTCGACGTTGCGCTTTATCTCTTTGATGCGATACTCCTTCCATGCCCATATCTTCGGTGAGATGTAATAATAAACGGGAATGTGCGTGTTATTGTGCACGAACTTTGCAATCTTCAGGTTGAAGCCCGGATAGTCAACAAGTATCACTACGTCGGGCTGCCACTCCACGATGTCGCGCTTGCAGAACGCCATGTTACGCAGGATGCAGCGCAAGTGGAGCAGTACGGCGATGATGCCCATGTACGCCAAATCGCGGTAGTGGCGCACACGTGTGCCTCCGACAGCCGACATCAGGTCGCCACCGAAGAAACGGAACTCCGCTGTGGGGTCTTCCTTGAGCAGAGCTTTCATAAGATGCGAGGCGTGGAGGTCGCCCGATGCCTCGCCAACGATTAAGTAGTATTTCATTTTTAGGTGATGTTTAAGCCGAGGGCAGGTGGCGTTTAAGCCGAACTAAGCCTCTTTAGGCCTTCCTAAGCCAATGATTGGAAGGGCTTTTTTACCCTTTTACTTTTTTACCTTTTTACTTTTCTCAAAACTTGTTTTGCCAGTTGCGCAGCAGATCATAATCCGTAACATCGATGCGTGTCGGTGTGATGGATATGTAGCCATGCGTGAGCGCCCAGTTGTCGGTGTCCTCCTTCTCCGGCTCGTCGTTGCGGTAGGAGCCAGTCATCCAATAGTAGTCGTAGCCGTGCGGATGGCGCTGCTTTACACACTCGTTGTACCATGTGCCCATAGCCATGCGACATACTTTTATGCCCTTAAACTCAGTGAGTTTCGGGAAGTTTACGTTCAGGCACACGCCCTTAGGCAGACCCTCGCTGAGCACCTTTTGCACAATCTGACGCACATACGGGCGCAGCGGCTCGAAGTCGGCATCCGAAGAGAAGTCGCAGAGCGAGAAACCGATAGACGGGATGTACTTCATGCAACCCTCAAGTGTCACACCCATTGTGCCACTATAGTGAACATTTACCGAAGCGTTGTCGCCGTGGTTGATGCCTCCCAAAATCATGTCGGGTAGGCGGTCAGCGAATAGCTCCTGCAACGCAATCTTCACGCAGTCGACCGGTGTGCCGTTGCACGACCACATCTGCATACCCTCCTCGTCGCGGCGCAGCTTGAGACGCAGCGGAACGGTGGCAGAGAACGCCGTGGCGAAGCCCGATCGAGCCGATTCGGGAGCGCATACGATGATGTCGGCAATGTCGCGCAGCATGTCAATGAGCGAGTTTATACCCTTGGCGTGATAGCCGTCGTCGTTAGAAATCAGTATCAATGGCTTTTTCGTATTCATAATTTTGGTTTTATTTCTTATGCAAAAGTACGAAAAAAGGTTTAAACGAGCCTATTCTCATATAAAATATGTACCTTTGCCGAATAATTTTGACTTCAAATGGGAAAGATAATAGCATTGGCCAACCAAAAAGGTGGCGTAGGCAAGACAACAACAACAATAAACTTGGCAGCATCGCTCGCTACATTCGAAAAGACGGTGCTCGTGGTGGACGCAGATCCGCAGGCAAATGCGTCGAGCGGACTTGGTGTGGACATCAAGGAGATTGACTGCTCGCTCTACGAGTGCATCATCGATCATGCTGACGTACACGATGCTGTCTACACCACCGACATCAACGGGCTCGACGTCATTCCCAGCCATATTGACCTCGTTGGAGCTGAGATAGAGATGCTCAACCTGAAGAACCGCGAGCGCGTTATCAAGAACATGCTCGACCAGATACGCGACGACTACGACTATATACTTATCGACTGCAGTCCGTCGCTCGGACTCATCACCGTGAATGCCCTCACCGCAGCCGACTCGGTCATCATTCCCGTGCAGTGCGAGTACTTCGCACTCGAAGGCATTACAAAGCTCCTCAACACCATTAAGATTATAAAGAGCAAGCTCAATCCGGCGTTGGAGATAGAAGGCTTCCTGCTCACCATGTACGATAGTCGTCTGCGTCTCGCCAATCAGATATACGACGAGGTGAAGCGACACTTCCAAGAACTTGTGTTCAAGACTGTCATACAACGCAACGTGAAGCTCAGCGAGAGTCCGAGTCATGGACTCCCCGTAATACTTTACGATGCCGACTCGGCAGGGTCGAAGAACCACTTGGCACTCGCCAAGGAAATAATCAACAAAAACGAAAAAAGAGTAAACAAACAAGACGATGGCAGTACACAAGAAATACAATAGAAGCGTATTAGGACGCGGACTCGACGAGATAGAAGGCGGACGCGGACTCGACGCTCTTATCGACACCGGCGGTGTGCGCACGCAGGGCACATCCACAATCAATGAAATTCCGCTCAGCCAGATAGAAGCAAACCCCAATCAGCCCCGCCGCGACTTCGACCCCGAATCACTGCAGGAGTTGGCTAACAGCATCAGTGAGATAGGTATTATTCAGCCTATCACGCTGCGTCAGGTGTCTGACGACCGCTTTCAGATTATCGCTGGCGAGCGTCGTTGGCGTGCTTCGCAGATGGCAGGACTCACAGCGATTCCGGCTTACATACGCACCATCGCCGACGAGAACGTTATGGAGATGGCTCTCGTTGAGAATATACAACGCGAAGACCTCAATGCCATAGAGATAGCACTCGCCTACGAACATCTGCTCGATGCCGACGGAATGACGCAAGAGAAGGTGTCGGAGCGTGTAGGAAAGAGCCGCACAGCCATTACCAACTATCTGCGTCTGCTCCGTCTGCCGGCTCAGGTGCAGATAGCCCTGCAGAAGAAAGAGATAGACATGGGACATGCTCGTGCCATCTTGGCAATCGATTCGCCATCGTTGCAGATAAAGCTCTTCAACGAAGTGCTCAAGAACGGCTACTCCGTACGCAAGGTGGAGGAGATGGCACAGATGCTGAAGAATGGAGAGGACGTGAACAGTGGCTCGAAGAAGATTGTGGCAAAGTCGAAGCTTCCAGAGGAGTACAACGCGCTGCGCACCCATCTCTCCGAATTCTTGCAAACGAAAGTGCAGATGACATGCTCGCCGAAAGGCAAGGGAAAGATAACCATTCCTTTCGCCAACGAAGAGGAGTTGGAGCATATCATGGCTGTGTTCGATAAGATGAAGTAAACGTTCTGTGCGTTACTTGTAGATAAATAAATCATAAAGAAGAACAGTGAAAAAGGACATTACATATATATTACAAACATTGACACTTACTGCGTTTCTGCTGCTGTTCGGTACAACAGCAAAGGCGCAAGAGCAGGTCGTAGCTGATAGTATGGATGTTCAGTTCACGTCTATAAAAGCCGATAGCATCTTCGTAGCCAGTGACACCATCATAGGTAAGCCTAAGCGCGACTGGAGCACGTGGCGACCCAACCCGAAGCGTGCAATGTGGCTCGCTATTGTCCTGCCTGGTGCCGGACAGATATACAACCGCAAATATTGGAAACTGCCGATCGTGTATGGCGGATTCGTTGGTTGCGCCTATGCCATGCGTTGGAACAACCAGATGTATTCCGACTATTCGCAGGCGTATCTCGACTTGATGGACGACGACCCGAACACGCAGAGCTATAATCAGTTCTTGCATCTCGGAGCGAAGATTGACGAGACAAACATACAACGCTATCAGCAACTCTTCAAGAAGCGTAAGGACAAGTTTCGTCGTTGGCGCGACCTGAGCTTCTTCTGCTTGGTGGGAGTCTACGCACTCTCCATCATTGATGCCTACGTCGATGCATCGCTCTCCGAGTTCGATATATCGAAAGACTTGAGTTTGAGGGTGGAGCCTACGATACTCAACAACGACCGCGAAAGAAATCCGTTCAAGGCTAATAGCTTGGGATTGAGTTGTAGCTTGAATTTCTAAAGACAAACAAACGAATATGAATAAATCACTGATACTTATAGCCGCAGCATTTTTCGGCTTTACCAGTCAGGCTCTCGCGCAGAGCGAGAATAATGACGACGAAATCGTTATAACCGATGCTCATGGCAAGCAGGAGGTTATCGACCTGCCCGAGGCACTTACCAACGATTATGATAGTCTGCTCAACAACTACAATAGCAAGACCTATCTGCATGTTAACTTCGACTGCAACATGCCCGATGTGAACCCCGTGTATAGTGCGGAGGTGTATAAAGAACGTCTGAGCCGTATGCCGACAATCATTGAGATGCCATACAATGATGTCGTACAGAAGTTCATAGACCGTTACAGCGGACGCTTGCGCCGCTCGGTGAGCGTAATGCTCGGCGCACAGAACTTCTATATGCCTATATTCGAGGAGGCACTCGAGTCTTACGGCTTGCCGCTCGAACTGAAATATCTGCCAGTGATAGAGTCGGCACTCAACCCGAACGCTGTTTCGCGCGTTGGTGCCACTGGTCTGTGGCAGTTTATGATTACAACCGGCAAGAAGTATGGCTTGGAGGTGAACTCGCTTGTCGACGAGCGTCGCGACCCCGTGCGTGCATCGTACGCCGCAGCTCACTACCTGCGCGACCTCTATAAGATATTCGGCGATTGGAACCTTGTCATAGCAGCCTACAACTGCGGACCGGAAGCCATTAACCGAGCCATCCATCGCTCAAACGGCGAGAAGGACTATTGGCGCATCTATCCCTATCTGCCGAAGGAGACCCGTGGCTATGTTCCGGCATTCATCGCCGCCAACTATATTATGAACTACTACTGCGAGCACAACATCTGTCCGATGCGTGCCGACTTGCCCGTGAAGACCGACACCGTGGTAGTCAACCGCGATGTACACTTCGAGCAGGTGGCTAAGGTGCTTGGTATGGATGTCGACCAGGTGAAGCAGCTCAACCCACAGTATCGTCGCAATGTGGTTAACGGCAGGACGAAACCGTCAGCACTGCGTCTGCCCGTGGCTATGGTGGGCAACTTCATCGATAACGAAGACTCTATATACGCCTATCGCCCTGACGAACTGCTCACAAAACGACTTGAGGTGGCTGTGAACACAGAGACCCCAACCGTGTCGTACCGCTCTAAAGGCAGAGGTAGACACAGCAAATCGAGAACACGTAGAGGCTCGAATGGTCGTAGTAGGAGCGTGACTATACGCCAAGGCGATACACTCTCTGAAATCGCACGTCGTAGTGGAACAACAGTGAGCAAACTGAAGCGACTGAATAATATCAGCGGTACTAATATCCGTGCAGGCAAGAAGCTCCGCGTCAAGTAGTAATGATACGGAAGTCTTCCTACTGCTGCATACATATATATACCTTATTAATATATAGGAGACCTAAATCATGGACGACCAAAATCTGAAAGACAAGCAGCGTGAGCTTGCTGATGACCAAATGATTGAACAAGCCTTCAAGGAAGTACTTGATATATACGTGGCATCGCGTCACCGAAAGAAGGTAGACATAATAACAAAGGCGTTCAACTTCGCACGACAGGCGCACAAAGGTGTGCGCCGGTTGTCGGGCGAACCATATATTATGCACCCTATCGCCGTGGCTCGCATCGCCGTAGAGGAGATGGGGCTCGGCTCTACAAGTATCTGCGCCGCACTCTTGCACGATGTAGTGGAGGACACCGACTACACCGTAGAGGATATCTCGAACATCTTTGGCGAGAAGATAGCGCAGATTGTAGACGGACTGACAAAGATTTCGGGCGGTATCTTCGGCGACAAGGCATCGGCGCAGGCAGAGAATTTCAAGAAGTTGCTGCTCACGATGAGCGACGACATACGTGTCATCCTTATCAAGATATGCGACCGTCTGCACAATATGCGCACGCTACAATCGCAGCCTGCCAATAAGCAGTATAAGATTGCAGGCGAAACGCTTTACATATATGCTCCGCTTGCCAACCGCTTAGGTTTGAACAAGATAAAGACCGAACTCGAAGACCTCTCGTTCCGCTACGAACATCCGGAGGAATACGACTATATAAAAGGAAAACTTGCAGATACGCAAGCGCAGCGCGATGTACTCTTTGAGAACTTCACCGCTCCGATACGTGCTGCCCTCGACAAGATGGGCATCAAGTATGATCTGAAGGCGCGTGTGAAGAGTCCTTATTCTATTTGGAATAAGATGCAGAACAAGCACGTCACCTTCGACGAAATCTACGATATTCTTGCTGTACGTATAATTTATACGCCGAAGGAACGCTCGGAGGAAATCAACGAGTGCTTCAAGATATACGTCGCAATCAGTCAGATATATAAGTCGCACCCCGACCGTTTGCGCGACTGGGTGAACCACCCGAAGGCAAATGGCTATCAAGCTCTGCACGTGACGCTCATGTCGAAGCAGGGTAAATGGATAGAGGTACAGATACGTTCCGACCACATGGACGAGGTGGCAGAGCAGGGCTTCGCTGCCCACTGGAAGTATAAGGAGCAGGGACTGGAGTCGAGCGTAGAGACTGTTGATGAAGATTCGGAACTCAACAACTGGCTCTCTACTATCAAGGAAATCCTCGACGACCCACAACCCGACGCAATGGATTTCCTCGATACCATCAAGCTTAACCTCTTTGCAAGCGAGATATTCGTGTTCACACCGAAGGGCGAAATAAAGACAATGCCTGCGCAGTGTACGGCTCTCGACTTCGCTTTTCAGATACACACCTTCCTCGGTTCGCACTGCATCGGCGCAAAGGTGAACCACAAACTCGTGCCTCTTAGCCACAAGCTGCAGAGCGGTGATCAGGTGGAGATACTCTCCTCTAAGTCGCAGCATGTGCAGGCGTCGTGGATAAACTTCGTGTTTACGGCGAAGGCGAAGCAGAAGATTATGGCGATATTGCGTCGCGACAATCGCGAGTTGCAGAAACGTGGCGAACAGATACTTGATGAGTGGTTGCGCAAGAACGAGCTTGAGATGACTACCCCCGTGCTCAATAAACTCTGCGATCTGCACGAGGCGAAGAAGCATGAGGACCTCTTCTTGATGCTCGGCAAACGTTCTGTCTTGCTCGGTGATAAGGATTTAGACGAACTGCGTGAACGTAAAACCGATCAAAATGGCGGTTGGCGCAAGTTCGTGCCGTTCCTCAAGAAGGGCGATAATAAGGAGGGTAAGAAGCCCCAACTGTTTGTTGTTGGCGAGGGCTTTAATAAGAAGAAGCCTGTCGTTATCAATGAGGAGAATATATCGCAATACATCTTTCCAACATGCTGCCACGCCATACCGGGCGATGACATCATGGGATACATAGATAACAAGAACCGCATAGAAATTCACCGTCGCGACTGCAGCGTGGCTTCAAAGTTGAAGGCAAGCTTTGGCAACCGCATCCTTGATGCCAAGTGGGATATGCATAAGGTGATGTTCTTCGATGCTACAATCGAGTTGCGTGGCATCGACCGCAAGGGTATGCTGCGCGAGATATCGGAGGTCATATCTGACAAGCTCGATGTCAATATGCACCGCATCACAATCTCGAGTGAGGATGGTATCTTCGACGGCACCATTGAGATTCGCGTTCACGATCGCAGCGAGGTTAGCGTCATCATGGATGAGCTAAAGAAGATTGAAGACCTCAAAGAGGTGTTACAGATATTATAAATATAAAATCCGCAATGCTTGTTGATTAGCATTGCGGATTTTTACTAATGTAGGCTTTGTGCAATTGCGTCTATTTCTTCAATTGTAAGCCCCGTGTATTTTTGAATTTTTTCAGTAGAGTCGCCGTCGCTTAGCATGAACTTGGCAAACTCAATGTTCTTTTGGTGTTCTGCCTCTGCTTTTCCTTTCTCAATTCCCTGCGCCATACCTTTCTCAATTCCCTGCGCCATACCTTTCTCAATTCCCTGCGCCATACCTTGCGCCATTCCTTCCTCCAAGCCTTGTTTTCGTCCGTCTTCCAAGCCGGTTTTTATAGCGTATTTGTAGGTGGCGTATGCATCGCGCATAATTCTAATGCTATCCTCGTATTTATCCATGTCTTTTTTACTGAGAGTTCTAAGGTCAGAAATCTCAGCTAATTTCTTAAACACAGCGTTTTTAGCCAGGAATGGCATTCTTTCAAATGTATTCATATTCTTTAAAACAAATATCCAACGTTCAAAATCGTTTTCACACTCTGTCTCTGTCTTCTCAAAGAACGGCAGCATTAGATACACCATGCGTATCTTGTCAGACACCATCTTTCCATTGTCTTTATCTGCGAGTATCATGTCCGTTCGTAATTTGCCCAATGGCAGCAACGGGTCGACGAAGTTCATGAAGCATATTGTGTAAACAGGGCGTATATCATAGTCCCATTCGCCTTTTATGCCTTGGTTTACTATCACGCGTGAGGTATAATACAAAGCCCGGTCAATGAAGTGTTCTTGTCCTCGGTTTTGCATTTCCACGATAATCTCTTTGCCCTCGTCTGTTGTGCAGTAGATATCGAAGATAACCTCGCGTGAGTCTTTCGACAATCCGATTTGCTCTTTGTTGCCGAACGCCAGCGACTTAATTACAAACTCGCCAGCAAACAGGTCGTTCAAGAAGCAAATCAGCAAGTCTTTGGAAATCTCGCGACCAAAGATATGTTTAAATCCCCAATCTGAGAAAGGATTGATGAATTGTGCCATATTTCTATTGTTTTTGATTTACTGCAAAAATACGATTTTGTTGTGAGAAATACAAGAATAGCCTGCTATTTATTTTTTTATTTATGTGTTTTTGCAGAATCTTTTCTATATATAGTTGATGGTTCAAATAAAATTAGTAATTTTGATACGGATTTGATATAATCTTATCCAGACATTTGAAATAAAAGAAGCGTTATGCTTGTCTTGTAAATTGGAAACGTAGGAAATTTCGCAATTATGTACAAGGATAGCATAGTGGTTCTCACGCTTAGGCGTGGGCTGCTATCTCCATATCTGTACATAAGGGTTTTCCTACGACCTCCAATTTAAGACGTGGCATAGTAGTGCCACGCTTTTTGTGTATATAAACTATTAAACTTAAATAATTATGAAGAAAAACAATTTGTTAAATCGAGAGGTTATGAATGTACAAAACAATGTGAAGTATAGTCTTGGAGGTACCTTATTGTTATTGGGGAGCCTTGTTGTTCTTGGTGGGTGTGGACAACCTGCTAATAAGCCTATAGGGGATGGTGATACGGGAGATTCTATTTATGTGGATACTGTTGACTATTCTGTTGATGATGTAGCGAAACAAACACAGGTTAAGTGTTGGGATTATTCAACCGAAACAGATGAGATGAATGATTCTAAGTCAAGATTTGCCTCTTTAGTATCGGATAATTTTATCGAATTTGATTTTCCTTATAATGGTGGAAGCACTATGCGTTTGACTGTACGATATATGAAAAAGTATGGAACAGACGTTATATTAAGAATTTCTTCTGGTCAATTCTTATGCAGTGAATATCAGGGAACAAATTTTGTAAGAGTTCGTTTCGATAATGGAGCAGCAATGAAGTTTAGAACTCTTGAACCTGCGGATGGTAGTTCTGATCAGTTATTCTTAAGTAATGCAAAGAAATTTATTTCTTTAGCAGAAAAAGCAAAGACAATAAAGATAGAGGCACCATTTTATCAAGAAGGTAATAGAGTGTTTACATTCTCGGTAGACAAACCTTTAGAATGGTAAACTAATCCAATTATTATTGAATAAGTTATAAATGATAAACATTTAACCGACTTGGGGCTTGCATGAAAAATGCAAGCCCCAAGTTGCGTTATATAGATTAAAAACTATCGGTTTACTTCTCGCTGTTCACTTCGAGCGAGCAGGTGATGCCACGGCGCATCATGTCCTTCATTGTTGGCTTCAGACGAGTGAGGAAGCCTTCCCATGAGCGGTTCTGCTGCTTTGTCCAGCCGGCTTCGGCGAGAGCTATGGCGCGTGGGTAAGCCTGGTAGTAGATGCGCTCAACGGTCGGGATGCACTCGCTCCAGAGTGTGCCAGCCACACCGAAGAGGTTGTTCTGCTCAAACTTCTCGTCCATACCCCACGCCGGGTCGAGCGAGTAGGCATCCTGCAAGGTTGTTGCAGGCATACCCCAGTTCACCTCCGGCATGTCGCCCTTCGACATTGGGTAGTCGAAGTAGCAGTGCTCGCCGGGGCAGAGCATGATGCGTGCGTTGTTGCGCACGGCTGCGTCGAGTGCCTCCTGCGTCTGTCCGCTGCGCCAAGCGAAGGTTACGCAACCAGGCTGAATCTCCTTGAAGTCGGATTCGTACCAGAACATTGGTGTCTTGCCGTACTTGTCGCGCAGCAGTTCGATCATTCGGTCGAACAAGTAGCCCTGCAGACGCCAGTTCTCAGAGCGGTCGGTGGTCTTGATGCCGAGCTTCTGCTTCAGTGCCTGACACTTCGGGCAGTCGGTCCAGCAGTCGAGCGCCGGGTTGCCAGCCTCGTCGCCGCCGAGGTGTATGTACTTTGACGGGAATATGTCCACAATCTCCTTAAACACATTGCCAAGGAACTCGTATGTGAAGTCGTTGCCCGGGCAGAGCAGTTCGTTAGACACGCCGCAAGTGGTGCGCACCGGCACCTGACGCTGGTGGCATGTCAGTTCGGGGAACACGCTGATGGCAGCCACCTCGTGTCCAGGCATCTCAATCTCCGGCACGATGTCTACGTGATACTCAGCACCCAGCTTCACCAGTTCGCGCATCTGCTCCTGTGTGTAGTATCCCTTGTACGGCATCTGTATGTCGTCCTGCCCCCAACGCGACGAAGCCTGCGCTGTGAGCTGTGGGTATTTCTTTATCTCGATGCGCCACGCCTGGTCGTCAACCAGATGGAGGTGCATGGCGTTGAGTTTGTAGCGCGCCATCTCGGGCACAAAAGCCTTCAGATCCTCGAACGGGATAAACGTACGTGCAGGGTCAACCATCAGTTCGCGAACATGTGTGCGTGGTTTGTCGCTGATGAACAGCGCCGGGATGGCGTCGGCACACTCCGTAGAGCCGTTGCCGCGCAGCAGTTGGTCGAGCGTCATAAGCGCGTAGAACACACCGCGCGCCGTCTTGCCCTTCGCCGTCACGCCCTTCGCGTTGATAGCGAGCGTGTACGCCTCGTCGTCGCTGAGTGAGTTGTCGAGTGCCAGCGTAATCTGTGTGCCACGTTGACGACTATTCACAATGTTGCCGATGCGCTCTGTGAGCACGCGTCGTGCTTGCGTAGCCTCATTTGCAAGTCCGTCGGCAGCTATGATGTTCCAGGCGGTTTTCACCTTCAAACTGCTACCCTTCTGCAGTTGCAGTTCTACGGGGAACGGCACAAGGCAATCCTCCGGCTTGCTCACCTGATACGACTCCTTAGTGTCGCTGAAGAAGAGGCTCCAACCCGCTGCCTTGCGGTAGAGTTTCTCGCTGCCTGTGGGCACGATGAGCTTCACTGTCTTGCGGTTGAGTCCGTAGAACGCCGTAGCGTCAGCCTTCGGCGGCACCTTCGAGTCGACGCGCACGGTCTTCAGACCCGCGAGTCGTGCGAAGGCATACTCGGCAATCTGCGGAGCGCCCTTTATTGTTATCTCCTCCAGTGCCGTGCAGCCCGAGAATGCAGCCGCGCCGATGCTCTCAACGCCAGCCGGAATGATTATCTTGCCCAACTTGTCGCACGCGAAGAACGCCTGCGAACCGATCGACTTCGCCGCTGTCGGCAGCGTGATCAGCTCGAGCTGGTGGCGCGAGTGGAATGCGTTGTTAGGGATTGCGGTGCTCTGTGCCTCGCTGAGGTCTACGGAGCGCATCTGGAAACAAAGGTCGCGCAACTGGCGGTAGTCGCTGTTGCCCGTCGTTGACAGTTCGCCTGTGAGCTTGAGGCTTACAGCCATCGACTTCTGTTCAGGTTTCAGGTCGTCCATACGTGCTACGGTCTGCGCTGAAACTACGGCAGAGAGGAGCGTAGCGGCAGACAATAGGAAGAATTTTCTCATTGTTTTATTGTAGATTTAGTTTATAAATTCAGTGTAAATGGCTTGGTTGTGTGGGGTAAATGGCTTGGTTGTGCGGGGCGAAAGTTCAGCGATTGTCATCGTGCACCGAACGCCGCCCGGTCAGATTGCGTCCGCCACCCGGTCAGATTGCGTCCGCCACCCGATCAGATTTCGAA
>ERZ1026846.1038-NODE-1038-length-18999-cov-6.037637_pt1 | contig 18999 bp, 14 predicted proteins | sample MGYA00380153_ERZ1026846 | MGnify/ENA primary metagenome ERZ1026846 (study PRJEB33269, sample SAMEA4719789) | human gut metagenome | biome: human-associated habitat; feature: organic feature; material: feces | place: Cameroon | collected 2013-10 ... | reverse complement strand
ATTGCCGATAAAACCAGAGAGGTTGTTGGCTTTGACAAGGAAGATGTTTTCAAGAAGATGGATGCCATTGCCAATGCCGTATCAGACAGCTGTGAACCGGCAATCATTCCGGATATTACTTTACAGACGGTTGATGGTAAGACTGTCATTGTGGTAGAGGTTTCTGAGGGGAGACAGCGCCCGTATTATATCAAAGCTCTTGGCAGAGATGGCGGTGTATATGTCCGTGTTGCCGGAACTACCCGTCTTGCCGACGAGTATATGGTCAAGGAGCTGTTGTTTGAGGGCAGTAACCGCTACTACGATCAGGCTTTGTGTACGGGACTGAATATCACGGATGAAGATATTGATGCTCTTTGTAAAGCAATGAAAGAACAGGCAGTCAAGAATGCTCATAATGAGGAACAGAAAGCATCTATCAAAGATGTCGGCAGACAACAACTGCGTTCCTGGGGTGTCCTGATTGAGCGTGATGGAAAAGATTATCCGTCCAATGCCTTTGCTATTTTGACGGGCAATGGTGGACTTCATGTTGCAACGCAATGTGGCGTGTTCAAAGGTACAACGAAAGCGGTATTTGTTGACCGTAGAGAATATACCGGTCCGCTTTGGGAGCAGATAGATGAAGCATTTCAGTTTGTTCTGAGAAATATTCATCTGGGTGCTACCATTGTGGGAATTTATCGGCAGGATGTTTATGAGATTCCACCGGATGCCATTCGTGAGTTGATTATCAATGCCATGGTACATCGTAGTTATCTGGATCATGGTACGATACAGGTTGCGGTATATGACAACCGATTGGAAATTACTTCTCCGGGAAAGCTGCCAATGGGACAAACTATGGAGCGTATGAAAGAAGGCTATTCCAAAATCAGAAATGAAGCTCTCGCCCATGCGTTTGCTTATATGAACCTGATCGAGCATTGGGGAAGTGGCATTCCGAGAATTATTGATAAAGTAAAAGCTGCCGGACTGCGGGAGCCGGAGTTTATTGGTGGCGAGGTTGATTTGCGTATCAATATTTATCGAGGTCAGGTTGATGGCACTGTTGACCTCAATGACCCCAATACCGCCGTTAAACCGCCGTTAAACCGCCGGGAAACCGCCGATAAAGTGCCGGCAAATGAACAGGAGCAGCAAATTTATAAGTATGTATCGGAAAATGCCGGCATTACAACGGCACAGGCGATGAAACTTCTTGGTATTAAACAGCGTAGAACCAGAGAAATACTGGTTAAGATGGTTGAAAACGGCTGGTTGAGAAAAGAAGGTGCTTCAAGAAGCACAATTTATGTAAAAAATACGGAAGGGAGATAATGCAGCATGGATACAGACAAAGTAATACAAGACTTGAACCGCAGATTTGCTGCACCTCTGCCGGAGTTTTATCAGCGTCGTATCATCTTCTGGTACGATGAAGATAAGGAATTTGAGGATAAGCTGGACGAAGTGGTTCTGGAAAATGCAAAGGTCATTGCTCTGACTGGCAATAATGCGTTTTTGGTGAAGAAACTGCTTTCGGTAGATGATTTGACTACAAACTATCTGGTTTACAGTCCTTTAGCATATAATCGCCCGGATGATAACTGGCTTCTGGATGTGGAGCTTTACAGTGAGGAGTTCCGGGCAGACCTGATTTCTATTTGGATGGATGAGATGGGTTTTACATCGAATCCGGCCATGCGGAAGCAGGTCAAGAATTATCGTGCTTATTTCAATGCGAAAGACCGCCGATTGAAAGTCAGCACACAGAATAAAGTTCCGGCAACGCCTGCACAGCTGCACATGGCTGTCATGGCGGCAATCTGTGGACTGAAAGACGCACAGCCGAATATGATTCTCCGCAGCGTGTTCCGGGCAGGACTGGATTTGAAGAATAATACCATTTATCAGGATTTCGTAAAATATCATGCTGACGGTGCATTTTGGGCGATGGTTCGCCAGGGCTGCGGATTTGCAGAGGAAGAACCAGACCTCGGACGGCTTGCAATTCATTTGCTTTTGACCGCCGCTACCCGTACTATGCGGCAGGAATATCTTGCTGGACTGGACAGCTTTATTTCCATGCCGCATCAGGCATATTGCTATGATTTTATTTCCGAGTGGCTGCACAGCGAGGATATTCAGCAGTTATATGATGTGGCACGGTATGTTGAGGATGAAGCACGTCTGCATCAGCGTTTTGAAAAGCTGACCGTGGACGATCTGGCAGGAACCGAGTGCTTCCCGTGCATCAACGAAGTGATTCTGACAAAATTGATGACAGAAATCAGCGACCATATCATTGATGTGGATACCATTACTTCCACCGTTGAAAAGCGGAGAACCTGTGCGTGGTATGAACCGTTTGAGAATTTCTATGATGGTATCCTGCAAGTAGCGAATATGCAGAGTTTCTTCAAGGAACACTCTGCCGGATTCCATACGGCAGAAGCAAAAGGCATCTGGAAAGAATATACGGAAAGCTATTATCAGATGGATACCTATTACCGTTTGTTCCATCTGAGCTTCCAAAAGAGCCTGGAGACTTCCAATATTCTGCTGGATGATTTATTCAAGCACGTTGTTGATAAAGTGGAGGGACTCTATACGCATTGGTTCTTGGGTGAGCTGGGTAATAACTGGTCAGATGTGTGTGCAGATGAACTGGCAACCTACGGTAAGGTTTTGGAAGTGCCACAACAGGAAGAATTTTACCGTTCCCGCATTAAGACTTCGGATACCAAGGTATTCGTGATTATTTCGGATGCTATGCGGTATGAAGTGGCGGCAGCTATGGCAGACCAGCTTCAGAGAGAAACACAGAGCAAGGTTTCCATCAGCAGTATGCAAAGCATCTTCCCTTCTATTACAAAGTTTGGTATGGCAGCGTTATTGCCGCATAAAGAACTGACAGTAGAAGTTCGGAACGATATTTTGACGGTTTTGGCAGATGGGCAGTCTACGGCAAGCACTTACCGGGATAAGGTTCTGAAATCAGAAGATCCGGCAAGTGTGGCTTTGAAATACAATGACATCATTGCCATGAAACGAGCAGAACGAAGTGCGCTGGTAAAAGGCATGGATGTGGTTTATATTTATCACGATACCATTGATGAAGCCAGCCATACTTCTGATACCGCTGTTTTTTCTGCCTGTGATAAGGCAATTTCAGAATTAAAGAACCTTGTGCGTATTATTGTAAATGAATTTGGTGGCACGAATATTCTGATTACGGCTGACCATGGATTCCTTTATACATACAGTCCGCTGACTGAGGATGACAAGGTAGATAAGACCAGCTTTAATGGCATGGATGTGGAATATGGCAGACGCTATGCAATCATGCAGAAAGGCGCACAGCCGAACTATCTGTTGCCTGTGAAGTTCCTGGGCGGCAAAACAGAATTTGATGGATTTGCACCGAGGGAAAGTATCCGTATCAAGATGAATGGCGGCGGCATGAACTTTGTGCATGGTGGTATCAGCTTGCAGGAAATGGTTGTTCCGGTGATTGAGTACCATTATCTCCGAAATGATTCTATGGAATATAAGCGTAATAAGCAGAAATATGATACCAAACCTGTCACAGTAAATCTGCTGTCTGCAAACCGTAAAATCAGTAATATGATTTTCTCACTGAACTTCTATCAGAAGGATGCAGTCAGTGCAAACCGTGAAGCAGCTACTTATCAGGTTTACTTTACGGACGAAAATGGCAAGCAGATCAGTGATGTTCAGAAGATTATTGCAGATAAGACCAGCGACAACGGCGCAGAAAGAACTTTCCGTTGCCAGTTTAATCTGAAATCTCTGAAATACAGCAATACCGCTACTTACTATCTGGTGATTGCAGATGAACAGGGATTACAGATGCCACAGCGTGAGCCATTCCAGATTGACATCGCCTTTGCGGTGGATGAGTTTGATTTCTTTAGTTAATACCGCAGGAGGATAGAAAGATGGAGCAATTTACAGAGGGTGAAAGCACCCGTGAAGAAATAAAGAACAAGCTCCGTCAGAACTTTGACGGTAAGATTGTTCGGAAAGACCTGACAAAGAAAATCAAGGAAGGGGCGAATGTCCCGGTGTATGTCCTTGAGTTTCTGTTGGGTCAATATTGTAGCTCAGATGATGAAACGGTCATTGAAAAAGGCGTACAGAATGTGAAGCGTATTCTTGCTGATAACTTTGTACGTCCAGATGAATCACAGAAGATTCTGTCTCAGCTGCGAAAGAAAGGCAGTCATACGATCATTGATATGGTGACTGTCCGCCTGGATATGAAAAAGGACTGCTTTTTTGCAGAGTTTTCTAATCTGGGAGTTGGCAATGTACCGATTGCCGACGAATACCCGGAAAAGTTTGACCGCCTGCTCTGCGGTGGTATCTGGTGTATCGTTCAGCTGGATTATGAGGTTGAGGGCGATAATAACTTTGGTATTGAGGATATTGATGGGAATCCGCTTCGTTCCAAACAGAAAAAGCAGAAAGATATTTCTCCAATCAGTATCCGTAAGCTGACACCAATCCAGATGCCGCACATTGATATTGACGAGTTGAAGCAGGGTCGAAAAGCCTTTACCAAAGATGAGTGGCTGGATATTCTTCTCCGTTCTATCGGCATGGAGCCGGATGAATTTACATACCGTGAGAAATGGCTGCTCCTGACCCGTATGATTCCATTGGTTGAGAACAATTTTAACCTTTGTGAACTGGGACCGAGAAGCACTGGTAAGTCCCATCTCTACAAGGAGATTTCTCCAAATAGTATCTTGATTTCCGGTGGACAGACGACAGTTGCAAACCTCTTTTACAATATGGGACGCAAAACGGTAGGACTGGTCGGATTGTGGGACTGCGTTGCTTTTGATGAAGTGGCAGGTATCAAGTTCAAGGATAAAGATGGTATCCAGATTATGAAGGACTACATGGCATCCGGTTCTTTTGCTCGTGGCAAAGAAGAAAAGGCTGCTACTGCTTCTATGGTATTTGTGGGAAACATCAATCAGAGTGTGGATGTGCTGTTGAAAACATCCAGTCTGTTTGCACCTTTCCCACCGGAAATGGGAACAGATACGGCGTTCCTTGACCGTATGCACTGTTATCTTCCTGGCTGGGAGATACCGAAGTTCAGACCGGAGCATTTTACTGATGATTACGGTTTTATTAGTGATTATCTGGCTGAATTTATCCGGGAACTTCGTAAGGAACAGTATGGTGATGCACTTGATCACTATTTCCGCCTGGGAAGAAATCTGAATCAGCGTGATACGATTGCAGTCCGCCGTATGGTAGACGGTTATCTGAAGCTGATGTATCCGAATGGTGAATTTACCAAAGAGGAACTGGAAGAAGTCATTCAGATTGCATTGGAAATGCGCCGCCGTGTAAAAGAACAGCTGAAAAAACTGGGCGGTATGGAGTTTTATGATGTGAATTTCTCCTATATTGACCTGGAGGATATGTCAGAGCATTATGTTTCCGTACCGGAACAGGGTGGCGGTAAGCTAATCCCGGACGGAATGTGCAATCCAGGACAGGTTTATACTGTATCCAGAGGAAAAAGTGGTATGATTGGCGTATTTCGTCTGGAAAGTCAGATGCTTCCGGGCAATGGCAAGATTGAACGGACAGGCTTAGGCAGTGATTCCAAATGCAAGGAAGCTGTGAACACGGCATTTAACTATTTGAAAGCCAACGGCAACCGGATCAGCGGCTCTATCAGCACCTCGACCAAGGATTACATCATCAATTATCAGGATTTGCAGGGGATCGGCATGACCGAGAAGCTGGCACTTCCTACGTTGGTTGCTCTTTGCTCGATTGCACTTGGAAAGCCAGTGGTCAGCAATCTGGCAATTCTGGGCGATATTACAATCAGCGGCACGATGATAAAGGTGGATGAACTTGCCAACACGCTTCAAGTGTGCCTGGACAGCGGTGCAAAGAAGGTGCTGATTCCAAGTACATCATTCGTGGATTTTGCAAGCGTTCCAGCTGATCTGATGAGCGCATTTCAGCTGATCCCGTATCAGAGTGCGGAGGATGCGGTGTTTAAGGCATTGGGGGTAGAATGATTGAAAAAAGACTTAATTGAACTTATAGATTCACGAAAAGAAATAGAAAATATGTTCCATCCGTTTGATGGCGGTATGGGAACATCTTTTGAACGGATCAGCGATGTGCCTGAATTTCAAAATTGGCTTCAAGAAATAAAATTGGAATTACAGGGAATTTATGATCGGACTCATGACACTTTTGTATGGGAAACTATCAATTTGTGTGGCAAGCGTCTGGATGGTTTTACGGAGAAAAAGTATTTTATTGAGCTTGTCGGAAAACTTCAGGCTATTAGAAAAAATATTGATAAATACTATCCAGACGAGGAAAAAGAGTCAGGATTGTCACACTCACAAGGAGGTGCTTCTGGTATGAAAAAGAAACCGCTTATCTTTATAAGTCATTCTTCTAAGAATAAGGATCAAGTTGCAAAAATTGCGGACTTACTTCGTTCAATCAATTTAAGTCCTCGTAGAGATATTTTTTGCAGCTCCCTCCCAGGATATGGCATACCAAATGGAGCCAATATTTTTGACTTTTTACGGGAACGGTTCCTTAATTATGACTTACATATTATTTTCGTACATTCGCCAGAATATTACGAAAGCCCCGTCAGCTTAAATGAAATGGGCGCAGCATGGGTACTAAGAGCCAATGCAACTTCACTTCTTCTTCCTGGTTTTGATTTTTCTGGAATGAAAGGTGTAATTGGAAGTGACTGCATTGCTATTAAGTTGGATGGTGATCGTTCGGAAGTAAAAGATCGCCTGAATCAGTTGAGACGGGAATTGGAATCGGAATTTGATATTTCGGATAATGAAGATATTATTTGGGAAGAAGCAAGGGACAAGTTTATCAGTGAAATAAATGGCGATGTATCAGCCCAAAATGAGAATATCAGTGCTTCACCTGCCTTAATTACAGAGGAAATGAAGCAACTCCTTAAAAAAGTGGCAGCTGCACCGGGAGGGCAGATTCTGATAACTTCAGATTTGGAATCAGGTACATATATTCAGATTGGCAGCGAAGTAGTTGCTAAGGAATATCCAGATAGACGTGAATATGCTGTTTGGGAAGAAGCCCTTAATGCTTGTTTGCAAGCAAAATATATTGAAAGAAAAAGCGAAACAATTTGTGTAATTACGAATGCTGGCTATAAAGCAGTTGAGTAGCAAATGACACGACAAGAAGTATTTAACTGGTGCAGGCAGCAATACGGTACAGAGCCAGAATACCCGTGGGATGACTGGAATGTTGTTCTGCGCCACACAGACAATCAAAAGTGGTATGGTTTGATAATGGAAGTCAGCAGAGATAAATTAGGGCTTTCCGGTGACGGTGAAGTTGATATTCTGAATGTGAAAAGTGACCCGATGTTGATCGGTTCTTATCGTACTCAGGAGGGATTCTTTGCTGCATATCACATGAATAAAGAAAACTGGATTAGTATTCTTCTGGATAAGCCGGAGCTGGACGATGCCATTAAAAAATTGTTGGCTTTGAGCTTTGAACTGACCACACCAAAGAAAAAGAGGACACAATAACATAAAGAAAAGAGAAGCCTGCATAGCCGGTAGAATGTATCGGATATGTGGGCTTTTTTGCGCTTATGGACTAATTACTGACCATAAAGATAAAATTTCTTCAATGGAATTTTATCGCATAGGCGATAGAGACCATGTAGCAAATCGACAATAATACTCAGAGCCAATAAAATAAAAAAATACGGAAAATGGGTAGGAGGTGATCGAAGCGATGGGCGCAAATGAAGTGGACTATGTAAAGATTGGGCAACGGATCAAAGAAATCCGAAATAAAAAGGGCTTGCAACAGGCTGAGCTTGCATATCGTGCAGGACTGACGACATCACATACAAGCCATATTGAGACTGCCCAGACAAAGTTATCTTTGCCAGCTATCGTTAAGATTGCAAATGCTCTCTCAGTTTCTGTGGATGAATTACTGTGTGACAGTCTGATAGAAGTAAAACCGGTATATGACCAAAGAATAGCAAATGAACTGGCTGATTGTGATGCGGCTGAGTTGCAGGCTTTTCTTGAAATTATTCAGACAACAAAAACAGTAATTCGGAAAAATCGTAAAGTTACAAACGACTTGTAACAATGCACCTTGTTACTTTGGAGCAAGACACTTTTGCCAGTTGTTCTTATTTAGCTGGTTCCTGTGGATGCCCTTGAGTATCGGTAAAATCCGAATACTAATATAGCATTTCCAAATATGAAAGCTGTCTTGACTGTAAGTATCTAATAAGATATGACAGCCAACTCACAACTCGCAATTCCTAACCGTAAAGCTGTCAGGTTATTATGACCAGTGTAGCTTTGCGGTCTTTTTTTACTTTTTTTTATGAGGAGGTATGTGTATGCCGGAGAGATACAAGAGTCTTACGGAATCCAGTGAAGAAGATGTTGGAAATGATATAGAATACGTTCGATATGCAGTTGAAATCGAGCGTACTATTCACAAATTACATGGAAAAATTGCAGGATGTAGCGATCCAAAAAAAGTCGCATTGTCTGTTATGGAGACAGTATCTCAGTTTTATGATGCCGATTGGTGTGGAATTATTCATATTGATTTGGATGTCGGTGTATGTACTCCGTTATGGTGGTATGACACAAAGAACGGATCGATGGCACCGAATACTGGTAAAGAATATGAATTATCAGATTATTGCGGTCGATGGTTAGAATGCTTAAAGAATCGTGTTTCTGTTAAAATATCAGACGTTGAAGAAATTCGAGAGAATAATCCAGAAGAATATAAAATGTATCAACGACTGGGGGTTCAGTCTGTTTTAGCTGTTCCATTTTGGAAAAGACCCACGGGATTTCTTGTATTGAAGAACCCAAAGCGATACCAAAATCATGGAAGTTTACTACGATTATTGAATCATGCGATCAAGTCAGCATTAAATGAGTATTTTTTGATGGAGACCAATAAACTTGCTGTCATGTCACCACGAATTGAAAAAGATACCGATGTTTATATCAGTATGTTTGGTGAACTGAAAATCGCAACATCAAAAGGAGTTTTGACAGAGCAGGAATTAAAATCTCCAAAAATCGTAAGAATGTTGGTGTACTTATTGCTATCACAAAAAGTAGCTTCTGTGCCAAGAGAAATCGTAGATGCAATCTGGCCGCATGAAGAATCGAATGCACCAGGGAAAAATCTGAAAGGATTGGTGTATCGCTTACAGCAGTCATTTTCATTGATTTCAGATTATCGCCTAATAGAATCAACTACTCACGGTTACCAGATCAATCCTAAGTTGAATGTTTTTACAGACGTTCAGCTGTTTGAACGTAAGTGGAGAATGGCTCTAAATGCTTCATCGACAGGTACAAAAGTGGAATTGCTGAAAAAGGCTGTTGATCTTTATAATGGAGATCTACTTCGTTCTGCCAGTTCAGAGCATTGGATTATAGGACAGTCTGTACATTATCAGCATCGCTATATTGGCGCAGTGACAGAGCTTTTGAAAACGCTGCATGAGGATCAGGATTATCATTGCGTCCATCGTTATGCGGCAAAGGCACTGGCGATTGTTCCGCATAGCGCAGATATTTATTACTGGCTGATTCATGCGATACATAAGCAGGGACATACAGAGATTGCCAGAAGTGAACTGCGGACAGCAAAAAATCATCTGCTTGAGGAAGATTATGAGCTGCTGGCAAATAGATTGGCTATGGAAGCGAATATGACGTAAGAAATGCCGGAGGTGCAATTATTCCTCCGGCATTTTCGTCCCTTACAAACTGGAATTTACTCTTACAAAGTGGATTTTACTTTTTCAACTCACCCCTATTTTCATTCAATTCCAATTAGCATAAGTATGTGCCTTTTTATAAATATTTTTGCAAATCCTGAAGGCTATCTATGCTTTCTACTCCCACAGGTACTGGTTGGCTTTCCCTGTTAAGCCAAATGCTTCTGATGCCCACAGCTAACGGACATTTCACATCGCCTTCCAGAGAATCCCCAACATGAATCACCTCTTCTGGTGAAAAATCAGCCTTTTTTAATGCATACAAAAAGATCTCTTTTCTCGGTTTTGAATATTTTGCCTCTTCACTTGTTATAACTCCTGCTGGGTGTAAAGAATACCGCTTTATTTCTTCCCTAATATATTGGTTATCACTGTTTGTCACAAAATAAACCGGAAGTGGACAGCTTTGTAAAAATTCTTTTGCATCATCATATAACGGGGAGGAACACCAGTGCTTCTCCATTCTTTCCAGCAGTATTTCCGGTTCCATGGTACACTGAAAATGTCGGACAAGTTCCCGAAAATTCTCCAGTGCAACCTTATGTTGGGTTTTGAAGTTTTCTCCATTGGCCAATTCCAGTTTTTCCCGAAACGTTTTCCACCAATAGTTCAGAATGTCCTCTGGACTTTGTGCCTTACTGTTTTTATATACATCTTTGATGACTGATACCGCAATCGGTCCGATTTCCATTGCAACTGTTCCATAAAAATCCATAAATATTGCCTTAGGCATGCTACTTCTCCTTATAAAAACACTTCGTTTTTGTTTCTGACACTCTTTAATGCACCAAGCATCTGTTCCATTTTCTGCTGTAATGGAGGCGGAAGAATTCTCGCCTGTTTCACACAGACATGGGTGCAGGCCATACAAAGAATACATTTCTCTGTATCCGTATTTACTGCTCCATCCGTAACAGAGATTGCATTAGTTGGACAAATCGTTGCACATGTTCCACACTTCGTACAGGATGGCAAGGAAATTGGTGTAACCGGCATATTCATCTCCGGTTTATATGGACGGTTGCCTGGAACATGAACATTTTCCGTAGCAGTGCTGTTCTTGACAGATTTTGCAAATTTATGAATTTCTTTCTCATCTTCTCCATCCGGTCTTCCTGCTCCTACTTCAGGTGCCATGGAATGCTGCGCTACAAATGCACCGGAGGCAATTACTGTAAAGCCACATTTTATCAGAATGTCATTCATTTCCAGCAGTGCATCTTCATATGCCCGGTTTCCATAAACCACTATCGTTACTGCTTTTTTCCCGGTTCCTGAAAGCTTTTCTATTTTCTCACGTACAATTGAAGGAATACGGCCTCCAAAAACAGGAGCTGCAACAACGATCGTTTCGCCTTCCGGCTTCTCCGGCATAGTTTCCTTACTTCCCAGATCGTGCCAGATCACTTCTTTTTCCATCGCATCTGCAAAAATGCTGCTCACTTTTTTCGTTCCTCCCGTGGGACTAAAATAGTATACCTCCATTTTATCTGACATTTTTATCCTCCTTTATTCTTTGTATTCCTGTAAGCTTTTTAATTACAGGTGTACGTATAAAAAAATACATTCCTAAAAATGTATCTTTTTATCAATATAACCGGCGATATCCTTCAGGGAATACTTTGCCAGCGACTGCTCCATCGCCATCTGAGCTTCCGCCAATGGCTTTTCCATTGCCTCCCTGATGTTCCCTCCTACAAAACAGTTGGGATTCGGATTGGCATGAAAATCGAACAATGGTGACTCTGCATCCTGCTGAACCGCTTTGTAAATGTCCAGCAAAGTAATTTCTTCATCCTCTTTACTGAGAGTAATCCCAGGGACACCATTTCTGGTTTCTATCAGTCCTGCCCGACGCAACATTGACATCATCTGCCGGATCACAACCGGATTTGTTCCTACACTTTTGGCCAGTAGATCCGAAGTGGCTGTTTTTTCCATCTTTTGTATAAAAGAAATCAACACCATCATATGAACTGCCACAGGAAATCTTGTGTTTATTCTCATATCATCACCTGTAATCATTATACTTACATTTTATATGCATGTCAATTTTTTAACTCACGATTTGCAAATTGATTGCAACAAACTGCGATTTGTTAATTTATTTTACCACAAAATATAAGTGGCTTGTAGAGAGGAAATATATCGTGTTTAATTTTCATACAAAAAATTTGTAACACCATCATATTACCAATAAAAACTTGCAAAAACCAATATCGCTTTATAACACCACCGTAATACCGTGAAAAACTGAATAAAACCGACAACGAACCAGTCGTAATACCTTCGTCGGCTATGTTGACAGAGCAACTACAAATGCCTGTTCAACCAATAGCTGACGGAGGTATCTTTGATTTTACGACATTTTGCAGGCGCACTTGTTTTTGCAACAAACAGCGAAAACAGGTGCGCTTTTTCGATATCCGGGATTAAGACTCATTGCCGTTCTCCACCTTCGGCATCTTGAAACTTCATTTACAAATTTCAAGATTACGGAGGAAAGATTATGTACTTTGACCCAATAGAAGCAGGAAAACGGATCAAGGCAATACGAGAAGCAAAAGGTATGACACAGATGGGATTTGCAGAGAAGCTGAATATATCCCGGTCGTACATGAACAAAATTGAAAAAGGAACGAAAACGGCTTCGATTGATTTATTGATAGAAATTGCAGTGTACGGTGGGGTGACTTTAGATTATCTCATTCTTGGACAAAGCCTTGCCGCTGTTCAGGTAAAAGAAAATATTCGGATGATGCGTGAAGCACTGAATGTTTTGGAGCAAAGTCTGTGAGTGTGTCCTGATAGTCAACAGGATGTGTTCTGATGGAACGTCGAAGATCAGAACCCCAAAAGGTACAATTTACTTGCAGCTAACGAAAGAAAGCTGATGAACCTTGATAACTGAACAAGTCATTCATCAGGTACATTCCTGTTGTTGGTGGAAACATCAGCCACGTCTTCGGTACGCCATGATAAGCTCTCATAGAAACAGAGACACCTACATAATGAGAATCTGGTTGATCTATGAAACTTGGAGCGAGAAATACCGGCAAGTAAATATCGTGTAGCTCACGGTACGGCGATGAAAGCAACAGGGACAATGATACTTCTGTCCAGCCACAGCCCTTCGTTATAGAAGGAACACGCAATGGGGGCAGCCCGGTGCGAACCACGGGGAGGTTAGATTCCTATGGAGCTGGTAAGCTGCCAGCCGCCTGATGATTTCCTACTCCCAGGGGTGTTGAGGACAAATGTGGGAACAATAAAACGAAAGCATGGGAACCAATATAATATGGAATCCATGCACTCGTCGATAAAAACCATGGGCAGATTTTGTTATGAGCAGAATCTGCCTATTCTTTTACCGATGAGGTTTTCTGAATAACAACGGTAAAAAATGGCAAGTATAAAAATGAAGGTGGTGATTGCAGATGACAGACGAAAAAAAGCACACACCCATTGACCAGCTGGTTGATATTCGTGATGTGAGAATTGACAGCTCTCTGCCGACAGAAGAAAGAATTAAATCTTTTGTTGAGCAGATCAAAGACCCGTATCAGTTTAAGGTAGGAAGCACCGTCGTCCGTGTGGCGTTTGCAAATACGCAGAACACGATTACCGACAATTTTATCAACATGGTAGCTTCCATGTAACAGTTTTTCTGGTTGAAATTGGCACAAAGAAATTGCGGCGACAAACTGGAGTTATGCTGAGGACTATGGTAGCATGGTCTTGGACAAAATCAGCGAAACTCCGGTTTGTTTTGGCTTCTGGCGAAAATCAAAAAGGAGTGGCGCATTATGCAAAGAATTTTAGATAACAATTATCTTGCTGCCATCTACCTGCGACTTTCAAAGGAAGATGGTGATCTCTCGACTGCGGGAGGAAAAACCGAAAGTAACAGTATTGCCAATCAGCGAAAACTGATTGAAGAATTTTTGAAGAAACATCCTGAAATAACTTTGGTTCAGGAATTTTGCGATGACGGATTTACCGGTACGAATTTTGACAGACCGGATTTCCAGAAGATGATGGAGAAAATCAAGCAGAGAGAAATCAACTGCATCATTGTAAAAGACCTCAGCCGTTTTGGACGAGATTACATTGAGAGTGGTCGGTATCTGGAAAAAATTTTTCCACATCTGGGTGTCCGCTTCATCGCTATCAACGATAACTATGATTCTGCTCAGAAAGAACAGGTAGGAAATGAAATCATTCTCCCGTTCAAGAACCTGATTAACGATTCTTATGCAAGAGATATTTCCATTAAGGTTCGTTCTAACCTGGACATTAAACGGAGAAACGGAGAATTTGTCGGTACTCATGTGGTCTATGGCTATCAGCGTTCTGAGGAAGATAAGCACCGACTGGAAATAGACAAGACTGCCGCTGCGGTAGTTCAGCGTATTTTCCAGATGAAAGTGGACGGATGCAGCCCTGGACAGATTGCCAAAAGGCTCAATGAGGAAGGTGTACCGTCTCCGTTGGAATATAAACGGCTCTGTGGTGCGAAGCTGAAAACCAGCTTCAAGCAGCAGGCAAAATCAGAATGGAGCCATGTAGCGGTTTACCGGATTTTGCAGGATGAAATGTATATCGGCACACTGGTTCAGGGAAAATCCACTTCTCCGAACTATAAGGTCAAGACCCGTAAACTCAAAGAAAAGGAAGAATGGATGCGGACGGAAAACGCTCACGAAGCAATCATTCCTCCAGGAACCTTTGATCTGGTTCAGAAACTGTTGCAGGAAGATACACGAAGCACAAAGGAAGGCGATACAGTCGCTCTGTTCTCCGGTAAAATTTTCTGTGCCGAGTGCCATAACACAATGGCAAGAAAGCGGTCTGTTATTTCTGGCAGGGAATATGTTTACTATGTTTGCCAGGATTCCAAATGCAAGTTGAGAATAAAAGAACAGCTTGTTTATGATGCAGTGCTTGCTGTAATTCAAGCACAGGTTGCTATGGCTCTGGATATGGAACGGGCATTGAAGCAACTGAATGATGTTTCCTGGGAACGTCGGGAATTGGAACGGATTTCATCCGGCATTACCCGACAGGAAGAAATCATTGCTCATAATAATCAAATGAAAGCGATGATTTACGAGGACTTCAAGAATGAGATTATTTCTCTTGAGGACTATCGAATTTTCAAAGCGGAATTTGATAAAAATATCAGTGAAGCAAAAGAAACGATTGCTCGATTGGTTGGCAATCGCAATCAAGTAAAAAACGGACTGACTGGTCAGCAAAGCTGGTTGTCACAGTTCCATCAATATAAAAATATTCAGGCACTGACCCGCCGGGTGGTTGTTTACTTCATCGAAAGGGTTGAGATTACTGCTGAAAAGGAAGTGGTGGTAACACTCAGCCACTCCGATCAGTTTAAGGCAATCGCAGAGTTTCTGGGCGATTATCATATTGCATCGAAGGAGGTGGGCTAAATGGCACGAGTATCACGAAAGAACCGGACAGAAGAAAAGCTGTTACCGGAGATTCAGGAAACAACGATTCCGTCTGGAATAACAGTTTACAAGACTGCTATTTATGCCAGACTTTCCCGTGAAGATAATCTGAGCGATTCTGATTCCATTGATAATCAGATTGCTTTGATTCAGAATTATATGGAAAGCCGTCCTTATCTTCAATATGCGAAAACATATACAGATAACGGCTTTACAGGAACAGACTTTGACCGTCCGGGCTGGCAGAGCCTTCTGGAAGATGCCAAAAGTGGAAAGATTAACTGCATTATTGTAAAAGACCTTTCCCGTCTTGGCAGAAACTATATCGAAACTGGCGAGTTCCTTGAAAAAATCTGTCCGTTCTTCGGCATCCGCTTTATCGCTGTTATTGATAACTTCGATACGGAAACGGCTGAATCTACGGCACAGCTATCCGTGTCATTGTCCAATATCGTCAATGACTACTATGCAAAAGATATTTCTCGTAAGGTTTCTACTGCACTGAGGAATAAGATGGAGCATGGCGAGTATATTGGCAGTTGGGAAAAATATGGCTATGTAAAGTCATCGGAAAACAAAAATCAGCTGATTGTCAATCCAGAAACAGCCCCAGTGGTTCAGATGATTTATCAGTGGCGTAGTGAAGGCATGAGTTATATGGGAATCAATAAAAAGCTCAATGACCTTGAAATTCCTTCGCCGGGACAGTATAAAGCTGACCGTGGAATTGTGACAAACAATAATCAGAAAGGCAGAAAAATTCTTTGGAATAAGCATATCATAACAGACATTCTGAAGGATATTACTTATCTGGGACATTTGGCACAGCGGAAAACGACACAGTGCCTATATGCCGGACTGCCTATGAATCGAGCTGAGGAAAGTGATTGGATTGTGGTTGAGAATACCCATGAACCGATTATCGAGCAGAGTTTGTTCGATAAGGTTCAGGAAATCAATCAGAAAGCAGCCCAAAAATCGAAAGCTACCTATGGGAAGTACGATCATTTGCCAAAAGCGGTAAATATCTATGGAAAGAAGTTTATCTGTGCAGATTGTGGCGCAGTAATAAAACAGGTTCGTTCTTTCAGTACCAAGAAAGACAAAGTTTATTTTACATTCAAATGCCCAACGTATCAGGAGCATGGCGACAGAGCTTGCAATGCGAAAAGGATTCGGAAAGCGGATTTGGATGCGGTGGTATTGGAAAGTATCAAAGCACAGCTGGCATTGTTTGTAGATATGGATGCAACGCTGAAACAGCTCTTGAAAGCAAAGAAAGCGGTGCTTTCGGATAACAGTCACGCCAAAGAGGTTCAATCTTTGAAAGCAGAACTGGCGAAAAAGAAAACACTGTTTAGTGGTCTGTATCAGGACTTCCGTGAAGGGATTCTGACGCAGGATGATTACGCAAGTACCCGTGAAATTCTTGTACGGGATATTGAAAGACTGGAAAAACAGTTATCTGAATTGAGTGCTGTGAAAAAAGAAAATACGATGCAGATTCAGGCAGAAAAGAAACTGGCTTCTCTGGTGAAGAAATATTCCAATGCAACGGAGGTTACTCAGGAACTTGCAGATGCTATGATTGAATCCATGCAGCTGCATAAAGACAATTCCGTAAGCATTACTTTTCGGTATATGGATGAATTTAAGGCAATTACGGAATCCATTGAAGCACTCAGAAAGGAGGTGGCATAGGATGATGAACTGTGTGGCGATTTATCTTCGACTTTCGCAGGAGGATGTGGATAAGAGGACAAATCAGGCGAAAGATGACAGTAACAGCATTGTGGCACAAAGACAGCTGATATTACGGTATCTGGACAGTGAGCCATCCCTTGCATCACTTCCACGAATTGAGTTCTGTGATGACGGCTTTTCTGGTACAAATTTCTCCCGACCGGACTTTCAACGAATGATTGATCTTATTCGGGCAGGTGAAATCAGTACCGTGGTGGTAAAAGACCTCTCTCGTTTCGGGCGAGATTATCTGGAGGTTGGTGATTATCTGGAGCATATCTTCCCATTCCTGGGTATTCGGATGATCTCTATCAATGACCATTATGACAGCAATAAATACACTGGAAGCACACCAGGCATGGATGTGGCGTTTCAGAATCTGATTTATGATTATTACAGCAAAGACCTTTCCAAAAAGGTTAAGACCGGAATGAGGGTGAAGCAGCGTCAGGGTGGCTATGTTTCTTGCTGTCTGTATGGCTACAAGGTCAAAGAAAAGCACAAGATGGTGATTGACCCGGAGACAGCTCCGATTGTCCGTAGAATCTTTATGGATGTGATTGGTGGCAAATCTACGAGTCAGATTGCCAGGGAATTAAACGCTGAAGGGATTCCTACTCCCTTGATGTATAAGAATATTCAGCGGAAAACACCGGGTAATCACAAACCGATCTGGACGCATAACAGAGTGCTTGAAATGATTCACAATCTGAAATATACTGGCTGTATGGTGAACCACACAAGAGAAAGCCGGAAAATTCGAGATGGATCGGGAAGGCGTGTGCCGAGGGAAGAATGGTATATCCATGAAAATGCTCATGAAGCGATTGTGACAAACGAAGAATTTGAAGCGGCACAAAATGCTCTGAGAAAGGTTCGTCCACATAAAAAGAAATATAAAGCAGAAGTTTTCCCTTTTTACTGCGCTCATTGCGGGAGAAAATTGCAACGGACTTTCGGATTGGATGACCATTTTTATTGCGTAACTCCATATTGGTCAGAACAGGAAACAGCTTGCAAGGCAGTTCGATGGGACAGGACAGAACTTGAAGAAGTTCTTCTGGAATCATTGAAGGCACAGCTTTCTGTGCGGGAAGTCGAAGCCAGAAAAAAGAAACAGGACATTGAAAAAGACAGTACACGTCTCAGATCGCAGTTAAAGTTGCTGAATGCTGAACTGAAACAGAGCGATGCACAGCGGATACAAAGTTACATGGACTTTAAGGCAGGAACAATCAGCCGGGAAGAATTTCTTGCTGGCAGGGTTGAACGGGATAGCCGACAGACAGAGCTGAAAGCTAATATTGCTGCTGTGGAAGCACAGTATGAAGATTGCATCCGGGCAGAGAATGACAGAAAAAAGGAACAGGCTACAACTTCAAAAGCCGGTTCTCTGGATGATGAAGCATTGAAGAAAGTGCTTTATGATGCGATTGAAAAGGTAAATATCACGGACGGAGAACACATTGAAATCCTCTGGAAGTTCAATGATTTGTTTGAAGCCGTGTGAGTGGCAGAGCCAGCAATGTGCTGGCTTTTCTGCTTGAAATTTATGCAACTCGACAAAATTTGACTTATTATATCACAATGGGTAAGCCGTACTTTTTGTTCTCGGAAATCCAAAGAATCCAGTATTTATGCGGGTTTCCGGGGACGGAAATTTATTTTTTGACTTTGATTGACAGGATGGGATGACCTGGGACGTGTGGTCATTCCGAAAGAAATACGAAGAACACTTAGGATCAGAGAAGGTGATCCGCTGGAAATATTTACCGACCGGGAAGGCGAGATTATATTGAAAAAATATTCACCGATCGGAGAGCTTGCAGCATTTGCGGGTATGTATGCAGACAGTTTGGCAAAAGAGGCAGGGTGCCTTGTGTGTATCTGCGATATGGATCAGGTCGTGGCAGCTTCCGGAAACGGGAGAAAAGAGGTACAGGA
>ERZ1026846.1036-NODE-1036-length-19001-cov-12.624512_pt1 | contig 19001 bp, 17 predicted proteins | sample MGYA00380153_ERZ1026846 | MGnify/ENA primary metagenome ERZ1026846 (study PRJEB33269, sample SAMEA4719789) | human gut metagenome | biome: human-associated habitat; feature: organic feature; material: feces | place: Cameroon | collected 2013-10 ... | reverse complement strand
CATTAATCTAAAAAAAATATGGGAAAAATATTGTCTTTATTATTTGTTTTTATTACAATGTCAAATGTTTCTGTGAATGCAAAACAAACGTCGACCGTAATTTTAAAAAATGGATCTCAACTGGTAGGTGATATAATAGTCCAACGACCAGGTATAGACATGACAGTTGCAGCGACAAGTGCAAGGTTTATTATAGAAGAATCCAATATAGTTTCTAAGCGAGAGAAGAAAGTGAAATACGAAAGTCTTCCTCGTGAATGGAAAAGATGGGCTTTGGAAAATAAGGCTTTGCAAGGAAATGCAGATGGGCGCTATATTATCCTCTATGATATAAAGACAAAGAATGATAACTTTACCAATGTGGCAAAGGTGGAGCAGAACGAGATGCCTAAAGTTTCTTATGTTCAAGTAGAACCACAAAACTACAAGTTCGTGTGGACTGAATTAAAAGATATCAAAAAGATATTTCCAAAGAATCAGACAGAGAATACAATAGAAGATGAGATTGTTACAAGCAAAGGTAAAAGTTACGTAGGTGTCATCATTTCACAACAGATAGGAAAGCAAATTACAATAAAGACTTCTACCTCCACAGTGGAAGTTCCAACAACAGACATCAAAGAGACGATGAAATTGCCTGTACCACGTACTGCAAACTTATATCAACTGGCAGATTATACAAATACCATTGTGCTAAAGGATGGTAATATAAAAGAAGGTATAATCAAATCGCAGCATTATGGCAAGAAGGATAAAGAGCAATACATCGTGTTGCTAAAAGAAAACGGAACAAGTGAGCAAATCTTGTCCTCTAAGATAAAAGAGTTTCGTACAGAGTATAAAAAGCAGAATGTAGAAATCTATAAAAAGGGAATAGTTTATGTAAATGAATTCCGATTGCAAAAAGCAAGAACTCATAGTGAAGGTAACAATGTGTTCTTCATTGACAAGAAAGTCTTTACATTTCCAGAAGGAATTACCACGACATTCAAATCAGAAGGTGCAAAATTTCAAGGTGCATGGAATTTGTTAGCATTAGAAAACTTAGTAATGGAAAATGGAGAAGATACACAAGGATATAATAATGAAATTCGTAAGAATAACATTGTAACTCCAACATCAACAGATTTAGTTGGTGGAGTAAGTAGCATTTCTTTTGAATACCTTTCCCCTGGTTATTATGCGCTTCTAAATGAAACAGGAACGGAAAGTTATATCATCAAAATAAAAAAATAATACCATAACCGTAAGAAAAGAATAATTGGAAGGTCTTTACTAATGAAAGAAGGACAGAAGATGGTTTCTGCAACCTTTCATCACAGAATATTAACCCTTTAATAAATGAAATTATGAATACAATTAAAACGAACACTGGTACAAACATTGATGATTACGAGAACATGGCTGTTCAGAAGAGCAATGTAGCAAAGAGAATGGCGGCTGGTGCAGCTGTATTCGTAGGAGGTGCAGCTGTAGCAGGTGGTGCGGCATATGCAGCAACTCGACCTTCTGAAACAGAGGAGAACACCCCTCTGACTGCAGAAGATGTTGTAAATGGTGCGGATGTGGCATCTGAGTATCAGCCCGAAACTGTATCTGAGCAACCAACAACAGAGAAAGTGGTTGTAGTAGAGAAACCTGTCGAGAAACAAAGTGAAGAAGAAACAGAAAAGTCTTCTGTAACTTGGGATGAAACTACCAACTATTATGTAGGTGATGAGAAAGTGGCATCTGTTGAGGAAGGTACTGTTGAGGGTCATAAGTTTGCACTTATGGATGTTGATGGTGACGGCCATGCAGATTTGCTTGCCGTTGACATGGACAACAATGGTCGCTTTGACGATAATGAGGTGGTAACTTATACAGAGGAAGACCATGTTCACATGGGACACCAAACTGCTCGTGTTACCGAACAGCATTACAACAATATCGAAGATTTCGGTTCTAACAATGGAACCCAGAACTATGTAGCACAAAATCAGCCACAACAGGAAGAGGTTATCCACAATAATTTTGAGGATGAGAAGACAGGTGAATCATATCATGATGACTATGCTGACAACAATCCTGATTACAATCCTCACATGGATGGAAGTAATGATAACGATAATTATCTTGCGGAATATGATTCGTATGAACAAGACGGCAACAATAACTATTCTGCCGGAATGAACGACGATTCATATTTAGCAGAAGCAGAGCCATACGAGCAGGAAGACAACACGGAGAACTATACAGCAGAAGCTGATACAGATTCAAATGATTCTTTTGACTCAATGATGAATAGTGAAGAGTTCCTTGGTTAACAAGGGACTTCTTCCCCATTCCACATATTATCAACAAATAAAACATATACAATTATGCCAAAGAAAGTTTGTCCAAACGGACACATTTACGATTCAAGTATATATGGGGACGAATGTCCATTATGCCCAAAAGGTGGCAATAACATGGGCTTTAACCCACAGTCAAACTTAGACATGTCAACAATGGCGAGAGGACCACAGGAATCACCCGCATTTCAGGCAGAACAAGGAACCCATATATCAACACCTAATGCACAAGCGTTTGGTAATGGAGGAAATGGGGCAATGTTTGGTGGGCAAGATGCTGCTGGAGAAACCAAAGTTCGTCCTCAGCAACCAAATGTACAGCAGCCACAAGCACCAATAGGTGGCGGTACGGTAATTCGTCAGCCTAAGGGAGCTGCGGCAGGAAAAGGAAGAAAGTTAGTTGGGTTCTTGGTAACATATAATGGTGACCCATTAGGAAAAGCTTTCAATTTGTATGAGGGTAAGAATTTTATTGGACGTGACCAGTCATGTGACATTTCTCTTCCTTGGGATCATCAAATGTCTGGTCGTCACATGTCAATCCTTTATCGCAACGTGGATAACAAGTTTAAGTATAGAGACGAACAGTCAAGTAACGGAACATTTGTGAACAAGGAATTGTCTGACGAGGGTGAATTGCAAAACTACGATATAATTCGTTTAGGCAATACTGTTTTCATCTTCATTGCAATACCTAAACTTGGATAAATATGGAGAACTATATTATAGCTAATTGTACTGATACGGGAAGAACTCGTAGAGTCAATGAGGACAGTATGGTGACTTTTGACTCCCCTAACGGCAGAGTTGTAGCCGTATGCGATGGTATGGGAGGACAGAATGCTGGTGATGTGGCATCTCAACTTGCCGTAGCCGTTATCCAAGATATACTATCAGATAACACATTCTCTACTCCAGAGGAAGCAATTACAAGCTCTGTTATTGCAGCAAACCAAGCTATCCTAAGAAAAGCATCCATGAATGAGGATATGCAAGGTATGGGTGCCACTTGTGTAATGCTGATTGTCAAGGACGGAAAGGTTTACTATGGCTCGGTAGGCGATAGTCGAATTTACTATATCGTCAATGGAATGATACGTCAGATTACCAAAGACCAATCTTATGTTCAGACTTTGGTGGATGCAGGACAGATAACGATGGCAGAGGCTGAGCATCATCAAGATAAGAATCAAATCACCAATGCCTTGGGTGTGGAAGGTATGACACCTCCTGTGGTAGGACAAATGCCAATCACTCCAGAACCAAATAGTACTTTCTTGTTGTGCTCGGATGGATTGAGTGGTATGATAAACAATAACACCATTCTCAATACGGTTTCTCGCCATGATTTATCTTTGAATGAACGTGCAAGAATGCTTGTTGAGCAAGCAAATGAGGCAGGTGGATTAGACAATATTACTGTGCAACTTGTAGAGTTCCCAGCTGAGGATATGGCGATGTCGCCAACGGGAAGTCCTTCTGTTTCTGGTGTGGTTGTTCAATCTAAGAAAAAGAAACATACTTTGTTATTTTCTTTAATTGCCGCTTTGCTTGTCATTTCCGTTGCTGGTGGTGCTTATTGGTATTTCCATGAAGATGAGAAACCTCAACAAAAGCCAGTCGTAACGAACAAGGTTAAAACACAGAAAAAGGCAAAAGGCGTAAGCAAAGAAACAGCTATAGAAAAAGTTGTAGTGGAGGAAAAATCCGAAAACAAAATGATTTCTCCGAAAGCCGCTAAGAAAGTAAAAGACAAAACTATCAAGGATGGTATTCAACAGATAAAGGGGAATAAAAACGGCAAAAAAACTTCGCCTAAACCTGATGTTGTTATTCCTAATACTGATTCTGATCCAGCTATAAACATGGTAAGAGAAAATCTTGCGGGCCAAAAATAACATAGTAAAACATTCAATGAGACAAATCGCTAATTACACCATAGAAGATACCCCCATAGCTCGTGGAGGTATGGGGCAAATCTTCCGTGGCAGGGATAGCCAAGGGCAAATTGTAGCAATAAAGGAAATACTCCCGGAGTTTGCAAGCGATTGGGCTATCCTTAGCCGCATAGAAAAAGAGGTAGAATTTCTGTTAAAGGTAAATCATCCTTCTATAGTCAAATTATACTCAGCTTTCCGTGACGAAACAACTCAAAACTATTACATTGTAATGGAATTAGTGGAAGGGTTGAATATTGAGCAATATGTCACAAAAAACGGAGCGATTCCAGAACAGGAAGCTGTAGAATTGATGTTGAAGATTCTTGATGCCTTACAGTGTGTTCATAATGCACACATTGTTCATCGAGACATCAAGCCGTCTAATATAATGATTCGACCAGATGGAAATGTTTGTTTGCTTGATTTTGGAGTAGCCAAGGATATGGATAATACCAATAGTTCAACCATCGTTGGATCAGTAATTGGAACGAATGGATATATGAGTCCTGAACAAGCCGATGGTTTTTCTATCAATTTTCGGTCAGACATTTATTCTTTGGGGTGTGTCTTTTATTATATGCTCACAGGACATCATGCCTTTAACACATTGGCCAGTGAGTTTGAAACTAAAGATGCAATCTTGAACAATGAGTTTCCAAGGCTTTCAAAATACAAACAAGGATTATCTGACATTTTACAGAAAGTGTTGGACAAGGCGACAAACAAGAACATGATGTTGCGTTACCAAAACTGTTATGAGTTTATGGCAGCTCTTCGCAACGGTACACATATTAGTCATACTGGAGCACAAAATGCTCCTGTGATGATTTCTGTAGGAAGGGAAATGTGTGACATAATCATCACAGATGCAGACCGTAAGATTAGTCGTCACCATGCTGATATAGAGTTGAAGGAGTTTACCGGTGGTAAATACTATGTCTTTACGGATTGTAGCGCAAACGGCACTATTGTCAATCGTAAACCTTTGCGTAAATCGTCCATTAGTATCCCAGCCAATGGTCCTGCGCCAGAAATCTATTTGGCAGGTGTTATTGATGGGCATTTAGATTGGGACAAAGTGGTCGAAGAATTGAATAAACGAGTGCAAGCCACACAAGAGATAAAGGAAGATGTTCAACCTGTCCAGAATGACAAAAATGAAATAAGCATAGCTGACAACAATTCTGAAATTGAATTTCAATATGAACCAGATGAAGCTACAGGTTGGTTAATAGCAGCTTATATATTGGCATTCTTTGGAGGTATTTTTGGAATAGTTATAGGCATAATGGTATGGAACCAAAAAATTAAACTTAATGATGGTGAAAAGGTTTTCAAATATAAAGACTCTCATCGCTATATTGGATTAGGTGCAGCCATATTGTCTATTATTTCAATTTTCGTGTGGAAGTTTGCTGTCAGTTAACTTAATTTTAAACACAAAATTTTCAAAGTATGATTCCAACAGACATTCTCAATTATAGAATAGTACGCCATCTTGGTTCTGGTGGTATGGGTAGTGTGTATCTCGCCGTCAATACAAATATAGACCAACAGGTTGCCATTAAAGCCTTGCGACCGGAGGTTGCAAAAAATGCTGCTTTGCGAGCCAGATTCAAACAAGAGGCAGAAATGCTTTGCTCATTAGATCATCCTGGTATTGTAAAATTCTTGAACTATGTGGAAACAGCAGATGGGGTTTTCCTTATAATGGAATATGTAAAAGGAATGACCCTTGAAGATTTCATAAACAAGAAGAATGGCTTGATTGTGGAAAGCAAAGCGTATCCTCTAATTTGTGAAATTCTGGATGCCTTTGCTTATGCGCACTCCAAGGGAATCGTGCATCGAGACATCAAACCTGCAAACATCATTATACAGGATGATGGACATATCAAAATTATGGATTTTGGTATTGCGCAAATTGTTTCGGAAGCAAATGTCACGGACAGCAAGAGCATCATGGGAACACCTGCCTATATGAGTCCTGAGCAAATATATGGAAAGAATATTGATGCTCGTTCTGATATATATTCCATTGGAGTGTTGATTCACAATATGTTAACTGGTCGTGCGCCATATGATTCGACATTGTTGACCGCCCAAGAAATCAAACGTAGAATAGTTAGGGACAACATGCCAAGAATGGCGGAATCTTATCCTTACATTTCCGAAAAAATACAAGCAGTTGTAGATAAAGCGACACAAAAAGTTCCGGAGGCACGTTATCAATCTTGCATTGAGATGAAGTCTGCCGTTAAAAAGGCTATAGCTCCAGACCCAATATCAAAGCCATTACTTTATGGTGGAATTGCTGTAACTGTAGCTTTATTACTAATAGGATTCTTTACATGGGATTATTATAGGACTAAAGTTGAATATTACAAAGATTATGTGGAGGTATTTGGTGTTCCACATGGCATTGGTTCTCTTAGTAAGAGCGATATGTCACATAGGGAAGCCTCATATCGCTTTGAGTATTCACGGCACAAATTACGTAGAGTGTCCTATGTAAATAGTTTAGGGAATTTAGTCGATCATCACGATTCTGAAGATAAAGACCGTATCGTCGATATGACACTTACTTATACAGAAGGTTCGGGGAAAGTAGATACAGAAAAGTTTAAGAATCGTAGTGGGAAAGTTCTCTATGTAAAAGATTATGACAGTAACTTCAAAACTTGTACGTTCAAACTTGATGACGAATTGGGTACAGAAATGGTTTTGAATGCCCAAGTTGAACTTTTTCAAAGTGCATTTGACAATTCCTTGGAGGGTAAAGGAAAAATTTCAAAATATATTTTGGAATACAACGAAGATGGTTATCTTACCAAAGTTGAGTACGCAGGTTTCGGTAACGCAAGAGTTCCTGACGGACAAGGTATATTTGGGAAGAGTTTTGTTCTTGACAAAGAAGGGCGTGTCATAGAAGAGCACTACCTTGGGAAAGATGGTAAGCCTAAGGCTACTCAGTTTGGACTTGGAATCAAAAAGTTCACTTATGACGAAGACGACAATATAGCGCAGCTAACATATCTCACTGTGGATGGCAATCCAAGCAGCGATGGAAATAATTGTCCAATAGTTAAGTTGGCCTATGATGAATGGGGAAATAGAATCAGTGAGAAATATTATGACATGAAAGATAATCCTATGATCCGTAAAGATAATCCTTTCGCAGGAGTCGTCTATGATTATGATGAGGATGGATTTTGTGTGAAGCAGCGTTTCTTAGGAGTAGATGGAGGATTGACCTATGTGCAAGGAATAAATGGATATGTGAATAGTTATGACGACAATGGCTATCTCAAAAGTCGCTCGTATGTAGATGTAAAAGGAAATGCAGCTTATTTCACGGAAGAAACGGATGACATTCTTAAACCATCCTATTCAAAAATGGAATTTGTCAATGATGAACATGGAAATCCTTTGGATGTGAAATTTTTGAATGCGACAGGAAAACTTTCTGAAAGTGTTGTTTACGCACATAAGACCTGTACTTATGATTCTTTAGGAAATCAGTTGACAGAGTATTATCTTGATAGCAATGGTAAGATTTATGCTCCTGCACAATACGGTTATGCAGGAATAGAAATAACCTACAATCCACAAGGACGCATTAGTCGGGTTACATATATGGATGCGAATAAAAAACGCATGACATTACCGAATACACATATCTGTTATTTGCAGAGAGAATATGATGCTCGTGGAAACAAGACAAAGGAAGCTTATTATGATGATAAAGACCAGCCAACAATGTCCAACGAAGGTATTGCAATGGCTTGTTACGAATATGATGAAAATGGCAATGAGATAACACGCTCTTTTTATAATACCCAAGGAAAACCATGTGTATTGAATGGATTCTGTGCACGATGGGAATTTGTTTATGACGAACAAGGTAATTGTATCTCTTATAGATATAAAAACACAGATGGTAAGTTGATGTTGGTAAACGGTATCGCTGGTTATAACTGGTCATTTGACGCAAGAGGAAATAAACAAAAAGTTTATCCAGTTGGACTTAATGGTAGCTTAGCTTTAAGTAAATATGATGAACGATTAAAATATGATGAACGTGACAATGTAATAGAACGTTCATATTTTAATGCAAGTGGGGCTGCTGCATTGTGCGAAGGTGGTTATCATAAGGTATTGATGAAATATAATTCCAATAATCAATGCGTACAAGAGGAGTATTATGGGGCAAATAATTTGCTAACCAATGTCAAGAATGAAAATTATGCTGTCATAAAGAGAGAATTTGATGAACGAGGAAACAAAACATCGGAAATGTTCTTTACTCAAACAGGAACAAGAGGAAGTGACCATGCAAAAGTTCACAAATATTACAATCAATATGACATGGTTGTAAATAAAATTAAGCATCAATTATCATTTGGCAGTGATGGTAAACCTGTGGCAGCCAATGACATTGCTGCAGAAGGAAGAGTGGAATATGACAAACGAGGTTATATGACCAAATTGATTTGTTATGATGGATACGGAAAGAAAACGACAGGTTTACATGGTTGGTCAGAACAAAGATTGACTTATGACGAGGCTGGTCTCAAAACTTCTGAATCTTTCTATTCTATATCGGGAAGTCCTGCTATGGACAAAGAAATGAAATATCATAAATTGCTATATACTTACAATCCTATGCGTCTTCCAAGCAGTATGACTTATTTAGGAGCAAATGGCAAACCCATTATTGTAACAGGAGGCTATAGTACCATAAAATTCAAGTACAATTCTCAAAATCAATGTGTGGAAAGAAGTTATTATGGCACAAACGGTGCTCGTACAAATAATGCATCCGGGTTCTGTCGTGAAGTTTATACATTTCGTGATGGCACGGAGTACAAGTGTGATTTGTATGATGTCTCAGGCAAAAAAGTTGCAACGGCTATTCGTACAAATGGTAAGTGGAATGTTCAAGGGATGGGACAAAACAACTTGTCTCAAGGTATTGATTGGAAATCATTCTGGCGACAAGGCGCAGCACAATGTCCGTTGAAGTTGGCAGATGGAGTCAGTGTTGAGAAAATAACAGTTGCTGGTAATGTCGTCATACTTGATTTGATTCTTACTAATTATAGTGCAGACCAAGTAACAGATGAAATGGTTGAGGCTTTAATTAAAGTGAAAGAAATGTTGAAAAAGACATCAAAAATGCCAAGTAACGCAACACTGAGAGTAAATGTCTATGACCAATATCGAGAAAAAATAACAACATTATAAAGATTATAATAACAATAAAAATAAAGAACAATGAAAACATTGAATTTGATTGTTGGCTTACTGATCGCTTATTCTGCATCAGTATATGCCGGGGATTTGACTCCTGCGCAGGAAAAAGCACAGCGTAGTCTTTATGCCTATTTGCAGAAAGAGAAGTATGACCCTACTGTTGACACATCGGACAATAGTGTATGCTTCCGCCGTAATGGTGTGCTTTACTGGATTACTTTCGATGAGGATTCTCCTATTCTTTACACTTTTCATCGTAAAGCTTTCAAAGTTGGTGAGGATGAAACTTCTTATAAGCGTAAACCTTCCATAATTGCAGCCAATGAGGTTAATCGCAAGCACAAGAATCTCAAATTGACTGTAGAAGAGAAAAAAGTAGATATTGCGATACAGGTTTATGCTGCAAAGACAGAAGATTTTACCGCAGTATTCTCAAAGTATTTTTCTCAGTTTGGTAATGTTGATGTTGATTTCAAAAAAGAATATCAAATAGCCAAGAATGCAGAGCAAGAAGCAAGAGACAAAGCAGAACAGGAAGCAAGAAAAAATCTCCCACCAAGCGTTCTTCGTGGGTTGATTACCAATATGTCTTTCCGTTTGGTAGATGATAATGGCACAGAAAAAACTGCTTATGACAAGCCTTTGAGAAGTTTCAATGCAAAATACATTCAAGCTCGTTTGGAGTTTTCATCATGGACAGAACCAGAAACAGAGTTCAAACTCCAATTGAAGGTTACAAGACCTAATGGACAAGTTATCTATTTGCCTGGTAAAAAAGTTTCTGTGGAATCAAAGGTTACACTTAAAAAGACGAAGAAAGCTCAACTCGTGGAGTTAGACCAATTCGGTTCTACAAAACAAGGTTTTTGGAAAGCGGGAGAATATAAAGTTGAAGTATTGGAATCTGGTGATGTGATTTATACCACCACCTACAACATTTTGTAACGTATGAGAAATATACGAACTTTTATATTTATATCCCTTTTTGGAACAATCATATTTTGTGGTTGTAAAGAAAAAAAAGCAACAGGTTTTGGGTATCTTGAACAACTTGTTGAGGAAATAAATACCCAAACAGATAAAACTTTTGATAATGGAACAATTTTAGAAAAATGTGAATACAAACAGGGTGACAGTGTCTTTGTGTTTCATATTAAAGTTCCAGACAATCGTTTTAACAATGTTGACGGTGATTCTTTGAAAAATAGTATTGCGGCCGACCTTTCCTCTCAAAAGATGCGCAAATTGACCAGCATATTAGCTAAAAACGCTATTGGTATCAAATACATCTTTGAACAGGATGAAAAAGAAATAACCATAGAGTTTACCCCTACGGAACTTCAAAAGCAAAAGTAGTTACCTAAATTTACATCAAACTTTCACCCAAGTGCAACAGCAAGGGTGAAAGTTTTCAACATTTGAATATATGACATTTATTGATTCTATAAAATCTTGTTTGGACAAGTATGCTACATTCAGAGGGCGTGCTCCACGCTCTGAATATTGGTGGTTCTGGACTTTCTACGTACTAACAGAATTTGTAACCATGATAGTTTTTGGTTTCATTGGCTATTTATGTGGCGATGTTGCTGGTATGATGATAGCAGGTTATATCGGGGCCTTTTTAAGTTCGCTTATGTTATTTTTGCCGATGCTTTCAGTTTTCGTAAGGCGTTTGCATGACACAAATCATAGCGGATGGTGGTATTTTATAGCCTTTGTACCATTGATAGGTAGTATTTGGCTACTAGTTCTTTTGCTCACAGACAGTGATGAGGAAAATGAATATGGGTTACCAGTTTATTAATAATTGAAATTGAATAAAGTGTAAACTATGTCTATAGTTAGATTACAGGGGGAAGCAGAAAAACAAAAGCATATTTATTTTGAGGTAGATGCCGCAAGTCCTGCTATTGGAGAAGGTGGTATGGGTAAGGTGATGAAGGGTATTTGTGTAAATACAGATACTAATGTCACTCGCCCTGTAGCTATAAAGTTTCTTTATGATGACCTACCTGCTCATGCAATAGAAAGAGCGCGTCGAGAGGCTTCAATCCAACTGCGGAATGACAATCTTGTAGAAATGATAGGATTCGTAGAAACAGAAAGCTATCATGGAAATAAGTTGCAAAAGCATTATCATGTGGTAAGTGAGTTACTTACTGGTGTTAGTCTCTCAGATTTGTTAGAGGGAAAGTGCACGGATGTACACGGTACTGAAATACCTTTCGCAAAAAAAATGTTGAAAGATTATCAAACAGATTCGGTACATTTTGCAAAAACAATCGGACTAAATGTTCTGTCTGGCTTGATGGCTTTGCATGATGCTGGCTATATTCACCGAGATATAGACCCTTCAAACATTATGTTAACCGAAGATGGACACATCAAGTTGATTGATTTTGGCATATCAAAACAAGTCAATAAGTTAACTACACATGACAGAGGATTGACTACTACAGGTGTCTTTATGGGAAAGGCTGAGTATGCTGCTCCGGAATTAGTTCTTGGAGATTTGCGAAGTCAAAACCAAACAACCGATATATATGCCATTGGAATACTGTTGTACCAGTGTATCGTAGGACATGTACCTTTTGAAGGACCTTCACATCAAGTGTTAGACAAGCAACTTCACAAGAAAATGCCTTTGTCAACAGTAAAAGATAAAAAGTTAAGAAAAATCATAGAGATTGCTACTGACAAGAATCAAAAAGTTCGCTATCAGACAGCAGCTCAAATGCGTGTAGCCATAGAAAACATAGATGGCAAAAAGAAAGATATGAAACTTTCTTCCAAACTATATATCGTTGGTGCAATTTTGGCTGTCATTGTAGCAATAATGGCATTTTTCCTGCATCAACAACATAAAGAGCAAATCCTTGTTGAACAGCAGCTGCAAAAACAAGAAGCCATCAATGATTCTTTGCAAGTCAAAGCAAATGAATTATATAATCAGGCTAACGAACAATATCTGATTGGCGAGAAACATGACGAAGGCTATGAAACTGCTTTGATAGATGCTTATTCGAGATTTTCGGAAGCAATAAAAACAGCATCAAAGGTAAAAGGTAGAAAAATTCGAACAAAAGACTTCAATAATGGTCGTGAAAAAGCAAAATCAGCCTTACTGTCTGCAAAAAAAGAATTCGAGGCGAAGGCTAAGAGTTTTGAAGAAGAGGGAATGAGTGATATTGCGATAGAATTTCATCAAAGAGCTAATAAGATAAATAAGTTGTTCAAGTAAAGTATTATCAAATATGAGAATAGTATTGAAATTATGTATGATTGTTGCTTTATTCCTATGCACAATGGGAGGATATGCACAATCTGTAGGTGACCGATTGTTTGCGCAAGGACAAAAACTTCAAATGGTGCAAACTGTAAAATCCCAAAATCTTGCAATAAGTAAGTTCATTGCCGCACAAAAGGCTTATGATTCATCTGCAAAAAAAAGCATGTGCGATAATCAGATTGCAATTTGTAGAAGCAACATCAAGACGTTGAATCAAAAACAGACCATACGCAAACAGAAAGTTCGTAAGCAGAAGGAGGCTGTTGTAAAAGACGATAGTGTTGCCATTGCACCAAAGGAAGAAAGAGAGCCAGTCAATCTGTATTTGTCAATCTCTTATATAGAGTTTAAGGCTGCAGGTAAGGCTAATGATAAACACGAGGTTGTCGTGAATTGTAATTATGACAATTGGGAATATACTTGTCCTGATTGGGTTCACGTTGCAAAAAATGGAAATACTCTCATCCTGACTTCTTCGGCTAATAACACATCAAGTGAACGTACTGGAAAATTGTCAGTTACTTGTTATGATAAAACAGCAGAACTGGTAATTTACCAAAAAAGTAAATTCTCGATAAAGTCCATATTTGGGAAAAAGGGAAAACAAAAGTAGCTGATTATGTATCAATCTGCCAAAGATGGTATATCCATATTTACATTTTGGAAGGATATAGATTATCCTGAAGATCTTGAAATAAGAGATTATGAAATCCATGTATTTCACGAAGGTAAATGTTTTATTTATCCTTCAGAAGTATTTAATTGTGTAGATAAAATACCTCTGTATAAATCAACTGATAAAATTGACTTATGGTATCATGGTGATAACTATACCGCTTGGTTAATTGAATACGAACAATCTCAAGGCTATGCACAAGATGCAGAAAACTACATAAGAGGAAATGGGAATTTCAATTTAGGCTTCAATATTATCACATATAAAAAGTTAGAGGACTACCTGCATATACGAAAAATGCAGTCTGATGGTCTAATTCCTTTCAAAAATTGTCGAATAGTTCGTGAAACGGAACTTTGGTCTTTTTGTTTTGACGCTTTGCAAGAAGCTGTAATACAAATTGAAGGACGAGATAGTTATTGTTTGTTCAATACAGGTGGTAACATTATTGAGATTATTGAAACTGGTGGTTTGTCACACAATGTGCGTGAAGAAGATTTAGGGCATATACAAGTCATAAACATAAAAAAAAATGATATGTATCCTCTTTTGGTGAGGGGGGCTACCAATCTTTTTAAAACAATAAATAAGGCCTTTGACTCCATCCTTCTACCAACATTTCCTTTTACAATAAGTGTGTATGTTTGGGAGGATAACCAAATACGTGATTGCATTACAGTAGCCGAAAATAACACACGCCCCTTTAAGGCAAGTGCAACAATCTATTGTGACAATTCTCTGATAGAGATAAGAATAGACAATTACAAAAGTCTGTTGTCACTTGAATATTATTTTGATTATATTCCGAACGTAATAAATTTTACCGTTGAAGATGATTTAAAGGAACTGTCTTTCAGTATAACAGATGTAGAAAAACATATTGAGAAGAAAATTCCTTTTCCTAAATTTATAAAAGCTATATAATAGCTATTATCATTGAAACCGCTCCATAAAAACAAGAGAGAAAAAAATATAAAGTGAATGGCAAATAAAGATTTCGATATTGTACAAGCATTGTTGCAACGTGAGGAAAACGTGACTCGAGATTTTTTTTATCGAAAATGTTACCCTTTGTTTAAGTCCGTTTACGATAACTATTATACAGATTGTTCTTCTTGCATAGAGTTTATCAATGAAATTTATATTCATATATTAGTCCCCAATAAAGATACTGGTATTTGTAAGTTAGAACAATTCAAGTTTCAAAGTACATTATTTACTTGGCTGAAGACAGTTTGTCTTTTCTATTGCTATAAGCGGTATAAACGAAAGATAAATAATATAATGGAGCCATTTTATGAGAATCAGAATATAGGTGTAAGAAATGATGAGCTAATTGGGTCTATAGAAATAGATGGGGCATCTTTGAACAATGGTGATATGGAGACTATATTACAACTGATGCCCAATAGAAGATATAGCTATCTCATTCGTCTGCGCTATGTAGAAGGTCTTAGCAATGAAGAAACTGCACAGATGATGGGGATGAATATGAATACATTCTATAATAAACATAAGATGGCAAAGGAACAATTTGTTAGGACTTTAAGAAAGGAGGAAAATTATCATGGCTGATAATAATACGGATTTCTTTAATGTAGAAAATACATTCTCAGCATGGCTTGACGGGACATTATCACAAGAAGAGGAAAAGTCTTTTATGGATTTTTGTGCTTCAAATTCTGATATGCAAGAGATAATGGATGCTAATGACCAACTTGATGAAACTTATGAAACTATAGTGGAAGATGGTTATGAACTTCCCCAAGAGTTTCTTGACGATTTCATTATTCCACAAATAGAAACCAATAATGAAGATGTGTTTTCTTACAATGAATTGGCAGATATTAATGATAATGATATACAAGAAGATGAAACAAATCATTTCTTGTCAGAAGATATTTCCAATGAAGAAGATAATGATGAAACCAATATTGCTTTTGGCAGTTTTGATTTCATATAAATTGATATGATGCTATGCAGAGTCAAAAAAGTGAATGGAATTGCGTTATAGGTGTTGATTCTCGTCAAGGAGGAAGAAGTGAAAATCAAGATAATTTTGCTTGCTCTGACACACCTTTTGGTCTTTTGGTTGTTGTTTGTGACGGTATGGGAGGAGGCCCATCAGGGGCAAGTGCGTCTTCATTGGCAGTACAGGCTATAACGCAAAGTGTTACACATGCTTCACAAGGATTAATGCCTGAAGCCGTATTAAAAAATGCAGTAATCGAAGCGAATAGTCTTTTACGTCACACTATTAAAGAACATCCGCAACTTGCTGGAATGGGAACAACTTGTGTGGCAGTATTGGTTACACCTGTTTTAGCAACTATAGTTCATGTTGGAGATAGTCGCTTGTATCTTATCCGAAACAAGCAACTTAGATTTCGTACCGCAGACCATTCTGTGGTTGGTGATATGGTGCGAAAAGGAGAACTTACAGAAGAAGATGCTCGTAGAGCAGCAAACTCCAATGTTCTAACTCGTGCCTTAGGCATAAGTGATGAAATTCAACCAGAAATAGACAAGGTTCAACTTCAAGAAAACGATAAGTTGGCTTTGTGTACTGATGGAATATGGGGAATGATTTCAGAGAATCAACTTGTTGGTCAGCTGTCTGAGGAGAAACGGCTTGAAATCTTGGTTCCACAAATAATGGATGGCATTGAAGCCATAGGAAAACAACAAGCAAATGCTAATTATGACAATCTAACTCTTGCTATAATTCAGAATCTTCCCAAAATAAAATCCAATGATGAAAAAACAAAACAAAAAAAGAAAAACAGCTCAGTTATAACTCTTTTCTTACTTGTTCTTCTCGTACTAAGTATTATGGGTAATATATATTGGTATATATCTACAAATATCGAGATTCAAAAAAATAGAGAGGAATGTATTAAAGGTGTGGAGAATGAGAATGTTGTTCCGCATACTAATGATATTGATGCCCAAAAAGATAGTTTGAGATTGAAAATAAGATATAGTGAGAAGAAAATAGAAGAATTAAAGGATACTATAGTAGTTTTAAAGCAACAGCCGACTTTCCATCAAAAAGAGACTGGAGAAAAACAAAAGTTAATCAATAAAATAATCTCTGATGTAAGTTCATTAAAAGATACAAAAGGTAAAAACAAAGAAGAGGTGGTTAGAAACAAGGAAAGACAAAGACTGCAAATTCTTCAAAATTTTAAGAAGTTGAAAGATGGCAACAAAAAAGAAGGTGAGGATTATAATCGAATAGAACAAAAAATTCGCTCTAAAGATATTATCGAAACAGACAAAAAAGGTAATATTTCACCTAAAGCCAATGAAGTTATTAATAGTGTAGTCATGTCATTGAAAGGTAGTTTGTAAGGTATACATAAACATTTATAAAAAGAGGCAAAGTTCAAAAGGGCTTTGCCTCTTTTTATAAATTATCTATAGGTGAAGTCACATAAAAACACTGTTTTTGTGACAAAAATCATTAAAATATTGCAGTTCTCTGTGTCGTTTTCTTGCGCATGTCACAAATATTTGCTATTTTTGTGACAAATTTCAGAGAAATATGAATAGTGCAGCTCAAAGAATAGAAAACTCAATAGAGAATTTAGGCAGGGGAAGGATTTTCTTTGCCGATGATTTTGTGAGTATGGGGTCTGCCGAGAACATACGGCAGACATTGCTCCGTTGTGCCAAGAGCGACAAGATTGTACGTGTGGCAAAGGGTATCTATTACTATCCGCAAATAGACGACAAACTGGGTCTTGGAATAATTATGCCTTCCTATGACCAAATCGCAAATGCCATTGCAGAAAGGGCACATGCAAGGATTATCCCGACAGGAGACTATGCGCTCAATGTCTTGGGACTGTCAACGCAGGTACCCATGAATTGTGTGTACTTGACGGACGGTACACCTCGTAAGGTGGAAATATCGGGAGGCAGAGGCATCATCTTTAAAAAGACCACTCCTAAAAACTTGGCATTCAAGAACAGGCTGGCTATGTTGGTAACATCAGCTTTGAAATCCATCAAACAAGAAAATGTAACACAAGAACAAATAGAGCATATCGAACAACTGCTGAGAAAGGAAGATAAAGATTCCGTACTGGCAGACTTGGCTCTCATGCCTATTTGGATAAGAAAAATTGTAATGAAGGCTTATGAATAACTTTTTCCAACTCTCCATAGAGGACAAACAACATGTCCTACAGCAGGCTTCAGCTCGCTTGGGATTACCGCCACAGGCAATAGAGAAAGACCTGTGGGTGACAACCATTCTTCAAATCGTATTCACCTTGCCGTTCTCCGACAAGCTCATCTTCAAGGGCGGTACATCGTTGAGCAAGGTATGGCATCAGATAGAACGATTTTCCGAGGACATAGACTTGGCGGTTGACCGCTCCCTGTTCGGAATGGAAGGCGACTTGACGAAGAAACAAATCAAGAAGCTCCGCAAGGTGTCCTCCCTGTTCGTGCGTGAAGACTTCTGTCCTGCCCTTCAAAAAGGCATAGAGCAATATGGACTTTCCGCATTATGCACCATTGAGCCACAACCAGACGGTGAGGGCGATAACACTTACCCAGAACCGAGAAAGGTGTTTGTGAAGTATCAGAGTGCATGGGCTGAGCCAATCGAATACCTATCCCCTGTTGTCATGTTGGAAATCGGTGCAAGGTCATTGTTGGAGCCAAATGAGCAGACGAATATCCGCAGCATGGTGGAAGAGTTGTTCCCTACCATTCAAACAACACTTGTTGACAGCCAAGTGGCAACCGCATTGGCAAGCAAGACTTTCCTTGAAAAGGCATTTCTCTTGCATGAACTATTTTCTGTTGAAGGACGTGGAGAAATTGCGGAACGCAAGTCAAGACATCTCTATGACTTGTCACGAATGATGGATAAGACCTTTGCCTTGGATGCAATCAACGATGATGAGTTATGGGAGTCCATTCGCCATCACAGGGAGGTATTCACAAGCGTCAGAGGCATGGACTACGCCCCTGATGTACGCAAGCGCATAATGCTCGTTCCACGCCCAGAGATACAGGCTGCATGGGAACAAGACTACAAGAGTATGTGCTCTTCTATGATATTCGGTGACAAACCAACATTCAAAGAACTGTTGGAACGAATGACATTGCTTGAAAAACGCTTTCATGAAGTATAAAGCCGTTTGGACTTGAAATATAATTTGAAAAGGATGGTGAGAGATTACTTCTTGCCATCCTTTTTCTATTAGGTGAGCACAGAACCATATTGTAGTCATTTGATGTTATTATCGTCCGTAATTACATAATAACGACTATTTTTCTAATAATATGCAATATTTTCCAAAGAAAATACATAAAAGTTGTTATAATATATATAAATATTCGTCTTTGATGGTTCCTGCCATTATCTTTGCCGATTAAAATGTTAGTGCAAAGCAATAATGAAGTAATAGAAACGTAAAAAGTAAACAACATGGAACGCAAAGAACAGACCGGGCATATCTGTAGATGGATGGCTTTAGGCATCA
>ERZ1026846.1031-NODE-1031-length-19047-cov-7.250369_pt1 | contig 19047 bp, 14 predicted proteins | sample MGYA00380153_ERZ1026846 | MGnify/ENA primary metagenome ERZ1026846 (study PRJEB33269, sample SAMEA4719789) | human gut metagenome | biome: human-associated habitat; feature: organic feature; material: feces | place: Cameroon | collected 2013-10 ... | reverse complement strand
GAGAACTGGACGGACGTGTCCGGCTTCCTGATGGCCGACCCCAAGATCGTACCCGACCCGCGGCCCATCGAGCGCATTACCTACGCCGAGCTGCGTGAGCTGAGCTATATCGGCGCGCAGGTGCTGCATGAGGGCACCGTCTCCCCGGTGCGGGAGAAAAACATCCCCCTGAACATCTGCAACACCAACCAGCCGGAGCACCCGGGCACCATGATACGGGAGGCCTTCGACGACACGGCGGCGGAGCTGCAGGAGAGCAGCATGATCACCGGCATCGCCGGAAAGAAGGGCTTTTCCGTCATCACCATGACCAAGAACGGGATGTCCTCGGAGCTGGGCGTTATCCGCCGGGTGCTGGAGATATTGGAGCGTTATCACATCAACGTGGAGTACATCCCCTCCGGTATCGACTCGGTATCGCTGGTGGTGGAGACAGGCAAGGCCGCGCCGTATCTGTATCAGGCACTGGGCGACATGGAGAAGGAGATCAAGCCCGACAGCCTGCACGTTACCGACGGTATGGCCGTGGTGGCGGCCGTGGGCCGGAAGATGGCCTTCCAGCCCGGTTCCTCCGGCAAGATCTTCGCCAAGCTGGGCGAAAACGGCATCAATATCCGCATGATCACCCAGGGGCCCGAAGAGCTGAACATCATCGTGGGCGTGGACAGCGCCGACTTTGAGAAGGCTATCCGGGTGCTGTACAACAGTTTTGTAAAATAAAGCGCGTCTCCTGCGCCCATACTTCACCGCAGCGGCTTGCCGTACACAAAGTCGATGCGCCGCATCTGAACGCAGGATACGTCACTTATTCGATATCGAGAAAAGGAGTACATCATATGAAAAAGTATAAAGTTGCTATTCTGGGCGCCACCGGCGCGGTGGGCCGCGAGATGATGAAGGTACTGGCCGAGCGCGATTTCCCCATCGAGGAACTGCACCCGCTGGCGTCAGCCCGGTCTGTGGGACAGGCCATCCACTGGAAGGGCCACGACCTCCCCGTGGAGATGGCCTGTGACGAGGCCTTCAAGGGCATGGACATCGTGCTGGGCGCGGCGGAGAACGACATCGCCAAGCAGTTCGCCCCGGCCATCGTCAAGGCGGGCGCGGTGTTCGTGGATAACTCCAGCGCCTTCCGCATGGACCCGGATGTGCCCCTGATCGTGCCGGAGATCAATCCGGAGGACGTGAAGAAGCACAAGGGCATCATCTCCAACCCCAACTGCACCACCATCGTTTCGCTGGTGGCCATCAACGCCCTGAACCACGACAGCCCCATCGAGAGCATTGTGGCCAGCAGCTACCAGGCGGTGTCCGGCGCCGGCGCCGGCGGCCCCATCGAGCTGATGGACGAGGTGGAGCTGCTGCGGGAGGGTAAGCCGGTGGAGCCCAAGGTATTCCAGTACCAGATCGCCTACAACGTCATCCCCCAGATCGGCGGCGAGGCCTTTGAGGGCTATACCTCCGAGGAGATGAAGATGCAGAACGAGGGCCGGAAGATCATGCACCTGCCGGAGCTGAAGGTCAGCTGCACCTGCGTCCGCGTTCCCGTGGTGCGGAGCCACAGCGTGTCCATCGTGGTGCGGACCAAGGAGAAGATCAGCGTGGAGCGCGCCCGGGAGCTGATCGCCGCCGCCCCCGGCTGCAAGCTGGTGGACGACCTGGCCAACAAGCGCTATCCCATGCCGCTGGAGACCAGCGACCAGGACCTGGTGTTCGTGGGCCGTATCCGGGACGACCTGACCAGCGACAACGGGCTGAACATCTGGTGCTGCGGCGACCAGGTACGCAAGGGCGCGGCCACCAACGCCGTGCAGATCGCCCAGCTGCTGATCGCGGAGTAATTGTAAACAAAGTGAGGCCGCCCGGAGGGCGGCTTTACTTTTGACGCAAAAGCATATATAATGGGAAAAAGTCTATTCCCGGAGGAAGTCCTATGAAACGATGGAAGCGGGGCGCGGCCATGCTGCTGTGCCTGTGTATGATGACGGCGCTGCTGGCCGGCTGCGGCCGCGGCCGCAGCGGCGAGAGCACCGCGTCGGTGGTGATGACCGGCAGCGTGTCCACGGTGGACCCGGCCTATGCTGCCACACCGGCGGAGCGCACCCTGGTGCTGCACCTGTTCGACAACCTGTACCGCTGGACGGCGGAGGGCGCGGTACCCGCAGCGGCCCACACCTATGACTGCACGGACAACGAGGACGGCACGCAGACGTACACGTTCCACCTGCGGCGCGACGGCAAGTGGTCCGACGGCAGCGACGTGACGGCGGCGGATTTCGTGTACGCCTGGCGGCGGCTGACAGCACCGGAGACGGACAGCCCGGAGGCGGAGATCCTGTCCATGGTGGCGGGCTATGAGGACGCCCACGCGGGCGACCCGGAGGCGCTGGGCGTATACGCCGAGGACGAGCACACCTTCGTGGTGACGCTGAGCACGATGTGCCCGTACTTTGTGGACGCGGTGTGCACAGCGGCGGCCACCATGCCGGTGCAGCAGAAGGCTGTGGAAGGCGGCGAGGGCTGGAGCGCCAGCCGGACGTGGTTCGTGGGCAACGGGCCGTACCGCCGCACCGGCGATTGGAGCGACAGTCTCTTCGCCACGCTGGTGAAGCAGGAGGACCACTATAACGCGCGGCAGGTGCGCGCGGACCGGATCGAGATCCGGTTCAAGAGCGCGGCGGAGGCCGCCAAGGACGCGGGCACCGCAGACGCGGTCATCGGCGCGGCAGGAGAGGACGGCACCTACGGCGGCAGCAGCACCGTGGGCGTGCTGCTCATCAACCAGATGGCCACCAACATGGACCGGACGGAGCTGCGGCAGGCCATGAGTCTGGTCATCGACCGGGACGCGGCGGCCGGCGCTCTGGGAGCGGACTATGCCGCCGCGGAGGGGCTGGTGCCCCACGGCATACGCACCGCCGGGGGCGAGGAGTTCCGGGCGGTCAACGGCGCGGTGATCGACTGCGAGGCGGATACCTACACGGACCGGTGCAGTCAGGCGCTGGAGCTGATGACGCAGGCGGGCCTGCGGCGGCCGGAGGCGCTGATAAGCCTGGGGACGGTGACGCTGCTGTACCGGAATACGCCGGCGCAGACGGCACTGGCCCAGCGGCTGCAGAAGGTGTGGCAGGAAAAACTGGGACTGAGCGTGACCCTGCAGGGTGAGGATGCGGAGACGTATCAGCAGCTGCTCAGCAGCGGCGCGTTCACCCTGGCCCTGACGGAGCTGGACGCGCTGTACAACGATGCATCAGCCTATCTGGACCTGTGGCGCAGCGGCGACACGCGGAACTACGCGCTGATCTACATGAACGCCTATAACATTCTGATGCGGGTGGCGGCGGCCAGCACCTCCGCCGAGGCGCGGGACGCCTATTTGAAGGATGCGGAGTGGCTGCTGCTGGACATGGCCAACGTGATACCGCTGTATGAGAAGGAGCAGGCCTACGCCCTGCGCGGCGACGTGACCGGCGTGGTGTCCGACGGCATGGGTGCGTGGTACTTCGGCGCACTGTGGCGCGTGGAGCAATAAGTGAAAAACGCCCGGACCAACAGGCGTTAAACGCCTGCCCGCTATACTGTACAGAGAAAGCGCATATTTCCGGCCCCACAGCAGAGAGGAGCGATCATACAGATGATAGAAAAAGCTGAGGTCACAGCACTTTTGCAGCAGCTCACCGCCATTAAGAGTGCGTATTTCCATGAGGACGAGATCATGGCCTTTGCCAGAGACTGGCTGTGCCGGCAGGAACTGCCCGCACAGCTGCACGAATACCACGATGCCAAGGTCACAGATTTCCATGGAAAAAATGTCATCGCCGTTATCGACGGCGGCAGGCCTGGACCGGTCATCTGCCTGAACGGCCATCTGGACACCGTGCAGCTGTGCGGCGGCTGGACCCGCGATCCCTACGGCGAGCTGGACGGCGACAGGCTCTATGGTGTGGGAGCGCTGGACATGAAATCCGGCTGCGCCGCGCTGATGGTCACGGCTGCCCGCTTCGCCGCCGCCCACAAGACCTTCGCCGGGAAGATCAAGCTGGCGCTGGTCTCTGACGAGGAGGGCCCCTACGGCCTGGGCACCAATGCCCTCATCGAGGACGGCTATCTCTCTGATGTGGACTTCTCCATCATCGCCGAGCCCAGCGCCGGCTTTGACGGCAAGCCTTTCCCCGACGTCTGCCTGGGCGCCCGGGGCGGCTATGGTCTGGAGATCCGCTTCTACGGAAAGTCCGCCCACGCAGCCAACCCGGAAAAGGGCCACAGCGCCCTGCTGGACGCCGCCAAGGTGGCGCAGGCCCTGGAGCAGGTGGACTATATCGAGGACCCGCACCTGGGCAAGGGCACCTGCTGCGTGGTGGGCATCAGCGCCGACGGCGGCGCGTGCAGCGTGCCGGACTTCGCCGTGCTCCGCCTGTTCTGGCACATCGTGGTGGGCGAGAGCCCGGACACCATCGTCTGCGAGATCGAAAAGGCCGTGCAGCGCGCCGATATCACCGGGCGGTATGAGATCTGCTTCCGCGAAGCACCGTCTGAGGGCTCCCGGGGCTTCATGCCCTACACCGTCCCCCAGGACGACCCCATGACCGTCTCCCTGCTGGAGTCCATCCGCAAGGTCACCGGCAAGGAACCCACCATCTCCTACTTCGCCAGCATCGGCGACTTCAACTACCTGGGCACACGGCTGGGCGCGCCGGCCATCATCTTCGGCGCCGACGGCGAGAACTATCACAGCAGCGACGAATACGTCCTGCTGGACTCCGTCCACCAGACCGCCGAGGCCGTTTACGACTTCCTGGAGAAAACACTGCTGCCCTGAGCAAGCAAAACCACCCCCGGCGAGGAGCCGGGGGTGGTCTGTTTTTCAGAAGGTCATCTCCAGTCCGCATTTCAGCTGGTGCAGTCTGTCGCCCAGGACCGTCTTCATCACGCCGTAGGCCCTCTCCCGGGTGCAGCGGCGGCGCAGGCGTGCCGCACGGCCAATTCCACTCTTGCGCTCCGCCATTTTTCGCGGTAAAATAGCACCACAAAAAAGGAGGGCAATGCCATGATCTATCGTGATTTTCAGGACCTGCACCTGTCCCTGCTGGGCTTCGGCACCATGCGCCTGCCCACCACGGTGGACGGCGCCATCGACGAGGATACCACCCAGGCGATGGTGGACTATGCGCTGGCCCACGGCGTCAATTATTTCGACACCGCCTGGGCCTATATGCAAAATCTGTCCGAGACGGTGGTAGGCCGCTGCCTGAAAAAGCATCCCCGGGACAGCTTTTACCTGGCCACCAAATACCCCGGCCATACGCTCACCTGCGACCCGGACCCGGCGGACACCTTTGCCCAGCAGCTGGAGAAGTGTCAGGTGGACTACTTCGATTTCTACCTGCTGCACAACGTCTATGAAAACGACGTGGATATCTACACCGACCCCAAGTGGGGCATCATCGACTACTTTGTGGAGCAGAAGCGCCTGGGCCGTATCAAGCACCTGGGCTTCTCCACCCACGCGGACCTTCCCTGCCTTACCGCTTTTCTGGAGCGCTATGGCAAGGAGATGGAGTTCTGTCAGATCCAGCTGAACTATCTGGACTGGACCATCCAGCGGGCCAGGGAGAAATACAAGCTGCTGGAAAAGCACCATATCCCCATCTGGGTCATGGAGCCGGTCCGCGGCGGCAAGCTGGCCGCCCTGGATGCCGACAGTGAACAGCAGCTCCACGCCCTCCGCCCCAACGCCAGCATCGCCTCCTTCGGCTTCCGCTGGCTCCAGGGACTGGATAACGTCCACATGGTCCTCTCCGGGATGTCCGACATGGCGCAGATGGCGGACAACGTGGCCACCTTTGAGCACCTCGACCCCCTCTCCCCCGCTGAGGAGGCGATCCTCTTTGCTGCGGCGGATAAGATGAAGAATTCCATCCCCTGCACTGCCTGCCGCTACTGCTGTGACGGCTGTCCCCAGCAGCTGGATATCCCGGACCTGCTGCACAAGTACAACCAGCTCCGCACCGGCAGCGGCAGCACCATCAAGATGCAGCTGGACGCGGTGCCCGCGAACAAGTGGCCTCACGCCTGTCTGGGCTGCGGCGCCTGCGCCGCTGTCTGTCCCCAGAAGATCGACATCCCCGGCCAGCTGGCCGCCTTTGCCGCCGAGCTGGACAAGCTGCCCGACTGGGTGGAGGTCTGCCGCCAGCGGGCGGAGGCCGAGGCGCGGGAGCGCGCCTCCCGCGGGCTGTGAGCGCATAAGAAGAAGTCCCTCCCGGCGGGAGGGACTTCTTTTGTTTACACCTGATATTTCGCCGCGCAGCGTTGGTACTGCTCCCGGAAGTCCGGGTCCCGGCGCCGCGCCGCATCCAGCGTGGCGTGCATATTCAGGTCGTGGTGGGCTGCGTCGATCACGCACCCGGCGATATTGGAGCAGTGGTCCGAGGTACGCTCCAGATCCGTCAGCAGGTCGGACCAGACAAAGCCTGCCTCGATGCTGCACTGGCCTTGCTGCATCCGCAGGATATGTCGGGTACGCAGCTGCTCCTTCAGATCGTCGATGACCTGCTCCAGCGGCTCCACCTGCCGGGCGGCGGTCATATCCTGCTGCCGGAAAGCGTCCAGCGCCCGCATGAGGATATCGTTGACCGCGGCGGACAGCACGCTCAGCTCCCGCTTCGCCTCGTCGCTGAAGGCCAGCCCCTTCTCCCGAAGCTCCTCCGCCGACTCCAGCACGTTCACCGCATGGTCGGAGATACGCTCAAAATCGCCGATGGCCTTCAGCAGCTCCGCGGACTCCTCGCTCTCCTGCTCACCCAGCTTCTGGGCGCTGAGCTTTACCAGATAGGTGCCCAGCACGTCCTCGTAGTGGTCGCAGCGGCTCTCATCCTCCCGGATGGCGGAGGCCAGCGCTTCGGTGTAGTGGTCAAAGCTCCGCAGGGCGTTTTGCAGCGCCCGCACGGCAACCTCCGCCATCTCGCAGGTGACGACCCGGCAGCGCTCCAGCGCCACGGCCGGTGTGGTCAGCAGGCGCTGGTCGAGCTCCACCGTTTTATCGGCCGCGTGGGCCTTATCCGGCACCAGGCGGATAGCCAATTTCTCCAGCAGGTCGCCGCAGGGCAGCAGTATGGCCGTACACAGGATATTGAACACCGAGTGGGCCACAGCGATACCCGCCATAGACGCCGCCTTGTTCAGCAGTACCGGGGCAAAGATGGCCTTGACGATGCAGAACACCGTCAGCAGCACCGCCACGCCGATCACATTGAACATCAGATGCACCATGGCCGCCCGCTTGGCGTTTTTGTTGGTGCCGACGCAGGAGATCAGCGCCGTGACGCAGGTACCGATGTTCTGGCCCATGATAATGGGCACCGCGGCGGCGTAGCTGACCTGGCCGGTAGAGGCCAGCGCCTGCAAAATACCCACCGAGGCGGAGGACGACTGGATGATCGCCGTCAGCACCGCGCCCACCAGCACGCCCAGCAGCGGGTTTGTAAAGGCCAAAAACAGCTCTGCAAACCCCGGCACGTCCTTCAGCCCCGCCACCGCGGCGCTCATGGTGTCCATGCCGAACATCAGCGTGGCAAAGCCAAGCAGAATGGAGCCAGTCTCCTTTTTCCGGCTGTCCTTGCAGAACATATAGAAAATGATGCCGATCAGCGCCAGCACCGGCGTAAAGGCGGTGGGCTTCAGCAGCTGCAGCCACACGCTGCCGCCGTCGATCCCCGCCAGGCTCAGCAGCCAGGCCGTCACCGTGGTGCCCACGTTGGCGCCCATGATAACATTGATAGCCTGCCGCAGGGTCATCAGCCCGGAGTTCACGAAGCCCACCACCATGACGGTGGTGGCCGATGAGCTCTGAATGATGGCGGTGATGCCCAGTCCGGTCAGGAAACCGGCACCCACGCTGCCGGTCATTTTATCCAGCAGCGTCCGCAGCTTGCCGCCGGCCCGGCGCTCCAGCGCCTGGCCCATGAAATTCATGCCGAACAGAAACAGGCACAGCCCGCCCAGCATGGTCAGCGCATGAAAAATATCCATTTTCTTTCCCTCAACTTTACATTTTCTCAGATGTCACCTTATTGTCCATCTACATTGTACGGTATAAATGTCAAGTTCGCAGGCCATCTTTTGTAAAATCCATGTAAAACAGCGCAAAAAGAAGCACCCGCGCGGGTGCTTCTTTTTTATGCTTCTTTTACCGCTGGCCCTTGTCGTAGGGGATACCCTCCGCCTTGGGTGCGCGGGATTTCTTGGATGTGAAGGCCAGCACCACCAGCGTGATCAGGTACGGCAGCATACGGTACACGTGGGAGCTGATGCCGATCTCCGCCAGCCAATACACGCCGTCGCCGTTGATATCCAGGCTGGAGTACGCCGCGGCGATACACTTGAACAGGCCGAACAGCAGCGACGCTCCGGCGATGTTCAGCGGCTTCCAGTTACCGAAGATCATAACGGCCAGCGCCAGGAAGCCGAAGCCCGCCACATCGCCGTTGGCCGTGCAGTTGGCCGTGGTCAGGGCGTAGACAAAGCCGCCCATGCCGGCCAGCGCGCCGGAGATGGTCGTACCGGCATAGCGCATCTTGTACACGTTGATACCCACGGAGTCCGCCGCCTGGGGATTTTCACCGCAGGAGCGCAGCCGCAGGCCAAACCGGGTCTTGTACAGCAGGATCGACAGCACCACGAAAATGATGATGCAGACATAGGTCGCCAGATACACCTTGTGCAGGAAGGTATTGCCCAGGAAGCCCAGGTCGTCCGTTTTTGCGTAGCCCAGAGTGGTCTTCTTGATCATGAACCAACTGGCCGCATCGCCGGTGGCCATTTGCAGGGTGTTCTGGTTGGCGATGATACGGATGAGGAACAGCACCAGGGCCGGAGCCATCAGGTTCAGCGCCGTACCGCCGATGGTCTGGTCCGCCCGCAGATTTACGGAGGCAAAGCTCAGCAGCAGGGAGAAAATGGCGCCGAATATGGCCGCCACCAGCATAGCCAGCAGCTCAAAGCCCTGCAAAGCCATCCAGTCGCCGGCAGCCTTGGCCGCGTCGTAGACGTGGTTGGTCTGCATGATGTTCACGAACAGCACGCCGATAAACGCACCCAGGATCATAATACCTTCCAACGCCAGGTTGATGATACCGCTGCGCTCAGCGAACACGCCGGCCAGCGCCACGATCATCAGGGGAACGGCGTAGATCATGGTCTGTTGGATCAGAAATGTCATGCCTGCTCCCCTCCTTTCTCCGGCTGCTCAGGTACCTGCGGTGCTTCCTCCATCGGTATGTCCGGTATGTCCTCCGGCGGCACATCCAGTGGCTGTGTCTCCGCCTCTGCCGGTATATCCGCCGTGGTGGTCTTGTTGGCCTCCACGACGAGCTTCTTTTTCCGTCCAGTCAGCATCATCTGGATGAGCAGAGAGAAGGCGGACAGATACACGATGACGGAGATGATCACGTCGGTGATGTACTCGTTGTAGGCAGTCAGGTTTGTCAGCTGCAGGCCGACGATATCCAGCATGGCCATGAAGATGCCGGTGAAAATGACCGCGATGGGGTTGTTCACCGCCAGCAGGGCCACGGGGATTCCGTTAAAGCCCACGCCGGGCAGGGCCTGATAGGTGTTCCAGTAGAACTCGGTGTTGCCGCTGAGCCAGTACAGCGCGGCGCCGGCGCCGGCCAGCGCGCCGGCAATGGCCATGGACAGCACGATGTTGCGCTTATCGGGGATACCGGCGTAGCGGGCCGCATGGCGGTTGGCGCCGCAGGCCTTCAGTTCGTAGCCGAACACCGTCTTCTCCATGATAATGTACACCACGATGGCCAGAATGATGGCCACCAGAATACCGGCATTGACCTGGGAGCCGGGAAACAGCTGATCCAGTCCCAGCTTGGGTGTGGCCACACCGTTGAAGGTGGTCTTGTAGATGTAACCGGACTTCGTGCCTTCTGTTACGTTCTTGAAGCTGCTGATATCAAACATCCAGGTGACAAGATTGGCTGCGATCCAGTTGGTCATGATGCAGGCCAGCACCTCGTTGATATTCAGCAGCGCCTTCAGCAATCCGGGGATCGCACCCCACAGGGCGCCAGCCAGCATACCGCCCAGAAAGGCCAGCAGCCAGATGATGCCCACGGGCACGGACTCGGAGGGGATGCCCAGCGCGACGGACAGCGAGACAAGCGTACCCATCAGATACTGGCCGGGTGCGCCGATATTGAACAGGCCCGTCTTGAAGGCCACCGCCACGGAAAGGCCGGTCATGATCAGCGGCATGGCGCGGAAGAGCATATTGCCCACATTCTGGGCGTTAAAGCCCCAGGTCAGCGCGCCCGCAGCGTCGCGGCCTGTGCTGAGGATGCCGGCAAAAATCAGCCGGACACCCTCCCACATACCGGCAGTGGTGATCTTCTGCTCCGCCAGGCCCACAATAATGACCACGATGCTGCCCAGCAGCAGGCCGGCCAGGATGGACAGCAGAGAGGCCAGGACCTTCTTGGTGCCATTCTTGGCATACAGATCTGTCAGTTTTTGCTTCACGCCGTCTCACCCTCTTTCTTGTCCGCCCGCTTGGCGCCGGCCATATAGAGGCCCAACTCCTGCACGGTGATCTGCTTCGGGTCGAACTCACCCACGATCTCACCCTCGTACATGACCAGGATGCGGTCGGAAAGGCTCATGACCTCGTCCAGCTCCAGGGATACCAGCAGCACTGCCTTGCCGGCATCACGCTGCTTTACCAGTTCCTTGTGTACGTTTTCGATCGCGCCCACGTCCAGGCCGCGGGTAGGCTGGACCGCCACGATCAGCGGCTTGTTGCGGTCCACCTCGCGGGCGATGATCGCCTTCTGCTGGTTGCCGCCGGACATACTGCGGGCGGTGGTCACGGGGCCCTGTCCGCTGCGGATATCGTATTCCTCGATCAGCCTCTCGGCGTAGGCACGCACCGCGTCCTTTTTGATAAAGCCGCCCTTTTCAAATTCCGGCTCCTTATACCGCTGCAGCACCAGGTTCTGCTCCAGCGTAAAATCCAGCACCAGGCCGTGCTTGTGCCGATCCTCGGGGATGTGGCTCATACACTCTCCACGGCGACGGATGCTGGCGTGGGAGATATCCTTGCCGCACAGCGTCACCGTGCCGCCATTGCTCTTATCCAGGCCGGTGAGCGCGTGAATGAACTCCGTCTGTCCATTGCCGTCGATACCGGCGATACAGAGTATCTCGCCGGCGCGTGCATCAAAGCTGACATGGTCCACGGCGTTGCGCTTGTGGGTATGAGAGGGCACACACAGATCCCGGACCTTCAGCACCACATCCGTGGGCTTGGCCGGCTCCTTTACGACCTCCAGCTGCACCGGGCGGCCCACCATCATGTTGGACAGCTCCTGCTTGTTGGTGTCGCAGGTGTTCACGGTACCCACATAGCGGCCCTTACGCAGAACCGTCACCCGGTCCGCCACCGCCATGATCTCGTTGAGCTTGTGGGAGATGAAGAGGATGGATTTCCCCTCCGCCGTCAGGTTCTTCATAATGGCCATCAGCTCATCGATCTCCTGGGGCGTCAGCACGGCAGTGGGCTCGTCGAAGATGAGGATCTCGTTGTCGCGGTAGAGCATCTTCAGGATCTCGGTACGCTGCTGCATACCCACAGTGATATCCTCCACCTTGGCGTCAAGGTCCACGTGCAGGCCGTACCGCTTGGAGAGCTCCTCGACCTTCCTCCGTGCTTCCTTTTTCTGCAGGAAGCCGCACTTCGTCGTTTCGGCGCCCAGAATGATGTTGTCCAGCACGGAGAATACCTCCACCAGCTTGAAGTGCTGGTGGACCATGCCGATACCCAGTGCCGTGGCATCGTTGGGGTCGTTGATCTTCACCGTCTGTCCGTTCTTGCGTATCTCGCCCGCCTCGGGCTGGTACAGGCCGAACAGCACGCTCATCAGCGTGGATTTGCCGGCGCCGTTTTCGCCCAGCAGCGCGTGGATCTCTCCCTTTTTCAGTTGGAGGGTGATATCGTCGTTGGCCTTGATGCCGGGGAACTCCTTGGTAATGTGAAGCATCTCGATCACATACGAGGGAGTCTTATCCATGCCGCCACCTACTTTCCTCTATTATTTTGCCTAATGGCGATAAAGGCATAAATTTATTATATAGCATATATGCACAGATTGCAAGAAAAACAGCGGCGTTTTACTCATCGCATCACGCGCTTGACGCAAAAAAAAGAGACGCCCGCAGGCGTCTCTTTTTTTGTTAAGTACGTTCCGATTACTTGACCAGGTTCAGGGTCAGGCTGTCGGTGCTGTCCAGCTTGGAGTAGTCGTTGTCGACGACCAGAGAACCATCGGCCATCTTGGCCAGCATGGCGTTGTAGTCGTCCACAGTCCACTTGGTCAGGGACCAGGTAGCGGTGGGCAGGCCCACAGCGTTGTCCTTGGCGCCCAGGGTCACGAAGGTGCCGCCGATCTCGTCGAAGGAACCGTCATAGACCTTGCCGCAAGCCCACTGCACGGAGGCGGACAGGCCCTTCATAGCGGAGGTGATAACGGTATCGGACTGGCTGGACTGGTCAACGTCCACGCCCACCACGGCGCCGTCGTTAGCGGCAGCGGCAGCGGCGACAGACTGGAACATATTACCGCCGCAGGCGAAGATGACCTCGGTGCCGTTTTCATACCAGCCGGAAGCCATGGTCTGCAGCTCGGTGGAAGCGGAGAAGGAAGCGCCGTACAGCCAGGAGTAGTTCATCTCGACCTTCACGCCCATCTCGGCAGCAGCAGCGGAAGCGCCCTGCACGAAGCCGTAGCCGTAACGGCAGCAAGCGGGGTTGTCGCCGCCGCCACCACCGGTGAAGCCCAGCTTGGTGTAGCCTTCCTTAACAACAGCGTAACCGGCCAGATAGCCGCACTGCTCTTCCTGGAAGCAGATGCCCAGAACGTTCTTCAGGGCGGTGCCGTCCTCGGTGGTCACAGCGCTGTCGCGGTCCACGAACACGAACTTGACATCGGTGAACTCAGCAGCGGCCTTGGTCAGGGCAGTGGCCTGCATAAAGCCGGCAGCCACGATGACCTTGGCGCCGCCCTCGGCAGCAGCCTTCATGGCATCGTAACGGTCGTCATCGGTAGCCTGGTCGCCGTTGGCGGGCTGATAGTACTTGTAGCTCAGGCCGTTGTTGGCAGCGTACAGCTTCACGCCGTCGAAGGTGCCCTGGTTGAAGGACTTATCCTTCAGCTGGCCCACGTCGGTGACGAAAGCGATCTCGTACTTGCCATCCTCGGAGGTCATCTCGTCGGCGATCTCGTCGGCATCGGTGATCTCGGTGACTTCGGGGTTGTCGCCCTGGTTGTCGTCGGTCTTGGGGTCGTCCTTCTTGTCGCCGCAAGCGACCAGGGACAGCGCCATAACCAGAGCCAGGATCATAGCAAGAAACTTCTTCATGGTTATTCTACCTTCCTCAATTTTTTTATTTTCGCGCCTTGCGGCGGGAAAACCATCATTTCGGCACGGGGTCTTCCTCCTCCTGTGCCTTGCGCATTATAGCAGACTTTTTCGCCTTTGGCAAGTGAAAACCGCATTTTGCGGTAGAAATGTAAACAAATGTCATCAAAAATTTACATTTTGTTTGCGCGAAATGCACAAATGTATCGTGCATAGCGACAGCGCGAGATATCCTCCCGCGCTGCCGTGACTGTTGTTTACTTCTTGGCGGCCATCTTCACAGCCACCTCCAGGGCGATCTGCATCATGTTGGTGAAGGTGCTCTGGCGCTCATCGGCGGACAGCTCGGTGCCGTTGACCAGGTTGTCGGAGATGGAGCAGATGGCCAGCGCCCGCTTGCCGGTATAGGCGGCGGTGCAGTACAGACCGGCGGCCTCCATCTCCACGGCCATGACGCCCATCTTGGCGAAGCGCATGTTGCGCCCGGCGGCGTCGTAGAACGTGTCGGAGGAGTACAGGTTGCCCACGGGCATTTTCACGCCCAGCTCCCTGGCGCTCTCTACGGCGGCCATCAGCAGGTCGAAATCGCAGATAGGGGCGAAGGAGCCGCCCAGCTCATACTGGCTGGCAAAGTCGGAATTGGTGCAGGCGCCCTGACCGGCCACCACGCTGCCCAGCTCCAGGTCGGCACGCATGGCGCCGGCGCTGCCCACGCGGATAATGTTCTCCACATCATACTGGGTGTACAGCTCATAGGAATAGATGCCGATGGACGGAATGCCCATGCCGCTGGCCATCACGGACACCGGCACGCCCTTGTAGGTGCCGGTATAGCCCTGCACACCGCGGACGTTGTTCACCAGCTTCGGCTCGGTGAGAAATGTCTCGGCAATGAACTTGGCCCGCAGCGGATCGCCGGGCATGAGAACGGTCTTGGCGAAATCGCCCTTGTTGGCGTTATTGTGGGGAGTCGGCATAGTGGTTCCTCCTTATATTTACTGTTCCATGGCCTTCACGGCCTTGACGATACGGCTGGTGCCCAGACGGTCCGCGCCCAGGGCGATGAAATCCTTGGCGTCGTTCAGATCCGCGATGCCGCCGGCGGCCTTGATCTTCACATGGGGCGCCACGTGGGCCTTGAACAGCGCCACGTCCTCACGGGTGGCGCCGCCCCCGCCAAAGCCGGTGGATGTCTTGATGTAGTCCGCGCCGGACTCGGACACCACGCGGCACAGCTCGATCTTCTCCGCCTCGGTCAGCAGGCAAGTCTCGATGATGACCTTCAGCAGTCTGCCGTCACAGTGACCCTTGATGGCCTTGATCTCATCCAGCACCTTGTCGTACAGGCCGTCCTTCACCCAACCGATGTTGATGACCATGTCCACCTCGGACGCGCCGTTTTTCACCGCGTCGGCAGCCTCGAAGCACTTGGCGGCGGTGGTGTCGTAGCCGTTGGGAAAGCCGATGACGGTGCAAACGGCGATCTTGCCGTCCACATAACCCGCCGCCTGCTTCACATAGCTGGCGGGAATGCACACGCTGGCGCAGCCGTACTTGATGCCATCGTCGCAGATGGCCTTGATCTCATTCCAGGTGGCACCTTGTGCCAGCAGCGTGTGGTCCACGCGGGAGAGGATATTCTTCAACTCTTCGTTCATTATCTTCGCTCCTTTTCGGAATTTTGCGGTTATATATATGTATATTGTACCACACACCGCGCGAAATAGCAACCCGCGCGGCCCAACGGCGCCCACCTGCTGCCGTTCCGTAAAAAAGGACCCGCCCGCTGAAGTGCGCTTTTTTCTCATTTTTCGCCGACAGTCACGCTGCCGTCCTCGCCCAGCACGGCGGGCACGATGGTGCTCCGCGTGTTCCGCGCGATGTTGTCCAGCCGCAGCCGGCTGGGGAAGTCGCTGAGCAGCGTGTACGCCACGCCGTGCTTCTTGGCCCGTCCCGTCCGGCCGATGCGGTGGATGTAATACTCGTTCTCCTCCGGCACTTCATAGTTGAACACCGCGTCCACATCGTCCACGTCGATGCCCCGGCTGGCCACGTCCGTAGCCACGAACACCCGCAGCTTTCCGTCCCGGAACCGCTGCATGACCTCCTCCCGCTTCCGCTGGGGGATGTCGCCATGGATGCACTGGGCGTCCACGCCCCGCATCTGCAAAAATTTTGTCAGCCGTTCCGTGCTGCCCTTGGTGTTGCAGAAGCAGATCACCCGGTCATAGTTCTCATGCGCCAGTATCTTCGCAATGGCGTCCACCTTCCCGTCGGAGGGCACCTCCAGCCGGTACTGCAAAATGTCCGGCTTGTTTTCCTTGGTGGCCTGCACCGTGATCTCCTCCGGATCCCGCTGGTAGACCCAGGAGATGTCCATGACCTCCCGGGAAATGGTGGCGGAGAACATCCCCAGGTTTTTCCGGCTGGGGATCTTGTCCAGAATACGCGTCACGTCGTGGATAAAGCCCATGTCCAGCATCCGGTCCGCCTCGTCCAGCACCACCGTCTGCACGCTCTTCAAATTTACGGTCCGCCGCTTCATGTGGTCGCTCAGCCGCCCCGGCGTGGCCACCACGATCTGGGGCCGCCGCTTCAGCGCGTCGATCTGCTTGCCAATGGGCTGTCCGCCGTACAGACATACCAGCCGCACGCCCTCGTGGCACACGGCGATGTCCCGCATCTCGTCGGTGATCTGCATGGCCAGCTCCCGCGTGGGGGCCAGAATGACCGCCTGCACCTCCTCGCTCTCCCGGTCGATGCGCTCGATGATGGGGATGCCGAAGGCCATGGTCTTGCCCGTGCCGGTGGGAGCCTTGGCGATCACGTCCTTCCCCGCCAGCATGGGGGGGATGCACCCGGCCTGCACGGGGGTGCTGACGGTGTAGTGCTTATTTCGTATGGCGCGCATGGTGGCCTCTGACAGGCCAAAGCTCTCAAACGGTGCGCCCTGTGTTACTTCCATAGTCGTTTCCTCATTTTTCCACATAGTATACCAATAAGGAATTATACCATATCTGTCAACGCCTTGCAACCGCGCAAAAAACCGTCCCCGCCGGCGGGGTAGCTCCGGCAGGGACGGTGCGGGGGAAGCGAATGTGTGCTGGGAAACATGAAGAATGTGAAGAAGATCGTGGTATCCTGGCGGCGCAGTGGTCAGCTGCGCCGCCGCGCGGGACCGATATCAGCCCCGGTTGCCGAAGAAGTAGTTATAAAACTCCTGCCAGTTTTCGGGCATCTGTCCGTTATAGCCGCCGTTATTACCGCCCTGAGAGGAGGTGTCCTCCTCCGTGTCGGTGCCGGTGATCTGGGGCTGTTGGTCGAAGGTGATGTCGGTGGTGATGTAGCTGCCGTCGCGGAACACGGTCAGGGTGGCGGTGTCGCCGGCGCGGTAGCTCTTCAGCGCCGCGGACAGATCCTGACGGCTGGTCAGCGTGGTGTCACCCATCTTGGTGATCACGTCGCCCAGGCGCAGGCCGGCCTTGTCGCCGGCGCCGCCCTTGACGACGGAGTAGACGAACACGCCCTGATCAATGTCGATGCTGTACTGAGCGGCCATCTGGGAGTTCATGGTGCCCACGGTCACGGCCATGTATGCCTTGCCGGTGACGGCGCCGTTCTCCATAATGTCGGTTATGATGGACTTCACATCGTCAATGGGAATGGCGAAGCCCAGACCCTCCACCGTGGTGGTGGAGTAGGTGGAGTACTTGGCGGACACGATGCCCACCACCTCACCGTACAGGTTCATCAGGGGGCCGCCGGAGTTGCCGGGGTTGATGGAGCAGTCCACCTGGATCATGTTGAAGGGAGTGCCGTCCACGTTGATGGCGCGGTTGCAGCTGGACACATAGCCGCCGCTCATGGAGAACGTCAGCTCGCCCAGGGGATTGCCGATGGCCAGCACGGAGTCGCCCACGTTCACATCGGCGCTGTTGCCCAATGTCACGGGGGTCAGCCCGGCGGCGTTGATCTTCAGCACCGCCACGTCGTAGTCGCTGTCGCCGCCGATGACGGTGGCGTCGTAGGTGTTGCCGTTATACAGCGTCACCTTCACGGAGGAAGCGCCGTTGATCACATGGTAGTTGGTGACGATATAGCCGTCCTGACTGATGATAAAGCCGCTGCCGCTGGAGGCGGACTGGGTGGTCTGGCCGAAGATGTTGGTGCTCTGTGACGAGCAGTTGATGGACACGGTGGAGTTCACCGTGGAGGCGTACACCTCGGCGGGCTGCATCTTGGTCTTGCCGTCCACCTTCTTGATCTGCACGGCAGTGGCCGTGCGGTCACTCTCATTGATGGTGGTCTTGCCGCCGGAGGTGCTGCCGCCTGCCAGCGCAGCGCCGCCGTAGCCTGCCGCGCCGCCCACCACAGCGCAGGCCAGCACCAGCGCCGTGACCTTTACCCACGTCCTGCGGAAAAAGCCCTGCTTCTTCACCGGCGCGGTATACGTGTTCTCCTGCCGGGGTGCGGGCGCGTAGTCGTCGTGGGGTACATCCCGGTTGGTGAAGCGGTACATATCGTTGTTGTTGAATTCGTCGTTATACATTGTGTTGACCTCCTGTGTCGCAGTTTCGTATAAGGAGCACTCTCCCATCTTGCCGCCGAGGGGAAAGCGTGGTATGATGGAGGAAGCAGACATGAAGAAGGGTGCCTGCTTCGAAGGGGCTCATCGCTCTTTCTGTTTTATAGCATACTCGCTTTCCTTAATTCTACCTTTAAGTTTTGCAGAAAAACCGTGAACTTTCTTTGAACACCCGCCCGCAGGCGCCAAGCCTTCCCCTTGATGGGCCCGCGGTGTTGAATGACACGCCGGTGGCGTGTCAGACCCGCGAACCGACCGACCCGCAGGGAGACAGGTGCCCCCATATCCCGGCGGCGTTAGCCGCCACCTACCCATTGCGGTGCTTCGCGCCGCAATGGGCGCGATTTGATAATCGCCACTCGACCAGCGTACCAGCCCCTACCCTCGCTGTTGTCAGCGGCAGCGGCGCAGCGGGCTATTTCGCGCCCCGGCGCGAGCGTTTCTTTTGTCTCCGACGGCCCCATTTCTTCCAACAGCGGAAGAAATGGGGGAAAGAACGCCGGCAGAAACTACGTTTCTGCACTTCCTCAGCGCGCTGTGCCTGTTCACTGCCGCCCGCGCTTTCCCTCACGTAACCGGCGTTTTCCTGATCGTTGTCGTTCCCCCGACTGTGCCAGCACAGCTTTCCGCTGCCGCTGCCTGCTACTACGGCAAAAATTATTCGTTCTGCCGTGTCGCAGGCTAAGAAATAATTATATCCTGTGCCCGACGGGCACACCTACCTTTGCCGCCTTGCGGCGGCAAAGGCGCGATTTGATAATCGCCAACCCGGTAGAAGCAAATACCCCTACCGTGGCTGAAGCAAGCGGCCGCGTCAGCCTCCGCGCCGGTGAACGCAGGCACAGTCCTTTTGACCGACAGTGATGACCGCTGCACCCCGCCCGCGAGTACACACCGCCAATTTTGCATGACCCATAGCGCGCCAAGGGGTTCTTAGACCGTAGGTCTAAGTGGTTTTCTTTGGTACCTTTCTTTTTACAAAAAAAGAAAGGTACTCGTGCCGGGGGCACGAAACGCCCCAGCTTGCGCCCGCAGGC
>ERZ1026846.1024-NODE-1024-length-19087-cov-38.693043_pt1 | contig 19087 bp, 14 predicted proteins | sample MGYA00380153_ERZ1026846 | MGnify/ENA primary metagenome ERZ1026846 (study PRJEB33269, sample SAMEA4719789) | human gut metagenome | biome: human-associated habitat; feature: organic feature; material: feces | place: Cameroon | collected 2013-10 ... | reverse complement strand
ACAGCGTGCTCGATGTGGTAGGTGCGGCACAGGAGCCAGATGGCTATCTCTATACAGCCCGTACCATCAATCCGAAGCATCCACACCAGTGGTCGGGTGACAAGCGTTGGGTTAAGGATGAGGATTTGAGCCACGAGCTCTACAACCTCGGTCACATGGTTGATGCAGCATGTGCCCACTACCAGGCTACCGGAAGCACCAAGTTCCTGAATATCGCCAAGCGTTATGCCGATTGTGTGGTCAAGGAAGTGGGTCCTAAGCCAGGACAGGCTACCATCGTTCCGGGACACCAGATTGCTGAGATGGCTTTGGCTCGTCTCTACACCTTGACTGGCGAGAAGAAGTATCTGGATGAGGCTAAGTATCTGCTCGACTATCGTGGCAAGACTCATATCCGCAACCCATATTCTCAGAGTCAGGCTCCTATCTTGGAGCAGAAGGAGGCGGTGGGGCATGCTGTTCGCGCCGGATATATGTATGCTGGTATTGCCGATGTGGCAGCCCTGACCAAGGATTCTGCCTATATGAAGGTTATCGACCGTATTTTCGAAAACATCGTAGGCAAGAAATACTATCTTACAGGTGGTGTAGGTGCCCGCCATGCAGGTGAAGCTTTCGGTGCCAACTATGAGTTGCCAAATATGACCGCCTATAACGAGACCTGTGCAGCCATCTCTATGGTTTATCTCTTTGAGCGCATGTTCCTGCTTCACGGCGAGAGCAAGTATATCGACTGCCTGGAGCGTACCTTATATAATGGTGTCATCTCGGGTATGAGTATGGATGGCGGTAGATTCTTCTATCCTAATCCATTGTCAAGCGACGGCAAGTATAAGTTTAATGCCGATGGCAACACCACCCGCCAGCCTTGGTTCGGATGTGCCTGCTGCCCAAGTAACCTGAGCCGCTTCATCCCTTCTATCCCTGGTTATCTCTATGGTGTGAAGGACAACAACATCTATGTGAATCTCTTTGCCGGCAATACATCTACCATCAAGGTGAATGGCAAGGATGTGGTTCTGGAGGAGACTACCGAGTATCCTTGGAACGGCGATATCAAGATTGCTGTGAAGAAGAGCGGTGTAAAGAATGCCAACCTTCTGGTCCGTATTCCTGGATGGGTTCGCAACCAGGTAGTGCCTAGCGACCTTTATAAATATAGCGATGCTGAGAAGCCAGCTTATAGCGTAACCGTAAACGGCAAGGCTGTAGAGGCTGATCTCAATGCCAACAAGGGTTATCTGCCTGTCAAGAACATCAAGAAGGGCGATGTGATCCGCATCCACTTCGAAATGCCGATCCGTACTGTGGTTGCTAATGGTAAGGTGGCTGATGATAAGGGCAAGGTTGCTGTAGAGCGTGGTCCATTGGTTTACTGTGCAGAGGCTGTGGATAATCAGAATGAGCCAGTACTCCGTGCCGTAATGGCCAAGAAGCCTGCATTCTCGCTGATAGATAACTACAGCATCGAGAACACAGAGACCAAGGGTGCTCCAGCCTTCTCAGTAAAGGCTATCCAGACCTCTTCTCAGGTGCTCGACCAGGCTACTGACGGCACCGTTTCTGTCAAGAATCAGAAACTCACCCTGATTCCTTACTATGCCTGGAATCATCGTGGTGCCAACCAGATGAATGTCTGGTTCTATCAGGGCTTGTCGTTTATGGATAAGTAATAAATAGTTTTTTTAAACAAGAAAGCTTGGCAAACGTCGTTTGCCAGGCTTTCTTGTTAATATAGGTTAATCCCATTAAGAAAAACACTTCTTTTCCGTTTATGTTGTAGTTTTGAACAAATAAAACAAAAGAGAGCAAATGACAGAGAATGAATTCATCCATATCGTTCCGCAGTTGCGGCAGATAACCTTGCAGATCAGTCAAGGTTATGGTGTTGGCTGCGATGAGGCTGAGGATATCGCACAGGATGCGATGCTCAAGCTCTGGGCCATCAAGGATGATATTCAGTCTGCTGCTCATGCCAAAGGTTCGATGGGTTGCATCGCCAAGCATCTTTGCTTCGACTTCTTTCGCAAGCGGAAGATGATTTCGATAGATGCCCAGCCTTTCGATAAGTCGCCTAGCCACTATGCACCGCCCGATGTGGAAGTGGAAAACTCGGAGAATGAGCTGTGGCTGCAAAAACGCCTCAAGGCGCTGCCCTCCAACCAATATCAGGTGCTTTATCTGCGACAGGTAGAGAAGAAAAGCTCTGAGGAAATAGCGCAAATCGTGGGCATCACCACAGAATCTGTATCCGTGTTGCTATCGAGGGCAAGAAAGCAGATGTTGCAGGAAATCAGAAAAAGATGTCGATAGCCCTTATATATAAATAGGTATAATCAATAAAGAAGGAAAAAATGATATGAACGAAAAAGATATACGTTTGTTGCTCAATCGGTTTATGGCTGGTGAGACTACTCTTGAAGAGGAGGCTCTGCTAGGGGAGTGGTTTCGTCAGCATCCCGATGTGAGCGATGACCTGAAGGAATACCAGCTGATGTTTGGATATTTCGATGAGGGGATGCCCCTCGACTATGAGGCAGAGAATCATGTAGAAGATGCTCATCCGAAGACTAAGGCACGAATGCGTCGCCTATGGTTGCCGATAGGTATGGCTGCATCCATCGCCCTGCTCTTTGTGATTGCCATTCCTCGGATAGGTCAACAGATAGGGCATCAGGCTGATTCGAAGATGGCTCAACTCGATGGAAGAACGACTCATGAGGATGTTGATTCTGCTGTTGTCCACGAGGAGAAATCGACAGATGCCAATCTTTCCATGCCTGAAAAGATAAAAAAGTCGGGTGATTCCGTATCTCCCAAGACAAGGAAGCACAAGCAGAGGAAATATCGTCAGCATCTGTTTGCTCCTGCTCCTCCAAAGCTTTGGATAGCTCAGAATATTGCTACCGATTCTTTGTTGGCAGAGCCGGAAAAGCTTGCCGATGCGCATCTCAGAGAGATGGAGGCACAGCAGAACGAAATGTTCTTCAAACTCTATCTCGTCGATGCTCTTCAGACCCAGTCGCTCAATGCCGAAATTGCCAGTGCCTCGTTCGAAAGCGAGGAGAATGTGCATGATGAGGACCATGTGAGTGGTGACCAAGAGGTTTATTAAAAAGAAACAATTAAAAAGAAGAAGAATATGAAAACAACTTTTAAATTAGCATTTGTGGCTTGCCTGATGATGCTCTCTTCGGCTTGCCATGCCCAGGAGCCTATACCGGCTATCGACCAGGCTTTTGATAAATTCGTACAGGATTTGTTGCAAGGCGACCTCGTTACTTCTTCCTCGATGAATACCTATAATATAGGTATGATGAAGGGATTTGAGTTCGCTATTCCTGAGAGAAAGCAGAAAATGGTGGATACCTTTCAAAAGGCTTTATTGAGCAATAGTCGCCTCGCTTATATTAGTTTTACCAAGAAAGCGGGCTCTGCCAGCATTGAGACGAATCGGGTGGGATATGGCAATAACAATTCCATGACCCACGAGTTTGGTACTCACAAAGACCGCAACTATAACCTGCAGTATTTCCGCGACAGCAAGGATTCTACCATGCGATATGTTTATGCCTTGGTATGGTATCAGGGAATGGATCGTTCGGTAAAGGGCAGTGTATATAAGTTCTACTCCAAGGATCCGCAAACCTATAAGAAGCCATTATCTTATAAGATGAATGCTGTTCAAGGTTTGGATTCTCTTGTTTCTCTGGGCAACATCAGGTATAACAAAAATCTGGTTCGCAGTTATGGCTTGGATATGACTCCTCCAAAGGATGCGGCAGAGTTTATCATGCAACTCAACACGCTCCGTGCTGCCTTTAAGAATGCCAGAGACCAATACCCTTATTTTGGAAATCAGGTGACTCGGCGTACCCTCCAGACGGGCATTGCCAACAAAATAGTCAAGCTTTGTAAGGGATACGGCAAGTTGCTGAATGCTGACGAGAAGAAATTCTGCGCCTCTTCGCTGAATAAGATGAAGAAGGATACAGACGATGAATATCTGCAGAGTCTTCTGGAACTGACTGCCAATTCTTTGAGGAAGTAGCAAGTTCTGGAGGTATAAACTGAGGAAAATGTGAAACTCTCTCTCTTAAAATACCGCTTAAAGCGATATTTGCTCTAAAATTATCATTTTCTAGACTTCGGTCTTGTTATAATTTCGTAACTTTGTACGCAAAAAGTAAACGATATGACTAAGAAATTGATAATGATATTAGGCTTGGTGCTTTCATCCATGTTGATGAAAGCCCAGGCTTTTTTTGTGCCTTTCCCGAAGGCTGGCGACAAGTATTGGCAGAAGCAGGTGCCGGTGGCGATGCGCAACGACTATATCCGGTTGGGCAATCTCTATCAGAAGAAGCCTTGGAATGCCATTCCTGCCGAAACTTTTGCCGAGTTCCGAACCAATGGTAACCGTACCCGATACGAGGAGGCTAGCTTTGGTATCAGAAAGCAGTTTGTCTGTCTGGTGATGGCTGAGATTATGCAGGGTAGAGGACGGTTTCTGCCTTCCATCCGCAGGGCTGGAAGAACAATGTCAACAACTGGAATACCTGGATTACCGCCAACTGGTTGCAGACTGTGCTCATCTGCGCGCAGGATGCCAAGCAGCGCGATGCAGTTTTCAAGGGAGTGCAGCAGTGCCTGCGAACCTTTATGAAGGGTTATCCGGATGATGGCGGTTGCGAGGAAGGGGTCAGCTATTGGGACTGTGCCGGAGCCTCGTTCTTCGAATCGCTCTATTTCATGCAGTTTGCCCCTAAGCAGGCGGTTCTGACATTGACTGATGCTCCTCTCCATGTTGCCGAAGTATCAGGCTACAGCTGCTGTGGAGCCAAAGACGGCAATAATGCCGAAAGCCATAATCACAACGACATCGGTAACTTTATTGTCTATCACAACAATCAGCCGGTGGTCATAGACCTGGGGCGTGATACCTATACCTCGAAATCGTTCAGCAACCAGCGTTTTGAACTGATGAACTGCCGTTCTGCCTATCACAATGTTCCCATCATCAATGGCTTGGAGCAGAAGGATGGCAGGAAATATCGTGCCGACAAAGTCAGCCATGGTTTTGCCGATGGTGTTTCTTCCTTGACGTTGAATCTCGAAAAGGCTTATACCGAAGGAGCGCATGTGGAGAAATGGCAGCGTAATATCACCCTGGACAGAGAATATAACTGGGTGGAAATCACCGAGCAGTATAAGCTCGATTCCCTGCAGATAGAGAAAGATAGATTGAATGGTCAGGTATTCGATAATCAGATTATCCTGATGGCATACGGCAGGCCGGTGGTTCAGAAGGCAGGCAGAATCCTCCTTCAGGGCGGTATGGTCAGGTTGGAATATGATGCGCAGTATCTCTCTGCATCTGTAGAAAAGGTGCAGATGACGGATGGCATCATGAAGACGCAGTGGAAAGATAACATCTACCGCATCATCTTGCGTCTGAACGATAACTATCCGATGGCGAAAGTGAAATATCGGTTTACCTTGAGTTATTGATAAAAGCATAGTTTTAGCCTTGAGTTTAGGATAAACATTCATAAAAAATGTGTTAACAAACCTAACTCATAGTTTTCTGGTCCGAAACTCATAGTTTTTCAACAGGAAACTCGGCGTTTTATTGTTCTTAAAGCTGTTTTACTTCTTTGCGGCTTCTTAAAAAAATAACACGGACGAATTGAATTTGTCCGGACAAATTGTCCGTTGCCTTGTAAGTAATTGAATATTAGATTATTATAAGCGTCTGGACAAAAGAGCCGGACAAATTCAATTTGTCCGTGTTATTTTTTTGCCCCCTTTTCAGAAAGCTCCAGTAATAAGGAATACCACCAAGTGCCATATAGGCTTCTAGAATCTGGCGTTCTGTATATCCCAGTTTGTGTTTTTCGCAGAATTCCTGGCATTCTCTCAAACTGAATGGTTCCAGAAATATCTGGTTTGTTAAGCGATTGTGCAAACCGCCATAATTCATAATGATGTTGTTGATGATCCAGGAGGTGGCACTGCCACAAATGATAAGGATAATGTCTTTTCCTGATTTGTATCCCTTTTATACCGAATATTAGACCCATTTGAGGGGCTTTTTGCCTAATTTTGCAACCGAAATAAACAATTAGCGTATTCACAAACTTAATAATAACGTCAGCAAAATGAATAAATTATTCGTATTGATGATGTTGTGGATGATGTCTTGTCTCCCAACTCTGGCACAGGCTCCGATGGACGGAGGTGTATGGAAAGACAATACCGGCAAGCATATCAATGCACACGGTGGCAACATCTTCAACTACAAAGGTACCTATTATTGGTATGGCGAAAGCCGCTCAGAGAATGGAAAGCCTTACAGCTCACTCGGTGTAAGCTGCTTTACTTCAAAAGATCTCAAGATTTGGAAGAACCAAGGATTGGTGCTCCCTGTATCTAATGAAGCAGGTAGCGACATCGAGGGTACCAACAAGACCTTCGGGGCACAGGGTACCTATTTCTTGGGAAAACGGTGCACCAGTGTTGAAAAAACAATAAAAAATACGGTCGCTCTGCTTGTTTCTAACTTAATTTTCATATATTTGCAGTTGCTTAGCTGAGGCTACCGGCAACTTTCAACTTACAATTATTAATAACAGCAAACAAATTTACAACTATCTATGAATAATATATATAGAAATATCATGATGACCCTCGTCCTGGCTTTGGTTCCATTTATGGGAATCTCTGCCAAGAAAAAGACAGTACAGCAGAGCGACCGCCAATATTGGTGCTCGCTTGCCTATAAGATGGCGCAGCCTGTGCTTGAAAACATGGCTAAGGGCGAGTTGCAGAAGAATATGCAGACTGAGTTCAGTCCTAGCTTCGACAACCGCAACAAGAAGGTGCTCTATATGGAGTGCTTCGGCAGACTGATGGCTGGCGTGGCTCCTTGGCTCACCCTCCCTGATGATGCTACTGCCGAGGGCAAGCAGCGCAAGCAGTTGCGTGAATGGGCGTTGGCTTCTTATAAGAATGCCGTTGATCCTCAGAATCCTGACTATCTCTGCTGGGGCATCGGCGGTCAGAACCTGGTAGATGCAGCTTATATCGCAGAGAGTTTCCTCCGTGCTTACGATACACTCTGGAAGCCTCTCGATGAGGTGACCAAGAAACGTTATCTTACCGAGTTTGCCAAGCTCCGCCACATCGACCCTCCTTATACCAACTGGTTGCTCTTCTCTTCAACCATCGAGAGTTTCATGGCGAAGGCTGGCGGTGATTTCGATGAATATCGTGTCAATTCTGCCTGTCGCAAGGTAGAGGAGTGGTATGTAGGGGATGGCTGGTATGCTGATGGTCCTTCGTTCGCATTCGATTACTACAGCAGTTACGTGTTCCATCCTATGTATCTGGAGACTCTTCAGGCAATGGTGGATGCCAAGGTAAATTCCCGTCTCGACTATCAGAAGTATTATGACAGAGAATTGAAGCGCTGCCAGAAGTACAGCATCATTCTCGAAAGATTCATATCTCCTGAGGGAACCTTCCCAGCTTTCGGAAGAAGTATTCCTTACCGCATGGCTACGATGCAGCCGCTGGCTCTGATGGCATGGTATCAGAAGTTGCCAAAGGATTTGAGTAATGGTCAGGTTCGTGCCGCGCTAACCAAGGTGCTCCATCGCATGTTCGACCAGGAGAACAACTTCAATGAGAAGGGTTATCTCTCTATCGGTTTCTGCGGAAATACCCAGAAGAACGTTGCCGACTGGTATACCAACAACGGTTTGCTCTATATGACAACCCTCGCCTTCATGCCTCTCGGTTTGCCTGCCGACCATCCTTTCTGGACCGATGCAGCACAGCCTTGGACCCAGGTGAAGGCATGGAACAACCAGCAGTTCCCTAAGGATCACCATTGGAAGGACGATATCGTCACCAAGGACAAGTGGTAATTTTTTTAGTTAAGAGTTTATAGATTGTTATGCGCAAGATATTGATGATGCTGGCGGCTGCAGCCTTGGCTTTGCCTTTGAATGCAGCGCAGCCAGCAAAGAAGACCGCTAAGGTCAAGAAACAGAACAAGAAGGAAGTGAAGGCTTCCAAGAAGTGGGATCATGAACAGGTGGTGGAACTCATCACAAAGGTGAACAGCTACTGGCAGACTAACAACAAACCTGAGGTTCGTGCTTTCTGGGATAATGCCGCTTATCATACCGGAAACATGGAGGTATATAAGATGCTGAAGGATCAGAAGATGCTCGATTACTCCATCCGATGGGCAGAACACAACGACTGGACGGGTGCTACAGAGGCTAATCCTGCCAAGTGGAAGTACAAACCATACGGCGAAGGAAAGCAGCACGTACTCTTTGGTGACTGGCAGATCTGCTTCCAGACTTATATCGACCTCTATAACATCGAGGCTGCCAAGGGAAATGCCGCAGCATCAGAATATATGGTGAAGCGTGCCAAGGAGGTGATGCACTACGAGGCTTATTCTCAGCCAACAGACTACTGGTGGTGGAGCGATGCCCTCTATATGGTGATGCCTGTGATGACCAAGATGTATAAGCTGACTGGCGATACCAAGTATCTCGACAAGCTTTACGATAATCTTCTTACCACCGATGAGATTATGCTTGACAAGGAGACCAACCTCTACTTCCGTGATGGCAAGTACGTTTATCCAAAGCACAAGAGTGCTAACGGAAAGAAGGACTTCTGGGCTCGCGGTGATGGCTGGGTTCTCGCAGGTTTGGCTAAGGTGCTCCAGGATATGCCAAAGGACTACAAGCACTATCAGTTCTTTGTAGACAAGTTCCAGAAGTTGGCTAAGGCGGTAGCTGAAATCCAGCAGCCGGAGGGTTACTGGACCCGTTCGATGATGGACCCAGAGCACGCTCCAGGACCGGAGACCAGCGGTACAGCCTTCTTCACCTACGGTATGCTTTGGGGTGTCAACAATGGTTATCTCAACAAGAAGGAGTACAAGAAGGTCATCGACCGTGCCTGGACTTATCTGACAGAGACAGCCGTTCAGCCTGATGGCAAGGTGGGCTATGTACAGCCTATCGGAGAAAGAGCTATCCCTGGTCAGACTGTTGATGCTAATTCTCAGGCTAACTTCGGTGTGGGTGCCATGCTTCTCACAGCATGCGAATATGATAAGTATCTTGCCATCAAGTAAGATGCCTATATATAATTAAGGTATAGGTGAACCCTATATATTTAAGGTATATATCAATTTAAAATAGTATTAATAACAACTGACAAACATGAAACAGAGACTATTCGCTACATTAAGTTTGGCAGGATTGGCTATGACAACCTTTGGTGCAACAAAACCAAAGGCTGCCATTAAGTCGTTGAATAAGACGACCGTCCAGCAGCCAACTTACACTGAATGGCACGACCTTCAGGTGAATGCCATCAATCGTTTTCCGTTGCACACCAATTTCTTCACCTATCTGGCAGATGACTGGGTTTCTGAGAAAGACGGTAAAATCGTGAGCAAGGATATCCTGCACATGAACAAGACGGAAAGCAAGTATTTCCTTTCGCTCGACGGAACCTGGAAGTTCAACTGGGTGGCTAATGCCGACCAGCGTCCTACCGACTTCTACAAGGAAGATCTGGATGACTCCAAATGGAAGACCATGAATGTTCCAGGCAACTGGGAGATGAATGGATTCGGTGACCCGGAGTATGTGAACGTAGGCTTCGGCTGGCGCGGCCATTTCGACCAGCAGCCACCAGCTGTTCCTACCAAGGACAACCATGTAGGTTCTTACCGCCGCATCATCGACATCCCTGCCAACTGGGATGGCAAGCAGGTAGTAGCCCATTTCGGTAGCGTTACTTCCAACATCTATCTCTATGTAAACGGCAAGTTTGCCGGCTATGCAGAGGATAGCAAGGTGGCTGCCGAGTTTGACATCACTCCTTATCTGAAGAAGGGCAAGAATCTGATTGCCTTCCAGACCTTCCGCTGGTGCGATGGTTCCTGGGATGAGGATCAGGACTTCTGGCGCTTGAGCGGTGTGGCTCGTGAAAGCTATCTCTTTGCCCGCGATGCCCAGTTGCATTTGGAGGATATCCGTGTTACTCCTGACCTTGTAAACAACTACAAGGATGGTGTGCTCAATATCTCTGCCAAGGTAAAGGGAACAGGCAAGCTGAACTTCATCCTCTTCGACAAAGAGGGCAAGCAGGTGGCTACAGCTACAGGATTGGCAAAGAATGGAACAGTCAACATTACGATGAACGTAGCTAATCCTCAGAAGTGGAGTGCTGAGACACCTTATTTATATACCCTGCAGGTTTCCCTGATGGGTGCTCAGAAGAAGGACGCTATGAAGGCGGCTAGCATGACTCCTGTCAAGGTAGGTTTCCGCAAGGTGGAAATCAAGAACAAGCAGTTCCTTGTCAATGGTCAGCCTGTGCTTATCAAGGGTGCCAACCGTCATGAGATTGACCCAGACGGAGGTTACGTATTGAGCATGGAGCGCATGATTCAGGACATCAAGATTATGAAGCGCCTGAATATCAACGCTGTCCGTACCTGCCACTATCCTGATGATCCACGCTGGTACGAGCTCTGCGATGAGTATGGTATCTATGTGGTTGCTGAAGCTAACCAGGAGAGTCACGGCTTCCAGTATGGCGATGATGCTGCTGCCAAGAAGCCGATGTTTGCCAAGCAGATTCTGGAGCGCAACCAGCACAATGTTTCCATGTACTTCAATCATCCTAGTGTCGTAACCTGGAGTATGGGTAATGAGACTGTGATGGGCGATAACTTCCTGCAGGCTTACAAGTGGATTAAGAGTCAGGACCAGAGCCGTCCGGTTCAGTATGAGCAGGCTCGCAGAGGCGAGGGTACCGATATCTTCTGCCCTATGTACTATCCTGTAAGTGCTTGTGAAAAGTATGCGAAGGACCCTAACAGTCCGATGCCGCTCATCCAGTGCGAGTACAACCATACTATGGGTAATTCGGGTGGTAACCTGAAGGAATACTGGGATCTGGTACGCAAGTATCCTATCTTCCAGGGTGGTTTCGACTGGGATTTCGTCGACCAGGGCTTGCATCGCAAGGCTTTGAAGCCGATGACCATCAAGAATCCAGAGAAGATGAGCAATGAAGAGCTCCGCAAGATAGAATACTGCTATGGTGGTGATTACAACAGTTACGACCCTAGCGACAACAACTTCAACTGCAATGGTATCATTGGTCCTGACCGTCAGCTCAATCCTCATGCCTACGAGGTAGCTTACCAGTATCAGAACATCTGGGCTAAGATGGTGAATGCAGAGAAGGGCGAAGTAAGCGTACACAATGAGAACTTCTTCCGCGATTTGAGCAACTATGCCTTGGCATGGAGCCTGATTGAAGATGGCGTGGAGACTCAGAACGGTACTATCGCTGATATCGAAGTGGCTGCCCAGCAGACCAGGAACTTCACCATCCCTTACAACCTTTCCAAGGTAAAGGGCAAGGAGGTATTCCTCAACATCGATTTCCGTCTGAAGAAGGCTGAACCTCTGATGGAGGCTGGTCAGATTGTGGCTTATGCCCAGCTGGCTGTGAAGGAAGGCAAGTGCTGCAGTCATTGTGCAGACAACATGGCTAAGGCTCAGAATGGTAAGAAGGTGAAGGCTAAACTCATCGACAAGAAGAGCGAGCAGGATATCACCGTCACTACTCCTGATCTGACTGTGAGAGTGAACCGCACAACCGGTCTCATCTCTGAATATACCTATCGTGGCAAGTCGCTCCTCGGCGAGGGCGGTACCCTGAAGCCAAACTTCTGGCGTGCTCCTACCGATAATGATTTCGGTGCAGGTCTGCAGAAGAAGTTCAAGGTTTGGAAGAATCCTGTCATGAACCTGAAGGGCGTAGCTGTTGAAAAGGATAAGAAGGCAAACACCATCAATATCTGTGCAACCTATGAGATGCCAGAGGTGAAGGGCGAGCTGGAAATAGAATATCTCATCATGCCTAACACCGGTGCGATGAAGGTAAGCCAGGAGTTCGATGCTTCTGATGATGCCAAGGTCTGCGACATGTTCCGTTTCGGTATGCTGATGCAGTTGCCATACGATATGGACAAGAGCCAGTATTACGGCCGTGGTCCTATCGAGAACTATTCAGACCGTGAGGACTGCATGCGTATCGGAATCTACAGCGATGATGCCGACAACCAGTACTTCCCATACATCCGTCCACAGGAGAGTGGAACCAAGGGTGATATGCGCTGGTGGAACCAGACCGATGTTTCCGGCTTCGGATTCAAGGTGAAGAGCTGCAAGCCATTCTATGCTTCCGCCATCCACTTCGATACAGAAGAGCTGGATGATGGTGATGACAAGGATCAGCGTCACAGTTTCAATCTGAAGAAGTCAAAATTCACCAATCTCTTCCTCGATGCAGAGCATTCTGGTGTGGCTGGTGAGAACTCTTGGGGTGCATGGCCTTTGGAGAAATATCGCCTCCATTATGGCGATAAGAACTTCACTTTCGTGCTCATTCCATTAGATAAATAGTAGAAAAACAGAGAATTGGATAAAAATCCAATATATTTAAACGGAAAATCCACCTCATTCGGGGTGGATTTTTTTATCTTTGCATCCGGTATATATTTTCGTATGTGGGGAAGTTAGAAGGAAGTTAAGGGAAGTTAGAGGGAAGTTAAGGGACAAATGTCCTACGTTATACGAGAAAAGACTATTGTCTCTTCACTTCCCGAACGACCGTAGGGAGTGATAACTTCTTTAACTTCTATCAATTCCCTCACTGAATTATAAACAGACCTAAAAATAAACAATAACGAAAAGATATGAGAAAAGCAAAATTTTTCGCAGCAGCCTTGCTGGCGATGTCTTCACTCGGAGCTTTCGCACAGCATCAGTTTACTGTTCAGGCTAACAAGCCTGGAGCAGAAATCCAGCCTACCATGTATGGTATCTTCTTCGAGGATATCAACTTCGGTGCCGATGGTGGACTCTATGCAGAGATGGTAGAGAACCGTTCCTTCGAATTCCCACAGCGCCTGATGGGATGGAATACATTCGGAAATGTAACCCTCAGTGATGTTAAACCTGCCTTCGACCGCAATCCTCATTATGTAACACTTGAGAGCGCAGGCGCACGTGAGAAGCAGACTGGTCTTGAGAACCGTGGCTTCTTCGGCATGGGCTTGAAGAAGGATATGAAGTACGATTTCTCTGTTTATGGCCGTCTTCATCTCATCGATGGCAAGCAGGGCAAGATTCGCGTAGAACTCGTCAATTCAAAGAATGATGTCATTGCCAAGCAGGTCATCAACATCACCAATAATAAATGGCAGAAGCTTACTGCTACCCTGACTTCTCCTCAGACCGATGCCAAGGGTTTGATGCGTGTTTATCTGGAGAAGGGTTCCGAGAGCGTAGATCTCGACCATATCTCTCTCTTCCCTGAGGACAACTGGAACGGTCTCCGTGCCGACCTTGTACAGGATCTTGCCGACCTGAAGCCAGGTATCTTCCGTTTCCCTGGCGGATGTATCGTAGAGGGAACTGATCTCGATACCCGTTACGAGTGGAAGAACTCTGTGGGTGCTCCTGAGAACCGTCCTTTGAACGAGAACCGCTGGAGAGATACCTTCCCACATCGCCTTTTCCCTAACTATTATCAGTCATTGGGTTTGGGCTTCTATGAGTATTTCCTTCTCTCAGAGAAGATTGGTGCCGAGCCATTACCTATTCTCTCTGTAGGTCTGGCTTGCCAGTATCAGAATGATGATAAGGATCCTAATGCACATGTAGCAGTCAAGGATCTCCAGAGCTATATTGACGATGCACTCGACCTCATCGAGTTTGCCAATGGTCCTGTTACTTCCAAGTGGGGTAAGCTTCGTGCCGACATGGGCCATCCTGCTCCATTCAAACTGAAGCAGATTGGTATCGGTAACGAGCAGTGGGGACCTATGTATCCTGAGCGCTTGCAGAAGTTCATGGAGCAGATCCATGCCAAGTATCCAAAGATCAAAATCTGCGGTTCATCTGGTCCATCTGCTGATGGTAAGGACTTCGACTACGGTTGGGAGCAGATGCGCAAGTTGGGTGTAGATATGGTGGATGAGCACTACTACAAGAGCCCAGAGTGGTTCCGCAGCAATGCCAGCCGTTACGACAAGTACGACCGCAAGGGTCCTAAGGTATTTGCCGGTGAGTATGCTGCCCATGCCAAGAACGATCCTAACTCATGGGAGGCTGCGCTTTCTGAGGCTGCCTTCATGACCGGTTTGGAGCGCAATGCCGATGTAGTTTATCAGGCTACATACGCACCTCTCTTCGCTCATGTAGAGGGATGGCAGTGGCGTCCAGACCTCATCTGGTTCGATAACCTCAGTTCTGTCCGTTCTGCCAACTACTATGTTCAGCAGCTCTACGGTGAGAACAAGGGTACCAACGTGTTGAAGCTTACCGAGAACGGCAAGGCTGTAGCAGGCGAGAATGGCCTCTATGCCACAGCTTGTTTCGACAAGGCAACCAAGAGTTACATCGTGAAGATTGCCAACACCTCTAAGGAGGAGAAGGAAATTAATGTAACTTTCAATGGTTTGAAGAAGTTGAATCCAGGTAAGGTAACTGTTCTTCATGCAGATGATATCCAGGCAGAAAACAAGATAGATAACAAGAACGTAGTAGTTCCTGTTACATCAGATGCTCAGGTTCAGGGCAATGTATTGAACGTGAAGATGAAGCCAAACAGCTTTGTTGTATACCGTTTCTAATTGCCGGTCTCCAATCTTCAATAGATTCTTAAGGTACAAATAGATAAGTGGATAATGTGAATCCCTTGCAGCTCTAGCGGTTGCAAGGGATTTTTTTGATGTCTAATAAACCTGAAAAACCAACGTTTAGGCTTTTGCTGGCAACAAAAACGCTTAGGCAGGATGATGAAGACGGCTAAGGTTCAGTCAGTTGTGCTTTTAAAGAAAAAAAATATCCAAAAATTTGCTCATTTACGGTAATTTTTCTATTTTTGCAATGTGTTTGTCAGAAAATGATGAATTTAACGAAAAAATAAGATAGATTTTTAAGAATTTAAAACAATATACGTATGATTAGAGAAAAGTATTCTGTCATCATCATGATGATTGCTCTCTCTATGGGACAGGTAGCCCTGGCTCAGAAGGTAGAGCACGTGAAGAGGTTTGAACCTGTAAGCAAGTTGCAGAACCAGAAGGGGGAGACCCCTGCCGGAGTGGAGAATCAGACAACTGTGCAAGTGGACAGTATCCCAGAAACGCCTCCTGTACCGCAAGACCGGCTCGATACCATCTATTACAATAAAAATTGGAAAGTAACGCCAAACAAGGCTTTCGCCACTTATTATCGCCTGGCACTCTATCCTGCTGATACTACGGCACCTAAGGAGTTCAGAACTTATTATATGAGTGGTGAACTGCAAGGTGAAGGCTGTTTTGCTGTCATCGACAATAAGGATGATGCCAAAAGTGAGTTTATTGGTGCGGTTACTACCTATTTCAAGAATGGAAAAGTAGAGACACAGAAGAGCTATCAGTCTGGTTTGCTCACGGGCGAATATACCTCTTATTTTAATAATGGTAATATTAAGGAGCATTTCTTTATGAATGAAGGCAAGAAAACAGGTGTTGGTGCCTCTTTCTCAGAGAACGGCAGAGTCTGCACCCTTACTCCTTACAAGAATGATGTTCCAGAAGGATTCTATGTTGTTGTAGATGCAGATGGAAATTATTCTAAATATTCTCTCTCCGACCGTCAGCCTATTCTGGAAGTTCCTTCCCAGGATGAAATTGTGACTGAGTATAAGAATGGTGTGGCTTGGCCTTATTACAATAAGAACGGACTTATTGTGGGTGTCAGCAATTCGGTGGTAGATGAGAATATCGGTGATTATCGTGAGATTGGCTTGTTCATTGTCAACAAGAGCATGATTAATGTGGATATCGACCCTGCCCAGATTGAAATCTATGACATGAAGGGTGGCAAGCGCAAGAATTTTGAACTGGTGAGTGCTGATGAGTATGATGAGAAAATCAAGAAGTTCAAGAAGAAGGCTGCGAAACGTTCGGTCAAGAACAAGGCTGTTGTGGAGACAGAGCGTGAAAACAATGTGAATGCCAACTTGGGTGCACAGGTGTTTGATGCAGGAACATCTAATACACTGAAGGATTTCCAGACCCGCATTTGCAGAATGCAGCAGCTGGAATCTGGCAATCGTATGAAGTATTCTGATAAAATGCCTGAGGATTTGGGCTATCTTGAGCGTACCACCATTCATCCAGGTGAAGTTATTTCGGGCTATCTTTATACTTCAGACCGCAAGACTTCCGATCTCTTTGTCAAGGTAAAGATCAAGGGCATCGATTATGTCTTTGAATGGAAGACGGGTAAGAAGAAATAGACTTTTGTCCTCGCAGAAGCATGGAACGGAGAACTTTTTGTATGCAAAAAATAAGAAAAGTTTGAATTATGCATAAAAAAACGACCGAAATGATAGCAGTTAGCCAATTATTTCGTAACTTTGCACCCGCAAACTTTAATAAAACAATAAAAGAAGAATGGCTAATTTGAGATTTGAGGTTGTAGCCGAGGCTTTTAAGAAAAGACCTGTAGAGGTAGAGGCTCCCAAGGTGCGCCCTTCGGAGTACTTCGCCAAGTATGTATTCAACCGCCAGAAGATGTACAAGTATCTGCCATCTGATGTGTACGAGAAACTCATCGATGTGATAGATAACGGCAGTCGTCTGGACCGTTCCATCGCTGATGCCGTGGCTGCCGGCATGAAGCTCTGGGCTGAGGAAAATGGGGTAACGCATTATACGCACTGGTTCCAGCCATTGACAGAAGGTACTGCCGAGAAGCACGATGCCTTCGTAGAGCATGACGGAAAGGGTGGTATGATTGAGGAATTCTCTGGCAAGTTGCTTGTCCAGCAGGAACCTGATGCCAGCTCATTCCCTAACGGCGGTATCCGCAACACTTTCGAGGCTCGTGGCTATTCTGCATGGGATCCTACATCGCCTGTGTTCATCATCGACGATACCCTCTGTATCCCTACCATCTTTATATCTTATACCGGTGAGGCTTTGGACTACAAGGCTCCATTGCTCCGCTCGCTCCATACCTTGAGCGAGGCGGCTACCGAGGTGTGCCACTATTTCTACCCACAGGTAAAGAAGGTGCAGACCAATCTCGGTTGGGAGCAGGAGTACTTCCTGGTAGATGAGAGCCTTTACTCGGCTCGTCCTGACCTGATGCTTACGGGCCGTACCCTGATGGGACACGACTCTGCGAAGAACCAGCAGATGGATGACCATTATTTCGGAACCATCCCTGAGCGTGTGCAGGCTTTCATGAAGGATTTGGAAATCCAGGCACTCGAACTCGGCATCCCTTGCAAGACCCGTCATAACGAGGTGGCACCAAACCAGTTTGAGCTGGCACCTATCTATGAGGAGTGCAATCTTGCTGTAGACCATAATATGCTCCTGATGAGCTTGATGAAGCGTGTGGCTCATAAGCACAGTTTCCGTGTACTCCTTCACGAGAAGCCATTCGCCGGCGTCAACGGTTCGGGCAAGCACAACAACTGGAGTCTCTGCACCGATACTGGCGTACTGCTCCATGCTGCAGGCAAGACACCAGAGGATAACCTCCGCTTCGTAGTTTTCATCGTAGAGACCTTGATGGGTGTTTACAAGCACAACGGACTGCTTAAGGCATCTATCATGAGCGCTACCAATGCGCACCGACTCGGAGCCAACGAGGCGCCTCCAGCCATCATCTCTTCATTCCTGGGCAAGCAGCTTACCGATCTGCTCGACCATATAGAGAAGGCAGATAAGGAAGAACTCTTTGCTCTGGCTGGCAAGAAGGGTATGGAGCTGGATATCCCTGAGATTCCGGAGCTGATGATCGATAATACCGACCGAAATCGTACCTCTCCATTCGCCTTCACCGGAAACCGTTTCGAGTTCCGTGCTGTAGGTTCAGAGGCCAACTGTGCATCATCCCTCATCGTATTGAATGCTGCCGTAGCTGAGGCACTCGTTAATTTCAAGGCTCGTGTGGATGCCTTGATTGCAAAGGGTGAGGACCAGACATCGGCTATTATAGATGTGGTTCGTGAGGATATCAAGATCTGCAAGCCTATCCGCTTCGATGGCAATGGCTATTCTGATGAGTGGAAGGAAGAGGCTCAGAAGCGTGGCTTGGATTGCGAGGCATCCTGTCCAGTAGTCTTCGACCGTTACCTGGACAAGGAGAGCATCGAGATGTTTGCCAAGACCAACGTGATGAGCGAGAGCGAGTTGAAGGCGCGCAACGAGGTGAAGTGGGAGACCTATACCAAGAAGATTCAGATTGAGGCTCGTGTGATGGGCGACCTGACCATGAACCACATCATCCCTGTGGCTACCCACTATCAGAGCCGTCTGGCAAAGAACGTAGAGGGTATGATTCACATCTTCGGTGGCGAGGAAGGTAAGAAACTGACTGCCCGCAACGTGAAGATTATCCGTGAGATAGCCGAGCGCACCGAGGCAATAGAGCGTGGTGTAGAGGCATTGGTAGATGCCCGCAAGGTAGCTAACAAGATAGAGAGCGAGCGCGAGAAGGCAGTAGCTTATCACGATACAGTAGCTCCAAAGATGGAGGAAATCCGTTATCAGATAGACAAACTCGAGCTGCTCGTAGCCGATGAACTTTGGACCTTGCCAAAGTATCGTGAGCTTCTGTTCATCAGATAATATTCCTGGATTAGGAATTGATATAATAAAAAAAGAGTGCATTGTTTATTACAGTGCACTCTTTTTTGTTCTGTGAATATGGTAAAGTAGGTTAAAAGTAATATAAAGAACGTGAGGAAGTTTGTTTCGTTGCTTGATAACGATGCAAGGAAGCAATTAGATCGATTGCGTGACATTTGTCATGCGATTATACGACACTTATCATACGGTTGGATGACAAATGCCGTATAATCACATGACATATACCAATGTTTAAATAAACCTAATAGTCAGGGCAGACGCATTAAATATTTTATTCGTTAACATCTGTGTTGTACAGTTATA
>ERZ1026846.1013-NODE-1013-length-19270-cov-20.263596_pt1 | contig 19270 bp, 22 predicted proteins | sample MGYA00380153_ERZ1026846 | MGnify/ENA primary metagenome ERZ1026846 (study PRJEB33269, sample SAMEA4719789) | human gut metagenome | biome: human-associated habitat; feature: organic feature; material: feces | place: Cameroon | collected 2013-10 ... | reverse complement strand
GTCAGCCGTGAGAGCGGCATATATTTGTCAAGGTACTTGATATGGTGCGTTTACGTTTAATGCGAGGAAAATGCTACAAATTATTAAAAATTGGTAATGGAAGATATGGTGAGAATTTTAGCATCGGTTTTGGAAGTTATATGGATGCCAAGAATATCATCATTGGTGATAATGTTTTAATTGGTAATATGATGCGTGTAAAGCTACTTGATCGTTTTGAACTTGGAGATGGGTCAAGCATTGGCTCAAGTACTATAGTATGTGGTACGCATGAGCATAACAAAGTTTCTGAAAGGAATTTTGTTTGTGGGAAAAATGTTGGAATCCTTTGTTCACATTATTTTGATGTAGTTGCTCCGGTTGTAATTGGAGACAATGTTACAATTGCCGGAAAATGGACTCAGTTTTATACGCATTCATTTGATTTATTGCCAAATCGCTTAGATGGCGGGATTACGATTGGAAACAATATTTATATAGGGGCAGGTTCTCTTATCAACCTTGGAGTACATATATGTGACAATGTCGTAATTCAAGCTGGAACCTGTGTGAATAAAGATATTTCAGAACCAGGGGTATATACTAGTAACACTTTCATGAGACGAGGCAATGTGCATGAATACAGTGAATTATATACTAGTCATAAAACTAAAAAACTTGAAACAGGAATAACTGTATATTTGAAAGAAGATATAAATGACGAAGAGTAAAGTAGTAATGGTTGATTTTTGGTCTACTGCAGATAATGGTGGCAAACCGGTAGGACATGGCGTAAAAGTAGGTAATGAATATTATACATACTTAAAAGATGCTTTTGAGGTAAAACATTTCGTTAATAAAAGCATTGTACCATTTATAAAAAATTGCAAGGTGCAGGCGTTTAGAGATTCCTTGGAATTTGGTATGCCAAAAGGAAAACGTGTACTAAAAAATTTCAGATGTCTCAGGGAAGCATTTCGTTCAGAAAAGGATTCTTTAATCTGGATATATTTACAGGACATATATGGTCTGCTTTATTTGGCAATTTTTCCAAAACATAAAAATAAGGTAGCTGTCACCATTTATGATATTTATTCAGAAAACAAACTTAAACATTATATTTTAAAAAGTGCATTAAAAAAAGCAGATGTTGTTTTTGTTACAAACAGAAAAATTTCCAAAGAATTGGTAGGGAGTTTTTTTATTCCAGATTATGCGTATGATAATTTTTACTATGAACGATTTTTAACAACAAAGAAAAAAGAACAGGCAGTTTGCCTTGGAACAATGAATGAAAAGAAACTTTTAAGAGAGTCTGTGGAAGCTTTTAAAAAAAATGGATATCCACTTTATATAGCAGGTCAGTTTTTATCAGTTGAAACTTTTCAATACTTGAATTCTATAAAGGGAAATAATATAATTATTGAAAACCGTTTCATTGAAAACGAAGAATACTATAAGCTTATGGCGGAGAGTAAGTATTGTCTGGTCCCTTACGATGCGGAATTTTATAAAAATAGAACATCTGGAGTAATACAGGAAAGCCTTTTCTGTAGAACTATTCCAATTTCCCATAAAGAAATTCTCGAGTTTGCTAATGTAGATGGAATTGGATATGAAAAATTAGATGACCTAAAAAAAATTAATTTGAGGGAAATAAATATTGAGGATTTTCGCCAGAAATATGATGAGGAAATTAATGGTATTTATAAGTACGATGCTGTAAAAAATACAGTTGTTTCTGCAATAAAAAAGGGACTTGGGCATTCATGATTTATGGATAACGGTAGAAACACCTAAAGGAAATTTGCGCTTCTAAAAAATGATTTGAAGCATATTTAAGTTATACAGACTGCGTTATTTGGAAAGGGCGTCTGACCTATGCCTGGTAATTTCACTAGGCATAATGAAAGGATATGAGAAAAATGGTAGTAGGTATTGATGCACATATGATTGGAGACCATTCTGGGGGAAATGAAAGCTATTATTCAAATATAATAAAAAATATGACAATTCCTGCTGGTGATAGATATATTCTTTTTGTTAAAAAAGGGACAGATATGTCATCTTACAGTGATAAATTTAGCATTGTAGAGTTTGAAAGCGAAGGAGCCTTTAAACGAAATTTTATTGAACTTCCTAAATTATGTAAAAAGTATAAGCTTGATGTTCTTCATACACAGTACTTTATTCCGTTTAATAGACCATGCCCGGTTGTATGTACTATTCATGACATTTGCTTTGAACACTATAAAGATATTTTTACCAAAAAAGAATATATTCGTCAAAAACTTTTGATTCCATATGCGGCAAAACATTCTCAATATGTGTTTACAGTTTCAAATCATGCAAAGAAAGATATCGAAGATCATTATAATATAGACAGCAAAAATGTAATTGTGACATACAATGCGGTTAACGAGAGTTATCGCATAATGAGTGAAAAAGAATTGGATAAGAATGAGCTTTATTTAAAATTTGGAATTAAGAATGATTACATTCTTAGCGTATGCAATTTACAGCCAAGAAAAAATCTTGTAAGACTCATTCAAGCGTATAAAAAACTTAAAGGAGAAAAAGGAGGCCAGGAACAGCTTGTTATTGTAGGGAAAAAAGCATGGATGTTTAACGACATCTTAAAGGAAGCATTGGACGGTGCAAGTGATATTATATTTACGGATTATGTAGATAGTGTAGATTTAGTAAGACTTTACAACGCAGCCAAGCTTTTTGTGTACCCATCATTTTTTGAAGGCTTTGGCATTCCGCCTCTCGAGGCAATGGCTTGTGGTACACCGGTTGTTGTTGCTAATGCCACGTCACTTCCCGAGGTTGTAGGCGATGCAGGAATATATTTTGACCCCTTTAATGTTGATGACATTAAGGAAGCAATAAAGAAAATGTTGACTGATGAAAAACTTAGGGAAGAGAGTGTTTTAAAAAATCCAGAGCAGGTTAGAAAATTTACATGGAAGAAGAGTTCGGATATAATCACAGAATGTTATAGAAAAGCAGTACGGTAAGAGTTTTGCGTAATTTGCGTTCTACAAGGCGGAAGGAAATTTAATAAAAGTGATTCGTAAGTTGAAAAAATTGGCTATCCCTGGATAAAAGATGGAAAAATGATCGTTCCGCAGGGAAGTAAGGAATAGATTAAAATGAGGCAGAAGTTCTTTTTTGAATTAAGTCAACGGAAAGGAAATGACAATTATGGGATTGGGAATCAAAACTAAAATATTAGGAACAAATATCGGAAATTGGGTTCATTGTTATTATTCTATGAAAAAGAATGGGCATAAAAGGACGAGAAAAGGTAAGCCGATTTATTTTATTATCGGATTCGATGATCCGCAAAAGTCAGGGTGGACTGTTTGGGAAAGAGTGGTTTTATATAATTGCATCTATGCAAAGGATCATGGAATGATACCGGTTGTTGATATGAAAAATTATCGATCCATTTATTCAGAAAAAAATGATTGTAGAAAGGTGAATGTATGGGATCAGTTCTATCTCCAACCGGGGGGCGTATCGCTTGAACAGGCAATGGAGAGTGGTAATTACTTGATAGCTGATTCTAGCCCAGAATGGTTTTCATATATTAGAGCTCGTTATCCGAAAAGAATTAAGAATATGGATTATCTTCGCACTGCGTACTCTGAATATATCAAATTGAGACCGGATGTTGAAACAGAGCTTCATAACCGTTTAATGCAACTTACTTCTGGTAATGAAAATGCGAGGATTTTGACTCTGTGTATTAGAGGAACCGATTATAAAAAGTTTGCACACATGAAACAGCCGCCTGTTGAAACATTACTTTCCTTAGGGGAAAAAGTATTTGCTGATTATAAATGTGATTATTATTACTTGGCAACGGAAGATCTGGCATATGTAGAGCAATTTAAAGCTTCTTTGCCAGAGAATAAGGTTATTGTATATGATTCTGGAATTATAAAGAATTATAAGGACGGTTTCATTGGTGAAATCATTGGAGGTAGTGTGGGAGAGTACAAGGCATCTATGGATTACCTCACAGTTCTTTACATCATGAATAAAAGTGTAGCATTGATAGGGGGACTGTGTGGTGCAACCATAGTAGCAGAGTACAAAAGGAATCCGGAGTATGAATATATAAATATCATTGATATGCATGAGCACTATTAAGAATGCCTTCAAAGCTGAAGAAACGTGAAATTTCGTGAAAAATCTTTTGATAGATTTTGGAATTTGAATATTACGGTGCGGCGGAGCAGGAGTATCCCAAAGTTTGTGTAAACCTCCAAACTGATGTAAGATAAAATTACTCAGTTTGGAGGTTATTTTTATGGCAAGAAGAAAAGACAGCCCACAAAAAGCAGCAATGAGAGAAATGATGCGTGACTATCTGAAAAATAATGATATCAGCATCAAAGATGGCACCGATGTTAACAGCATCATGGTAAACGTCAAACCATGCGCCTGACGCTAAAATATACGCCGCTAGTTTATGAGCGGCGTGGTTTTCTGCATTCTTCCGGAAGACTTTCTGACCATGGCATTAAGTAATCCAGCTCTGTAGGATCTATATTTCCTTTTTCGTCACAGTGTTTTGGCAACTCTGTGAGTATATATCTGAAATAATAATACGGACGGAGATTATTCAGCTTTGCGGTTTCCGAAATACTATAAACCAATGCACTGGAGTTAGCACCATTTGCTGTGTTATGGAATATCCAGTTCTTCTTGCCCAGGCAGAATGTACGGATAGCTCTTTCTGAAGCCGAATTATCAATCGGAACATCCGGATTATCAAGAAATACTTTTAGGTATTTTTCCTGATTCAGACTGTATTTCAGCCCATCGGCTGTTTTGCCCTTTGGAAGTACCGTTGTATCGGAGAGTATTTCCTTTACCCACGCAAAATAGTCCTCAACAAGCGGTTTGATGACTATCTGTCGCTTATGAAGACGTTCTTTAGATGGTAAATCTTTTAATTTACCATCTTCTTCATAGAACTTTGCAATCCGCTCCAGAGCCTGATGTGCAATAGAATTCTTCAGTGCAGCCGGATTACTCTTATCAGCTGCCTTGATTGCATCGGCATAATCGCGTCTTGCATGTGCCCAGCAATTCGCATTTGTAACATCCGGCAGCTTCTTATCAACCAGATGATACTGGCTGAGCCCGTCCGTAACAAGGACGCCCTTGTAGTCTCTGTAGAATTCCAGAGGAATGTGATGATCACGCCCTTTCTGGTATTCGTAGATTACAATTGGACGTTCCTTATGCAGCTCACCGGAGCGGTGCACCCACATGTAACACTTGGTATTAGGGTGGTCGCTGTCTTCAATGACCTGGGTCGGGGTTTCGTCTGACTGGGTGACCGGCAGCTTTAACAGTTCCTGTTTCATACGTTCTACAAAAGGAGCAAAATACTTATCCGCACATTTCACAATCCAGTTCGACATCGTCTGTTTTGAAATGTTTACACCGTTTCGTTCAAACTCCTGTGCCACTCGGTTGAGTGCTGAAGAATTGACATATTTGACATTTAAGATAGAAGCCAGTAATGATGGTGTGACAATGCTGTTTCGAAGCAGATCCTTTGGACGTTTTCCTCTTAGGAATTCATCCTGATGGTCACCGTCTGTACCGACATAGACTTCTACGGTATGAAGTTCCACTGTCCAGGATTCCGGTTCGTGCCGAAGGCGTTTGTAGGTTTCATCCGGCATTTTTCTCCAGTTCCCTTTTCCAAAGAATGCATCAAGTTCTTCTTCGGAAACACTGTGGGCTGGTATGACATCAACCGGGAACTCTTTCAGATCGAGTTCCCGCTGACCTCTGGTTTTCTTCTTCCTTACAGAGATGACCTCATCAGCTTCCGGCTCGGCTGCGGAATTATCATACATGGCATCCGCTTCATCGAAGAACGACATCTGGCCTTCGATAACACTCAGCTTTTCGGAGTGCTTACCAAAACGGTAACTGTTTGCAAGGCGCACCTGTTCAATCAGCTTCTCAATGTTGTCATTCAGCGTATCGAGTTGGCCCTGCATCATGAGCACTATGGTAATAAGTTCCTCGCGGCTTAAGTTATTCAGTTCATCCAGCGTATGTTTCTGATTCATCTGAAAACTCCTTTACTGATTACCATTATACAGTAAAGGTCGAAAATAAGCCAATCAGAGGGATGTCCGTTTTCGTTATTTTGCCTATGGATGAGGCACTGTATATGACGCATATACGAAAAGGAAATATAGAGTTTTCAAGGTTCAAAAATTTATCTATATCGCTCGTATACTGCTGTGAGGTGCCCTGTCACAGGCTCTGGCAAAGCGCACAAGCGAAATATTCATGGGAAAAATACCGGCAAAAAAATCTCTGTTTTGCACAAAACTAAAATACCTTTTGAGGATTAACATCTCTTATTTTAGGCCGGACAGGATTCAGTCCCATCATAAGCATTTCGTACTGCTCACGTGTAAGCTGCATGGCTTCCTCCGGAGTACGGGGCCATGAGAAGGAGCCGTCTTCCAGTCTCTTGTATAAAAGAAGAAAACCATTGCCCTCCCACAGGAGTCCTTTAATCCGGTCACCGCGTCCGCCACAGAAAAGAAAGAGTACATTTTTCTCAAACGGATTCATATCGTACCTGGTTCCAACCAGCTGTGCAAGACCATCGATTCCCTTTCGAAGATCCGTTCTGCCGCAGGCAATGATAATCTTCGAAATACCGGTTGCTTCAGCGAGCATGGCCGATCACCTCAAGCAGCTTATTGAGTAACGAATCGGAAGCGGTGTTAGAAACACCAATGAGCATGGAGCCGGTCTGTATGGTGATATCCGGCCGGAATCCATTTGCACTTGGCATGGCAGGCTCCATAGCCGGTAGCGGAACTTCCGCAAATGTAACCTCTCTGGGCACTGTTTTCACGTATGCTGTATTAGTTGAAGTAGTTGCAAGCTCATATGTTTCCTGACGGATTCTTTTGAGCCAGTGATAGTAAGTCTGTTCGCAGATGTTGTTTTCATCCAGCCACTGCTTGACAGTCATGCCTTCCGGTCTTTGCAGGCATTGACCTATGATGTTTTTCCAGCGTTGTTTGCGAACCTCATGTGTACACTTGTCCATTTGATTTAGCCTCCTATAAAAACTACAAAAACCCCAAAGGGTTTTTAGATTTTTTATAGTATGGCACAAAGTCAGGTCTTGGTTAAGGCGAGTGGTTTGACGTTTACGCATCATGCGTGACATGATGTCTGTCATTTTGGAAGGTGCTTTGGATGAAGAACTGGATGAAGAATTAGGATATTCGTAAACGTCAAATCATGCGCCTTGTCGAACTGACTTTTTTATGCCAAACTCTAAAGAACACGAAAAAACTAATAGTTTTTTAGAGGAGGCAAACACAATGGATCAATCAACTCACGATGTTCGCATGACCAACTGGCTAAACATCATCAGTCAGTGCCAGAACCGTCCTGCCGGTATTTCGGCAAAGCAATGGCTTGCCGAAAATGATGTAAATGAAAAATCTTACTATTACTGGCTCCGTAAGATTCGCCGGGAAGCCTATGAGCACAGGGCAGAACTTCCGGATGTAACCAAGTCTTCAGAACTCTCTTTTGTGGAAGTGCCATTAAAAGCTCCGGAATCTTCCGATGCATTACACCACACAGATATCAGCATGGTACCTTCCGCGGTACTAAAAACAGACAGACTTACCATTGAAATTTCAAACGATATTTCAGCATCCCTGCTGACCGGTCTTTTACAGGAGGTGCTTCATGCTTGAAGATTCAGCCGGGATCCGCAGGGTAGTTCTTGCCTGCGGATATGTGGATCTCCGTAAAGGGATCGATGGTCTGTCCATGATCATCGGTGACAGATATCATCAGAATCCTTTTGAAAAAGGAACCCTCTTCCTCTTCTGCGGCAGACGGTCTGACCGGATCAAAGGCCTTCTCTGGATGGGTGACGGTTTCCTCCAGCTTTACAAAAGGCTGGAAGCCGGTTCCCTGTCATGGCCAAGAACCAGTGAAGAAGCCGCAGACCTTACCGAGGAGCAGTTCCGGTATCTTATGATGGGGCTGAATCCACTGAACCCGAAAGTAAAGGAAGTAACGCCAAAGAGTCCGGTCTGATTTGTGCAAAACATAGATTTTTTCCTGCCGTATAGCGGTTCCGGTTTGTAGCAGTGCCAGCCGGATTTTGAGCCTTCTGTATGGGGCCCATGCCTGCACCGTGCGGAGAGGACGGCTTTTTCAGTTCCTTGAAAACTTTATATTTCCTTATGCCTACAGCTGTCATACAGCCTTACAGGTATAGGCAGAATGACGAAGCCTGCTTGTCAGACGATTCGCAATCCCTTTTATTTTCTGGTATAATAAGACCAGAAATAAGGAGCAGATGATGGCAGCAAAACACACACTGGAAGAACTGAATAACTGCAGCCGGGAAGAACTGATCACGATGATCCTCATGATGCAGGGACAGCTGGATGCCCTGAATGAGAACATCGAGAAGCTGATCGAGCAGGTGCGTATCGCCAACAGTTACCGGTTTGGAAAACACACGGAAACCCTGGATTCCATTGACGGACAGCTATCTTTCTTCGATGAGGCGGAAAGCTGCTGTGACCTGTCTGCACCGGAACCGGCCGAAGAAGAAGTCATCCCTTCACGCCGCCGGAAGAAAAAGGGACAGCGTGAGACCGACCTGAAAGATTTCCCGGTGGATATCATTCCTCCTTATCGTGTATCCAAAGAAGAACTGGATAACTTTTACGGAGCAGGCAACTGGCGCCGACTGGAGGATGAAACCTATAAAAGGCTGCGGCATGAGCCGGAATCCTGGACGGTTGAAGTGCACACCGTAGAGGTCTATCTCGGAACAGGTGGGGAACACCAGGATGAATTCTTACGCGGAAAGCGCCCGAAGGATCTGCTTCGCGGAAGCATTGTTACTCCTTCCCTGCTTGCGTCCATCCTGAATGTAAAGTACGTGAATTCCTCTGCCCTGCACAGGATCGAGCAGGAATTTAAACGTAACGGTGTAAATATTTCCCGGCAGACCATGTCGAACTGGATCATCCGCTGCTCGGAAAAATATTTTGTTCCTTTTGTGGAATGCATGAAGCAGGAACTGCTTTCACTTCCCGTCACACAATCAGACGAGACTCCGACACAGGTGATCGGGGACAGTGACCGCCCCAACAGCATGTGCTATATGTGGGTGCACCGTTCCGGAGAGTTCTATAAAGACCGTCCGGTAGTGGTCTATGAGTACCAGAAGGGACGTGGCCACGAAAAGCCCCTGAATTTCTACCGGGATTATAAAGGGATCCTTGTCACGGACAGTCTGGAGCAGTATCATCTGCTGGACAGAAAGCTGCCGGATGTGACAAATGCCAACTGCTGGGCGCATGCAAGAAGAGCTTTTGCGGATGCGGTGAAAGCAGCAGATAAAAAGGATCCGCAGGCCGTGAAAAGCTCCGTGGCATACCGGGCATTGCAGAAGATCGCGGAATTCTACAGCATCGACACCGGGTTAAAAGAGCTTCCGAAGGAAGAACGTCTTAAGCAGAGGCAGGAAAAAATACAGCCGATGGTTGAGGAGTTTTTTGCGTGGGTAAAACAGCAGGTGTCTGAATATGCCGTACCGCCAAAGTCAAAAACCGGTCAGGGACTGAATTTCATCATCAATCAGGAGAAATATTTAAAAGTGTTCCTGACAGATGGTGATGTTCCCATAGATAACTCTGCATCGGAACGGGCTATCCGTACTTTCTGTGTCGGTAAAAAGAACTGGATGTTCCATAACACAGCAAGAGGAGCCGAAGCGAGTGCCCTTGTCTACAGCATTTCAGAAACAGCCAAACTGAATAACCTGCGCCCGTACTATTACTTCAGACATATCCTGACAGAGCTGCCGAAGCTGTGCGATAAAAAAGGAAATATAGATCCGGCAAAACTGGACATTCTGATGCCCTGGTCATCAGAGCTTCCGGAGGAATGCCGAAAACCACGTCACTCATAAGGGTGGCGTTGATTTTAAGTGCACGCGCATGATTTGACGTTTACTTTATTTCAGATTTTCAGTACTGTTGTCCACAAATGCCCTGTCTTCCCAGCCTTATGGAGGGCAGGACAGAACCATTGTGGATAAACAGCAGACAGTAAATCCGCAGGGATAAAACTGTCCACAAAAAATTTCTGCGAAATGCACAAAACTTAATAAAGTTTCTTCGGGTCCTCTGTCTGTTCTATAGGGCGTCTGGCAACGATCTCAAGTCCCTGCATGAACATTGCGTACTGCTCCGGAGTGATCGACAGTGCTTCTTCGCTGTTTCTCGGCCAGTTAAAAGCTCCGGTATCCAGCCGTTTGTATAATAACAGGAATCCATCTCCTTCCCACAGGAGTCCCTTGATACGGTCTGTTCTCTTGCCACAGAACAGAAACAGCGTATTTCTGTCATAGGGATCCAGATGAAAACGGAAACGTATGATGTTGGCCAGTCATTCCATGCCTCTGCGCAGATCCGTGTATCCGGTGGCAACATATATTTTCTGGAATCCGGAAGCATCATTCAGCATGGCTGGCTGCTCCTATCAGGTTTCTGAGGAACTCCAGTGAAGCGTCATTATAGATGTCTATGGCGATTCCGTTTTTCGTATGGAGTGCTGCAGCCACAGAGGAATGAGTGTGTGAGACTTTAGCCGGTATACTTTCTGCAGGTGCTGTGAGTTCCACGAAGGAAGGGGACGGATCACAAAGTTTCAGACAAGACAGGCCTCCCGGACTCTGCGCAGGCGATAGTAATAATTCGCCTTTGTTATGCCGTGTTCCCGGCACCAGGCATCGACTTTCATATCAGAGGGACGGTTCTGGCAGTCCCTGATCTGGTCGGCCCACTGTTGTAGCCTGATCTGTTCTGCAACTAAACTGGTTTGAGTGTTCATAGTCTGACCTCCTGACGCTGGTCAAAAAAGTTAAGTGCTAAACTTTTTTGACTGTGTATAGTGTGAGACTATTATTGCAGATGAGCACGGAGGGTAAAAGGTACTTGCTATGGAGCGTTTACAATCTTACGGAGCCAGTAATAGTAAGATTTTTCATTTATATCATTCTCGGCAAGCCACTGCTTTGCCGAAATACCGGCAGGACGGTTCTGGCACTGACTGATGATGTTTAGCCAGTTGGTCATGCGAACATCGTGAGTTGATTGATCCATTGTGTTAGCTTCCTCTAAAAAACTATTAGTTTTTTCGTGTCCTTTAGAGTTTGGCATAAAAAAGTCAGTTCGGCAAGGCGCATGATTTGACGTTTACCAAAAAACAGGTGGTTCACATCCTCAGTGAGAAAGCTGCTCATAAAGTCCGTTCCAAGTGGGTTTTTCTGCAATTGTCCTTATTTCGTAAGTACTCAAACATGGGTACCATAAAATAAAAGAAACCGCCATTTTATCGGCGATTCCTATAGATTTGCTCTTTGACAGTTAAATTAACTTTTTTTGGAGACTTTTCTCAGACTGCTACATTTTTTCTGGGCTGCTTTGGACCAGGGGAGAAGGTCTGCAAGGAAATCTCGGCTGGTATCTGAATATACAGTAGCAAAGAAGGTGATGCCTGCCAAGAGGAAATTGAAAAAATATACACATTTTTTTGAAAAAGGAATAAGTGCCATCTGCCGATGTGGATAACTTTAAAAAATGAAAGAAAATGTGAAAAAATGAATTTCCTAAAATAGCAGGCTATAAAATCAATTTACCTTTCGGTGCTGTCAAGAGCTGTCAAGAGACATTTTCATGTTGACATTTGCACTAGAAGAATGGTATCATGAAAAAAATTATTCATGCTAAATGGATAAAAAGAAATGGCAAATGTATAAGGAGGTACAATATGGAAAAAATAATGGCAAAGCTTGAAGAGAGAAAAGAGGAACTTAACAACGCTGTTGTAGTTGAATCAGAAGTAGTTGAGATGAGTTGTTCTGGTAGAGCTGATGGAAGTTGGAGATAACATTTAGTTTGTAGATTTTTAGATTAATAATTAAAATCCCATTGTGTAATTTCTACATAATGGGATTTTTTTGGAGGAATATATGAATTTTAGTCTACCAGGTTTTCATGAATTTAGAAAACTGAATCTTTGGATAATAGATAGATATGAAGAAAATAGAGAGATTTTTTTTGATGATGTGATAATAGATAATGTTTATGGTAGCGTACCAAATGTTATATGGAACGGAGGGAGAAATGGTCCGCTAGATAGAATGGACTTAAAGGATGTACAAAAGTTATTTGAGGAATATGCTAGAAGAAATATAAGATTACGAATTACTTTTACCAATTGCATGTTACAACATAATCATCTAGATGATGAATATGCTAATAAGATTTTAAGTTTAGTCGCAAATATGGGGTTTGAAATTAATATTGCATCCGATTTGCTTGAACAATATATTGTAAAAAAATATCCAGATATACCACTTATATCGTCAACGACAAAATGTATATTGGATATAGAGCAATTGAATGAGGAACTCGAAAAAAGATATAAACTTGTCGTACTGGATTATAGAAAAAATGCAGATGATAATTTTTTAAAGCAGATAATACATCCAGAAAAGATTGAACTTTTGTTAAATGAAGACTGTTATGCAACATGTACGCAGCGCAATAGGCATTATAGAGATATTTCTCTAAATATTATAATGGAAGATGCACTTCCAGATACGGAAGTTTATTGTAATGGTAAATATAAAAATATTTATGATTCCATGAAGCAGAAAGAAACCATAAGAAATCGAGATTTGTTTTCTTATTACAGCAGTTTAGGATTTGAAAATGCTAAGATAAGAGGAAGACGAAGTGATTTTTATGATGTGTTGGAAAGCTATATGTATTATCTAATTAAAGAAGAATATAGGGATATGGTTAGATTGGAAATTTTACAGTCCAAGTTATTGGAGGAATATTATTGAAAACTCGAAATGTGACGTTAATGTTAACGAATAGATGTAATTTAAATTGTATATATTGTTATGAGTCAAATAAATCAAACAGCGAGATGACAAAAGATCTTGCTTATAAAATTTTAGATTATGAAATGCATATAAAGGATGGATATGATTGTATAGAATTTAATTTGTTTGGTGGGGAACCATTTTTATGTTTTGATCTTATCAAAAATATTCATTCATATTTGTCTAATCATGAATATGAAAAACAGTGGAAAATTGGTTTGATTACAAATGGGACAATTTTGGAAAATGGAATAAGAGAATGGCTAACATATAATAAGGACAAAATCACAGTAACACTTAGCATTGATGGCACAAAAAAAATGCAAGATCAAAATAGAAATAATAGTTTTGATTTGATAGATTTGGATTTCTTTGTTAATACATTTAATAAACCATATGCCAAAATGACAATTAGTGAGTACACAGTGGATTATTTATGTGAAGGTATACTTTTTTTACAAAAGAAAGGTTTTTATGTCAACGCAGGTATTGCGTATGGAATACTGGCAACAGATAACTTTTTAAATAAGTTGTCAAGACAACTTGATCAATTTTATAATAAAATGAAAAGTGAAAAGTATAAAGATACAAGTTCCTTACTAAGATTTCCGTACGAAACTATATATATGAGTAAAGGAAAATATTTCAGAACTTGTGATGCGGGTAAAGTGGCAAAGGCATATGATACGGATGGGATTAAATATCCATGTTATATGTTTTTGCCGATTTCGTTATCAGATAAACAATTAGAGAATATAGATACTATAGAATTTCCAGAAGTTATTGTAGATGAGAAAAAAATATTAAAAAAGTGTCGAAATTGTCCAATATATACAGTGTGCCAAAACTGCTATTGTAACAATTATAAGACTACAGGGAATATCTATGATATAGATGAGTCTGTATGCAAAATAAGTAAGGTAATGGCTAAAAAGAAGGCGGAGTATTTTGCGTGGCTTTGGGAAAACAAAAAGATGGATATCACGGAGAGAGAAGAAAAAATGTTGGTAGATAGTTTGATTCAAGTTTTGAAGTTATAAATTTTAATAACAAAATTTACGAAATGAAAGGTCAGATATTAAAATGAAGATAATAGGTGGTCCGTTTTCGGAGATACCGATGTTAAATGAAAAAAATATATTAGAAGTGGATACCAATAAAATCTATTTTGTTAGCAGTGGAAGAGTTGCCTTATATCTAATTTTAGATTCTATTTTAAAAGAAAGAACGAGTAGTAACATAATTTGGCTACCTGTATATTATTGTGATGTGGGTTGGAAAGTAGCTAGTATACTTAAATTTGATATTCGATTTTATGATGTAGTGTTTGAGGCTGGCGACTATCATACTGATCTTTCAATGGTGACTTCAGGCGATATAGTATTATTTTTAAATTATTATGGAATTGAACAAATTGATATATTAAAAAATGTACAAATGGCAAAAAAGAAAGGATGTATTGTAATTGAAGATGTCACCCAATCATTACTTAGTGAGAAAAAATCGAATATTGCAGATTATTACTTTGCGTCATTAAGAAAATGGACAGGAGTGATCACAGGAGGAGTGATATACAGGGGAATATTGAAAACTAAAATTAATAAACTAACGAATATTGAGTTAGTTAGATATTACAAGTCGTTTATAAAAGAATATCGGGACTATTTAAATAGTGGATTGGGCAATCGGATTTATTATAGCAATTGTTTTTATAAAACTGAATTGATGATAGATTCAGATTATGTTAATCACAGTATGGATGAAAAAGAACTAGATGAAATACAAATGTGGGATAAGAATTATGTTATTGAGAAACGAGTGCAAAATGCTAATTTTTTGATCGATAATTTAAAGACCAAAGATGTGTTAATGTTTGATAATTTAAAGAAAGGAGATGTGCCTTTTTTTCTTCCAATATATATAAAAAATAGAAACATAGTATGTGATTATTTAGATAGTAAAAATATTTATTGTTCTATTTTATGGCAACGACCATCGAATTGTCGTGCATCTTGTAATTTGTATGAGCATGAATTCGGTTTAGTTTGTGATGAGAGATATACGATAGATGATATGTATAGAATGATATCCGCACTTAATGAAGTAGTTTAAACATAAATCTGATGTTAGTATAGATTAGTGGACACAAAGAGTGCGACACATTATAATTCTTATTAAGGGGATGCGTGTTTCACATGAGGGACAGTTCCCGAATAGTATTTATTGTTATGCTTATCGGGTTACACGATGAGGACGTTGGATATACTGTTGTCTATGCTTTATAGATTTCGCACTTACAAAAACAGCCAAAGCCAGACGCCGTAATATTTTCCAAAGGAGGAGCAGCCTTGACAAAGAGTTATTTTACCGAACTTTATGCAACTACTGTTACAGCGTTAAGAATGGCTCAAAAAAGTGTATTCATAGCGGTAGCATGGATTAATTTTAAAGAATATTATGATATATTCGAGGAACTTCTTGAAAATAGGGTACATGTTGAGATTATCATTAATGATGATAAAAACAATGCTCGGTATAATCAGCAGATTGACAAGTTGAACGATTTAGGTGCAATTGTTATTAGAGTTAATGTTGCCGGAACAATGCATCATAAATTTTGCGTTATTGACAACAAGCAATGTCTGTTTGGCTCATATAATTGGACAACCAATGCAGAATTAAGAAATGTTGAAGATTTGAATATTTGTGATGAGCCGCAAGTGATTTACAGTTATTTAAAGGAATTTGTAGCGTTAAGAGATCTTTCGGGAACGGATTTTAGACGGTTAAGAAATCCAATAATATGTGAGTATTGTGGGAAACCCAAAATGAATATTCTAATTGTTGAGCAGGAAGGCGATGATCAAATAAAAATACAGCCGTTAGAATTTTGTGATTGTAGGCGCCAAGCGTACGATACAGAATACTATGATATTTCTGTGTATAACAATTATCTCGGCATCATTGAAAAATATGATGAATATATAAACAACTGTGATGATATGAGTGAGCGAGAAAGCTATTGCGCACGATTGGATTTTGAAACAGCGATATATTGGTCAAGTGTTAGACGTTGCAGATTTGGTTTTTCGATAGTACATGCTATTGCAGTGCCTGGTATTGAAATCTATGGACGACATAATGATGAACCAGTTTATCGAATGATTTGGCGAGAAAGAGGAATGGAAAAATATATCCCTGAACGTATATCAAGAATTGGATAGTTTTTTGTATTTACAACATATAGTTTGTGACGCAATTAAACCGAGAATATGTAAGAGGAAATATATTTATGAATACAACACATAGTTCCGGCGTGGGAAGAAAAAAGAGAAAACCGGTATACGATAAAGAGACCATTTTAGAAGAACAAATGGATAAGGCGGTGAATCTGTATCTGTCATCTCAGAAAATATCTCTACAGAAAATCTCAGATACACTGTCATTGAATCCGATAAAAGTCCGGAAACTGCTTATTACGTCAGGTGTATACGAATCTGAGACTGCAGACCGAGTGAAGAAAACGTTTCAAAAATATAAGGAAACGCAGAGCTATAGCAAGGCAGTTCGCGCTACTGCCGATGCGCTGGGTCTCTCCAAGGCTTCCGTCACGTCCTATCTTCCGTATGAGAAAGGCGTCTATTTTTCGAAGAATGAGAACCCAGAGAAGATCAGCGTGGTAGCAGAGCGGCAGAGAAGATATCGGTGTTTAAAAAAGCTGAGGGAAACTCCTACAGAAGAGCAGTTGTGGGAAGCAGTTCTTATGTATCAACATATAACCATGAAGACTTATTCCGGTTTAAATTTTTCCTATGAAATTCGACGGGGACGGAGTGGTGAATACAATAGGGAACTATGGGTGGATCGCAGAGAGAATAGCAAGGCAATCGCATGGAGTTCTGTGATACTGGCATTTAGAAACATCCCGGAGGTTGGTGCGGTGGTGGAACGCCCCAAGGCATTTGGTGATATTCGGGGCGTGACATATATTTATGCGATGTTTTGTAGATTTGGGGTAATCCAGATGCCGAAGAAAATTAACGCAATTAAAATTACTTAGAAGTTGAGTCGTAATTACCCAGTGACAGTTGCTGGACAACTTAATCAAACCGATGGCACCTCTGCTAAAAAAACTCATGATAAAAAATTTAAAAATGTTTGTAAGATTTTGTCATTTATTGTCATGTACTAAATAGAGGGATTTTATATTACAGGACAAAGGTGGTAGCTAAATGTATGATACTGAAGAAAAATGTATGGAATTGGCGGAGAAACTTAAGAAAATATGTGAAGCCAAGGGAAGTACACCGTACAAACTTGCTAAAGAAGCAGGTATTTCTTCGTCTACAATAAGTGAATTCTTGAAGGGAAATTCAAAACCAAGAATTGATACATTACTGATTATTTGTAATCAACTTGGGATTTCTATGACGGACTTTTTGGAAGAACGGGAGGTTATGGAACAGTATGCCAAGGAGGAAGAAGAACTGGTAAAAGTATATAGAAGTTTATCAGGAGAGAAGAGAAAGCAATTAGGTACATATGTGAAAATGCTTGAGGAATATAGCGGGAGAATAGATGACTGAGAATAAAAAATTGAAAAGAAAATTAATTGTACAGTCATTTTTGCCATTGTCGATTCTTATAGTAATCAAAAGCGTAACGAAGGAAACGCTTGGGAAAATATATTGTTTGCTGGATAGCATACTACATAAATGCAATATCATTGAGACGATTCAAGAGACAGGACTGAGGGACGATATTTGGCAGATTTTAATTGGTATTATTGCACTTTGGTTTGCAATCAGTGGATTCATTACGTTCTGGCAATTTCGGCAGGCGCGTTTTACAGCATTTAATGATGATGGGGATAAAATTGTGATAGAAGACAAGATACAAGACTCCGGTATCAGCTTTTTTATGACGTTTATACTTTCGCTGTTGGTGGATAAAGTAAGTACAGTTAATGAGTTTATCTCATATATACTGGTGATGTGGTTTGTTGCAGAACTTATGGTCAAAACGGATTTATATTACCAGAATCCTGTATTGATTTTATTGCAATACAAGCTTTACAGGGTGAAATTTACTTCTGACATAGCGAATGTACCAAATCCCAAAACATATATTGCTATATGCCGTGAGGAACTGGACGAAAATAAGGTAGTAAAATGGAAATATATTTCGGATGATGTGTGCCTTATGTACAACAAGAACAGAAAGGAACAGTAAATGGAAGATGTAAGAGAAGAATGTACAATGCAAAACATAGTAACGGAAATAGAAACTATGTTTTGCGATGAAGAATATGGATTCGAAGTATATGCACTTATAAAAGGTGATGAAAAGACACTAAAGCGCTTTGCGTTCTATGAAAAAAGTAAAAACAATCAAGATAATTTCAAAGACAAAATTCAGAAAACAATTGCTGAGGTTGTGAAAAGAGATTATGGAGTTGAAGCATCACAATATGTAAGTGTAAATTATGTGGCGGATGATCAACACAGAATATATGTGCTGCCACAGAACGAACAATATGCCCCTTTTGAATATTTGAAAGCTGTTGAGCCGAAGGAAAATTATTTTGGAGTAAATGACTTTGACAATGTGGATGCAATACTCTTTCGGTTTAAAAGAGAGAGCAGGTGTATATGGGCATATCAAAGTGTTCAGCCTATATTGATTCCGAACAAGAAAAAAGAAAATTTTTTGGTCAAGGCGATATCTACAGAAGATATGGACAAGTTCGAGGAATTTACGGATAGAATTTTTACGATAACTCAAAAAGTAAATTTACTGGTGGTGGGAGAGAATATACTGACCAGGGATATAAAGCTGATGCAGAGGCACTTTGGCTTTGAACAGTATATTCGTTCAGAAGCCATGAAAGTTGTGGAAGATATAACCAAAACGGGTCTTGTGGAAAACAATTTTAAATTACAGGAATATGTAAGTCGTCCATCAAAGACATACGCCAAAAAAATGCTTCGAATTAAGCAGTACAATGTTGTGAAACTGAAATCAAAGGAGTTAATAAAGAAAATTCAAAAAACGGAAAGATGGCGTGAAACATTTACGATTATAAATGGAAAAATACAGCTAAACACTTATAAAGACGTAGAACACTTGATAGATCTGTTTGATGAAAGGTATACAAAGTCATTAATAACAAATGATGAGTTTGATACAGATGTAAAGCGAATAGCAAAGAAGAATGAAACGTGATAGATAATCAGATATTATCAGTCGGTTTTTAGTATTCCAAACAGCCCAAAGGAGGAT
>ERZ1026846.1012-NODE-1012-length-19286-cov-5.348708_pt1 | contig 19286 bp, 17 predicted proteins | sample MGYA00380153_ERZ1026846 | MGnify/ENA primary metagenome ERZ1026846 (study PRJEB33269, sample SAMEA4719789) | human gut metagenome | biome: human-associated habitat; feature: organic feature; material: feces | place: Cameroon | collected 2013-10 ... | reverse complement strand
GGAAAACCCGTATTTGAAACAATACCCCGACCTGATGTCGGGAAAGAAAATAATGTATGTGCATGGTTTCGGTTCGTCGGCACAGTCGGGCACAGTAACCATGCTGCGCACCCTTATGCCTAACGCCACAGTGATAGCCGAAGATTTGCCACTGCACCCCACCGAGGCTATGGCCCTGCTGCGCGATATGCAACAAAACGAACAACCCGACCTTATCATAGGCACCTCAATGGGCGGCATGTATACCGAGCAGCTGAGGGGTACCGACCGCATACTGGTAAACCCCGCCTTTGAGATGGGCGCCACCATGGGCGAGCACGGCATGATAGGCAAGCAAACCTTTCAGAACCCGCGCAAAGATGGTGTGCAAGACTTTATCGTGACCAAGGCGCTGGTGAAGGAGTATGCCGAAGCCACCACCCACTGCTTTGAAAACATCGACGAGGCCGACCGTCAGCGCGTGTATGGCCTCTTTGGCGATGCCGACCCGCTGGTGCACACCTTCCCACTCTTTGCCCAGCACTATCCTAACGCCATGTCGTTTCATGGCGAGCACCGCCTTACCGACAAGGTGGCCTATCATTATCTCATACCCGTGATACGCTGGATTGACGACCGACAGGAGCAACGCGAGCGCCCCATCATCTACATACAATATGAAACGCTGCACGACAGCTACGGCCACGCCACAGCCAGCATGCACAAAGCCTTTGAGATGCTGATTGAACATTATAACGTTTATGTGGTAGCACCATCGCCCAGCAACACCCCCACCTGCATGGCCGATGTGCAAGCATGGGTAGACCAATATCTCAGCACACCCGCTTGGGGGCACGTCATCTACACCAATCAGCTGGCATTACTCTATGGCGACTACCTCATCTCGGCCCACCCCCACCCCGAGTTTATGGGCACCACCGTGGTATGGGGCAGCGACGAATTTAAAACATGGGAAGAAATCATCACCTTCTTTGAACGCCTTGGCGGACAGTAAAGAGGTTGTGGATTGAAGGTCAGAAAACACAACAATATTATCTGAACCAAAACAACAATAACAAATAAGGAACAACAAGAGTATCCAACTTACAAAACAACAGCATGTCGAAGACATACAAAACTTCAGTATATACACATAAAACCGTCGCCAAAGGCTATAGCAACCTGCTACCTTTGGCGACGGTTAATCAAATTATTTCACCACCACTTTCTTCACCGTTCCATTGCTCAGATGCACAATGTTTAGGCCCTTCTGTGGCTGAGCCAAGCGTACACCATCAATGGTATAATAACCCAATACGGTGTGCGTGGTGCGAGCTTGGTTGGCATTGTCAAGCGCATTATTATCGGTTATGCCCTTGATGCTCGACGCCTGAACATCGGCATAGGCAAAGCCCATGACGGTGGCACGAGCGCTACCCGTATTGGTAATGCATACGCCTGCCAGCGTCTTCGTCTTCTCTACCACGATGCTGTTCTCGAAGAGACAGAAATGGTTGTCGGTGCTTAGGCCATCGTTCGGCATATAGATACGTCCGAGACCCGACATTGCCTCATCGCCCGTGGGGGTACGCACCGACCAGTCGGGCACCAAAAACGTTTCGCCACTGTCTTTACTGCCATCGCTATACACAGGTTCGGCCTTTAGCATGCTACTGCCGTTGGCGCTGGTTGAGAGGATGAACAGCTCGTTTGTGGTAACAGGTTCGGCAAACATCAGGGTGGCAGAGGCATTGGCCGAAAGCACTAAGGCATTGTTGGCAGCATAGTCGGACAATTGATAGCTTACGCCCGATGGACTTTGCACCTTGCCATCAGCAGGCAGACCACCTTCCGTCTTCACGTCCACCGAATAATAAGTATTGCCCGACATATCTATCGCCCCCGACATGTGCGATTGTGCAGGCAACGCCTCTACCACTACATCCTTGGTAAAGCCCGTTGTTACGCTAAGCGAGCGCGTGTCGGTGCGCTGGGTTTGGGGCAGAAGTTGTCTATCCATAAAGCGCAGACGCTTGCGTATAAACTGCTTCAGATAAGTAACTTCGTCGTCGTAACTCTTGCCTACATAGGCATTAGGCCATACCTGTCGGCCAAACATGCCCCATGCCTCTTCATTGCGAGCCATGGCGCCACCGATAGTCAGCCGCGTCGTCATCGAGTCGATTTTCGCCTCAATATTTTCATTGCTATAAGCGCCCTGGCGATATTGTGCCCAGCGCGCCTTCAGTTCTTTCTGATAAGCGGGGTCGTCGAGCAAGCGTTTCCACCAGAAGGGCACCTGTTGCGGATCTTCTGTGCGGCTGTTAAAATCATATTGCCACAGGTTGGTGCTGGCACCGTTGTTATAATTAGCATTGCCATAAGCAATGTTAAAGTCCCATAGCGTGGTTTTCCATCGACTATCCAGCCCCTCGTTCTTGGCGCGCGTCTCACTATATTTATACATGTGCGAGCTCAGTCGATAACCATCAATGTTATACGAAAACTCGGTGCTAAGCATATAGTCGATAAACGAAGTTACGTCGATATACTTGCGATAGCCCATGATGGGGTCTTTATAATTTTCTGATGCAAAGCAGTCTTCCATATCATCAATCGACTTTTGTATGGCTTTCTCAGTGCCTTCAGGCAGATCGGCAAAGTCGTCATACTCGGGGTCGTCGTATTGATAAGTGATGTTATAACTGTTATTAAACAGTCCATCCTTGCCATACGGATGATACTTTGAGCGATAATAATGCTCCTCATCATCGCGGTCAATTTCTACACGCCAGTCGCCTGTCAGGTCGCCACCATCTTCGCCTGGGTCGTGCAGATTCAGGCGTTGCTTACCTTTTCCGGGGCGCTCGGTCAGTATGTAGATGCCATAATACTTGCCATCGAGCACCACCTCGCAGTGTCGCGACGTGGGCACCCAGTCGAAGTAAGGGCGCCCCAACTCAAAGGTCAGCACATCGCGCACCATACTTTTATCAGAGAAAGGCGCCAGCAGCACCCAGTCGTTATCTTTTCCCAGGCCCAGCAGTTTCACTTTTACCTTCTTTCCGCCCTCTTCCAGCGGTTTCGCAATAGTTTTAAAGCCGTAGGGTTTCTTTTCAGAAGAGTTGAACGACGAGTTACCACGATACTTAATGCTGATGTACCCCTCATAGTCGACCTTCTGGTCAGGATGGGCTGTGAGGTCGGCATAGTTAGTTTTTCCCTCGCCGTTATCAATAATCTTTATCTTGGCGGTGATACGGTCTTCGCGCTGTATCATCTTGCCATCAACATTAATAAACACGATGGGTAGATTAGTTTCGGTAAACTTCACCGAAGCATTACGAGTGGGCGGATAATTGTCGGCCCGCTGTGCACACACGCTTGTAAGGCTGAGCATGGCGCACATTAATGTGCAAAAACATTTCATAAATGTGTGATATTGGTTATGGTTTAGTGTTATATTTAGTGTAGGTATTGTAATGTAAGTATTATAATGTAATCGTGATTGTGTGATTGTGTGAAAATGTGTGTGTGTATGGTAATGATTAAGGTTTTGTGCTTAGTGTGAGGGTGCGAAGGCCAGCGTAGGTATTAACGGTGATGCTTACCGAGTCGACGTCGCCCACCTCTGCTAATGGGAGCGAAGCATATTGTCGCACGGTGTAATATTGTGGCACACCAGCCTGGTCGTGATATAGCTTGAAACGCGCTGTAGTGCGTCCATCGGCTTGCTGTTGTATGCCGTTGCTCACCAACGTAACCGACTGTACGGCAGCCTCATCGGCCGTAGTGGTGCCCGTCTTAATGGCCAAACACAGGTTGATATATTTATTATTTGTTGACCGCCAACTGCTTTCAATGTTCAGTGGGTCGGTTTTGGGGGTCTTCACCTTATCAGGCGAAACTGGCAACAAGGTAAGCACGCGCGACAGTTGTTTCACGGCAAACGTTTGGCAGTCGTAATACACCTGCACACGATACACCGAGTCGGGTGTCGTCATCCACCGTGCACCCACGGTAGCAGCAGGAACGATACGTGTACCCTCGTCGGTAAGGAAAGCATCAACATGACATTGAGCATCGCTGTGCGCATCGGCAAAGTCGCAACGCAGATACGACAACGAGCCATCGCCCGTGTCGTAATTGTCGTGCTCACAGGCTGTGGCCAAAGCTGTGAAAGCCATGGCCACGCCTATGTATAAGCCGTATAACAGGTTGCTATTCAGTTTCATGTATCTGCTGATATCTGCCGAGCGATAAAACATTACGCCTTGCCCACCACAGCCATGTGGTTGCGAGCAGGGTTAGCATACATCGTAAGCATACGCTCACGCAAGAAGGGCACATCTTTGTTCGGGATGTCAATCTTAGCCAACTGTCCTTCAAGATAAGCCTCAAACTGTTGACGTTCAGCATCGGTATAATGCTTTGCATACGTTTGTGCGCCCTCCAGCAGGTCGAGTGCCACATAGTTTGACGCATAAAGGCGGTAGCCCTTAAATATCTCTTCGTCCATGTGTGTAGTCACAGCCTTGAAGAAGTCGGCCTTCGGCATATCCTCAGGCAGACTATCAATCCATGCATCGATGCACGGTGCGGCATGATAATGAATATGCCCCTTATAACCCATGATGCCCGTTTGCATGCTCACCACATCGTCGTGGGCACTCTTCTTCCAGCCCTCCACATCGCGCTTCAGCTGAAACTCGGCCGCCTTCAAGAAGTCGCAGGGATCAAACTCGTAGCTGATGGCCAGTGGCACCAGGTGCAACTGCTTAATGCGTTCGCGCTCAGAGCCTTCGCCACCCATTGCCATCATCTTGATGATAGCCTCTTGCGTGCGGTCGTTCGAGTCTTTAGCACGTCCTTCGCGCTGTGCTATCCACACGTTATCATGCTTTTGCGCGATGACGAGGTGCATATAATCAGACATACGCTTGCTTGAGAGCAGCATCTGACGCATGGTGAGCGCACGCTCAACAATGAACGATTTGTTCACACGCACCAAGTCTTTCACCCAAGGCAACGATAACAAGTTGTCGCCAATAGCAATCTCGCAAGTGGTGGTGAAGCCCGCATCGATAAGCAATACCGAGAGCAGCGCCGAGTCGAGCACAATGTCGCGGTGGTTGCTTACGAAGGTATAGCGCCCTGTGGTGTCGATAGCCGACACGTCGATATCGCAACCCAAACTTGCCTTTGCCAACAGCTGCTGCAAGAAGCCGTAGCAGAACGCCTTTTGAAAGTCGAGATTGGTGGCACACGCCTTCATCTTGGCTGCCAGAGCCTCGAAGGGCACACCAGGAAACACATAGCCTATCACAGCTTTAAACTGTGGGTCGGCCAAGAGGCGGTCGTACACGGCGGGCAACTCTTCGGGTTCAAAAGGCCGAATGTTGTCGTAAGGGGCTAATAATTCATTATTCATAATTCATCGTTCATAATGGTCTTCGGCTTTAGTAATTCATAATGCATAATTCATAATGCAATTCATAATGGATAATGCATCATGCAATTCATCATTCATCATGAATGAGCCGACGACACGAAATTAGAAACTAAGACAACTGGTTCTCGACGATGTCAGAGAGCACCTCTTTGATGTCGAGGCCAGCGGCACGCACCTGCTGCGGTATGAAGCTGGTGGCCGTCATGCCGGGCGTAGTGTTTATCTCGAGCATATTTATCACATCGTTGCCCTCAGCATCTTTCGAGATGATATAGTCGATGCGGATGATGCCGTTGCAATGCAAGAGGTCGTAGATATGGCTGGTTTCTTCGGCCACACGACGAGCGGTATCGTCAGAGAGGCGAGCGGGTGTAATTTCCTGCACCTGACCATTATACTTGGCATCGTAGTCGAAGAATTCGTTCTGTGTCACCACCTCAGTAGCGGGGAACACCACGCTCTTATCCTTCGTTTTATAGCAGCCGATAGAAATCTCGGTACCCTTAAGATAGCTTTCTATCATCACCTCGCTGCTTTCCATGAAAGCCACGCGCAGGGCGGGCGCCAGCTGGTCTGCATTCTTCACCTTCGACACGCCGAAGCTGCTGCCATCGGCAGCGGGTTTTACGAAGCAAGGCATGCCCACCTTCTCGGCTATCTCTTCTTCAGTATATTTATCTTCTTCGCCACGACGCAGCAAGATGCTCTGTCCCACGTTCACGCCCATACCGCGAAGATAATTGTTCAATACATATTTGTTAAAGGTCATCGCCTCAACCAGCACGCCACTGGTGCTGTAAGGAATGTCGAGCAGTTCAAAGTAGCCTTGTATAATTCCGTTCTCGCCCGGAGTGCCATGAATGGTAATGTAGGCATAGTCGAAGGTCACTTTATGACCATCTTGCTGGAACGAGAAGTCGTTCTTGTCAATCTTGGCAATGCTGCCATCAGTAAAGTTTACGTGCCAATCGTTCTTTTTCACGTCAACCACATACACGTTATAACGTTCTTTATAGAAGAACGAGTACAAACCCTGTGCTGAACGTATCGATACGTCGTGCTCAGACGAGTCGCCACCGCAAACGATGGCAATGTTTCTTTTTAAGATCTCCATGTTATCTTTAAATCAATATCTTTTTTGTTGTTTTCTAAAGCATCAAGGGGCGGCAGCGCCCTTTGTCAAAAGTATTAACGCGCATCGGCAAAAGTGTCGTTAGTGGTGCCCATGATAAAGGCACGCCACTTTTCAATCAGCGCTTCAAGGTCGGCGGGTAAGGCCGAGGTGAAGTCCATCTGCTGATGCGTTTTGGGGTGCACGAAGCCCAATGTGCGGGCGTGCAGCGCCTGACGGTTGCATAGTTTAAAGCAGTTTTGAATGAAGGCACGATATGAGGTGCTACGGTTTCCGCGCAATATCTCGCAGCCGCCATAACGCTCATCGCCAAACAGCGGATGTCCGATGTGCTTCATGTGCGCACGTATTTGGTGTGTGCGTCCTGTTTCCAATATACACTCGATGAGAGTGACATATCCGAAGCGCTCAATCACACGATAATGCGTTACGGCAGGCTTACCAATGCCCGAGTCGGGGGCCATCACCGTCATGCGCAGTCGGTCTTTCGGGTCGCGTGCAATATTTCCTTCAATGCGTCCCTCGTCTTCCGTAAAGTGTCCCCACACCAGGGCATTATAGCTTCGGTGCGTGGTTTTGTTGAAGAACTGCACGCTCAGGCTTGTCTTGGCTTCAGGTGTTTTGGCCACCACCAGCAGTCCGCTGGTATCTTTGTCAATGCGGTGTACCAGTCCCACCTCAGGGTTATTGGGGTCATACGAGGGCACATCTTTCATGTGCCATGCGATAGCGTTTACCAGCGTGCCATGAAAGTTGCCCGCCCCTGGATGCACCACCAGTCCGGCAGGTTTGTTCACCACCATCAGTTGGTCGTCCTCATACACAATGTCGAGGGGCATCTCTTCAGGTTCAATGGTGCTATCATGTCGTGGGCGATCAAGCATCAGCGTCACCACATCGCCAGCACGCACCTTATAGTTGCTTTTCACCGGACGGTCGTTCACATGTACGAAGCCCGAGTCGGCAGCGCGTTGTATGCGATTGCGCGACGAGTGTGGCAACTTCTCGCACATAAACTTATCTACGCGCAAGGGCTGCTGACCTTGGTCGGCCTCGAAGCGAAAGTGCTCATACAGCTGTTGCGTTTCGTCGTCAAGATCGTCGTTATCGTTGTTGTTGTCGGTGTTGAGAGCTGGCAGCATATCGTCGGCCAGCAGTTCATCGTCAATATATTCTGTCATGTGTGTGATTATCGTTATTGCAAACTGTGTGGTGTGTGTGCGAGGTTAGGGTTCAGTGGGAGTGGTGCCCTCTTCGTGCGGAGGCTGCTTCACCTCATGAAAGTCGTCGACGTCGCCGCCATCATTCATAATGATGCCACTCTCATCGCCATCAACAAACTCTATACCCTCGTCGTCGCCCAGCTGACCGTTGCCCGCCTCTATCGTAACAGGCGTATCTACCGACACCTTATCGCCAGCCTGCAGATGTCGTCCGCCCGCCACTACGCCATACACCCAGTCGCGTTCGCCGGGCACAAAGCTGGGCTGCGTCAGTCGGAAGCCCATGGCAGTAAGTTTTGCCATTGCCTCGCGCAACGAGCTGTTATCTATAATGTCAGGAAGGGTGATTGATGGCGACTCGAGTGCATTGACAATAAGATACACAATGCGTCCTGCCTTCACGCGCATGCCCGCTGCTGGCGACTGTTCCAAGATACAATCGGGGGCCAAGTTTTTCACATAGCCCGTATCGCTTACCACCACGGTAAGCCCTGCGTCGGTAAGAATATGTTGAGCATCGGCAAAGGTTTTATGGCGCACATCGGGTATAGGTATTGCCTCGCCATGATGTGTGTACGAGTTAAGGGCAATCATCACGGCCACGCACGCCGCCACCACCACGATGGCCATAGCGGCAATATTAAGCCACAGGTACTTGCTTTTCAGTTTTCCGAGAAACTCAAATGTCTCCATGTATCCTTGTCGTATATGTATATATTAAATAATGTGCAAACTTACACAAAATATCTGAATAACGTGCCTTTTACACGAAAAAATAGTAATTTTGTATGCAGTTGACGAGCAAACAAAAATCTCATCCAACGATTGAAATAACACTACATACACGATAACTGATGGAAACAAGCGAACTGTACAAACTGTTTCAGCAGCACCCAGTGGTGACTACCGACAGTCGCGACTGCCCTGAGGGCAGCATCTTCTTCGCGCTGAAAGGCGCATCGTTTAATGGCAACAAGTTTGCGCAAGTAGCCCTCGACAAAGGGTGTGCCTATGCTGTGGTTGACGAGGCCGAATATGCCACCGACAGCCGTTGCATATTAGTGCCCGACTGCCTTCAGGCATTGCAGCAGTTGGCCCACTACCACCGTCTGGCCTTGGGCACACGCATCATAGGTATAACGGGCACCAATGGCAAGACCACTACCAAGGAGCTGGTGGCCGCTGTGCTGGGCGAGAAGTATAACGTGCTCTACACACAGGGCAACTTTAACAACGATATAGGCGTGCCCAAAACCCTGCTACGCCTCACCCCCGAGCACGAGATTGCCGTGGTAGAGATGGGTGCCAGCCATCCTGGCGACATCAAAACGCTGGTTGACATTGTTGAGCCCGACTATGGCATCATTACCAATGTGGGCCGCGCACACCTTCAGGGCTTCGGTTCGTTTGAAGGAGTGGTGAAGACGAAGGGCGAACTGTACGACTACCTACGCACGCGCACCGACAGCACCGTGTTTATTGACAACGACAACCCCCACCTCATGGGCATAGCACAAGGCCTGAACCTGGTGCGATACAGCAGCGAGACAGATGCCCACACGCCCTATGTATATGGCAAGGTGACGGGCTGCAGCCCCTTCCTTCAGTTCGACTGGAGCCACCAAGATGGCGCCCTTCACCACGTCGACACACACCTCATAGGCGCCTACAACATTAAAAACATGCTGGCGGCAGCCACCATCGGCATCTTCTTTGCCGTGTCAGAACAGCAGGTATGCCATGCGCTTGAAACCTACGTGCCCAGCAACAACCGCTCTGAGCTGATGGTTACGGCGCACAACCGCCTTATTGTTGATGCCTATAACGCCAACCCCACCAGTATGGCGGCAGCCCTCGACAACTTTAAAGCCATGCAGGCCGACCACAAGATGTGCATACTGGGCGAGATGCGCGAGCTGGGCGAGGTGAGCCACGACGAACACCAAAAGGTGGTTGATATGTTGCGTGCCGCACACTTTGACGAGGTATGGCTGGTGGGCGACGAGTTTGCCGCCATCGACAGCCCCTTCCGCCTCTTCCACAATGTCGACGAGGTAAAGGCCGCCATCGCGCAGCAGCAGCCACAAGGTCACACCATCCTTATAAAAGGTAGCAATTCGACCAAGCTCTTCCAGCTGCCCGAGTTGCTGTAAGCATATAAAAACAACCGTCGCTGAAGGCGGCGAATGTACATAACCGTTGGTGACGGAACGAAGTGAAGGAACCTACGGTCTAACTAAAACAAAGCGAAGCGTCCTCGAAGAGGGCGAACATTATGATTAGTTAATACTAAATATGTTCGCCCTCTTCGAGGACGCTTTTCTTGTTTACAGTTCTATTTTTAGAGTGGCAACTTATAGCCTAAAGTAATCTGGAACACGCTGTTCTTGCTGTCGCTGTCCTTAGCTACCTTGGTTAGGCCCCAGTTGTAGCGGCCATCAATAACAAAGTTGCTAAACTCGTAGCTCAATCCGATAGGAATTGAGAGGTCTACGGTCTTAGCATCGAGGTCAGCCTCTACAGCACCGCCATTTCCCTTAACCTTAGCCTTGCTGTTTACATTGAAGCCTGGCTGCAGACCCAGCTTAACGGCAAAACCCGGAGCTACATATACGTTAGCCAATATGGGGATGTTGATATAGTCGAGCTTGCAGGTAGTCTTGTCATACTTTGCACCCTGCATTGAATACAAAGCACCGAAGCTAAGACCTACCATATCAGTAGCCTGATACATAAACTCGGCACCTGCTACCACGCCAAAGCGGGGATCAGAGTCGTCGAAATCAGTCAGTGAAGCAATGTTCAAACCAACCTTGGGCTGAATGGTCAAAGAGCCCTCTTTCTGTTGAGCAAAAGAAATTGCCGAGGTAAGAACCATAACGGCAACCAAAAGTAATTTTTTCATAATTCAATAGTAATAATTAAATTAAACAATGAATAATATTATTTCAACATATCTAACACAAAAACGCCAACGCGGTGCACCTATGTTAGACAATGCAAAAATATCTTTTTCTGACATAACGACCAAACAATTATGCCATTATTTAATAGATATAGAGAAAAACAGAACTAAAAATATGCCTTTCATAACAAAAAGCGAGCATTGTGATTATAAAAATCCTTACAAATGAGGATTGTGCGCCCCACAGCTTTTCACTACTTTTGCACCACAAAAAAACAATATAAACAAAAAGAAGCGCCCCAGAGAGAACGTGATGACAAATAAACACACATTATTTATTAGCGCCCTTATAGCGGCCACACCCACCATGGCCCATGTTTTACCCACCACAACGCTGGCTGCACCCACCGCAACGCTGGCAGCACCCACCACAGTGGTAGCACATCCACACCAGCCCGCTGTGGCCGACACCTCGCGCGTGTTCGACATCGACGAGGTGGTGGTGGTAACACAACCCAAAGAGCTGTTTCGTCTGCGCCATCAGCCACTCAGCTCGTCGTCGTTCAACAGTAGTTATATAAATAATGTGCATGGCACCGACCTCAGACAGCTGTCGGCCTATGTTCCCTCGTTTTGCATGCCCGAGTATGGGTCGCGTCTCACCTCGTCAATGTATATTCGTGGCATTGGCTCGCGCATCAACAACCCATCAGTAGGCATATATCTCGACGGCATGCCACTGATGAGCAAGGCCGCCTACAACATGCACTTCTACCAAACCGAGCGTGTTGACGTTTTACGAGGCCCACAAGGTACACTGTATGGGCAGAACACCGAGGGCGGACTGGTAAAAATATATTCGCGCAACCCCTTCAGCTATCAGGGCACCGACGTGTTGCTGGGCATAGGCTCGCACCTGTGGCGTAACGCCGAGGCGGCACACTACAGCAAGCTGAACGACAGTTGGGCGCTGGGCGTGGCAGCCTTCTATACAGGCAGCAACGGCTTTTTCCGTAACAAAACGCTGAACACCCGCGCCGACAAGCAAGACGAGGCGGGCGCACGCCTGCGACTGATGTTTCGACCCAACAGCCGACTGAGTGCCGACCTGCTGGCCGACTACCAATATACGCGCCAAAACGGCTTTGCCTATGGCGAGGCCGACCCCACCACGGGCCACACCGCCGAGGTAAACACCAACTATCCTGGAAGCTACAAACGCAACATGCTGAACACGGCCCTACATATAGGCTACCAGGCGCCACGCTTCGAGCTGAACAGCACCACGTCGTACCAACTGCTGCGCGATGATATGCTGATGGACCAAGACTATATGGCCACCGACTATATGCACCTCATACAGCGACAGTTGCAGAACAGTGTATCAGAAGAGCTCACCCTGAAAAACCGCTCTACAGGCTGCTGGCGCTGGACCTCAGGGGCCTTTGCCTCATACCAATGGCTGCGCACCAATGCTCCTGTGTTCTTTGGCCCAGGCATAACCACGCCCATGGGCATGGGCATACAACGTGTGATATACAAGGGCATTACCGAACAAATGGCGCAACGCTTCACACAGCAAGGCATGCCCGAAGCACTGGCATTGCAGAAGGCGCAACAGCTGGTTGACGGCCGAGGCGGTGTAACCATTCAAGCCAACATGCAGGTGCCAGGTCTCTTCCACACACCGCAAATGAACGTGGGCGTGTTTCACGAGTCGAACCTATACCTCACCCCTCGCCTTATGGCCACACTGGGCTTGCGCTACGACGTAAACCGCGTGAGTGTCGACTACAACACACAAGCCGTGCTCTCGCTCGATGCCAATGTGATGGGCACGGCTATGGTGCGCAAGCTAACATCGGCCCTGAACCACGGCACACACGACACCTACCAGCAACTGCTGCCCAAGCTGGGACTTACCTATACCCTCGACCGCAGCGGCAGCAACATTTATGCGCTGGTAAGCAAAGGCTACCGCGCAGGTGGCTATAACATACAAATGTTTTCTGACATCTTACAAACCGAACTGATGGCTAACAGCCGAAAGGTGCAAGAGGGCAACTATGACGTGCCACACACCAGCGCCGACTATGCCAACATGGATGCCACCATTAGCTATAAGCCCGAAACCAGCTGGAACTATGAGGTGGGCGCACACCTGAACCTCTTCGAGGGTAGGCTGCATGCCGACCTGTCGGCCTTCTACATGCAGGTGCACAACCAGCAGCTGTCAGTTATGGCAGGCACCTACGGCTACGGCCGCATGATGGTGAACGCGGGCAAAAGCTACAGCTGTGGCTTTGAGGCAGCACTGCGAGGGTCGGCCTTCGACAACCGCCTGTCGTGGGGAGCAAGCTATGGTTTGACACACGCTGCCTTCTCCGACTATACCGACAACATCAAGGTGAACGGACAGCAAACCACCGTCGACTATGAGGGCCGTCGTGTGCCCTTCATACCCATGCACACACTGGGGGCCACCACCTGTTACACACAGCCCTTGCGCCATAACATGGTGAAGGAGGTGCGCTTTGGCCTTGACCTCAACGCGCAGGGCAGCATTTATTGGGACGAGGCCAACACCTTCAAACAGCCGTTCTATGCCGTGCTGGGCGCACATGCCGACGTGGTGCTGGGCGCTGTTACCTTCAGCGTCTGGGGCCGAAACCTCACCGACACCCGCTATAACACGTTTGCCTTAAGCAGTGCCGCCACGGGCAAGACCCGCTATTTTGCACAGCGCAGCACGCCCATACACTGTGGCTTCGACATGAAGTGGCATTTTTAAGCACAACCCCACTCCACCCTTCTTTTTGCCGAAACAATGTTGCCGAGAACATAATAGTCATCTGATCATGGGGCAAAGAGAGGGAGATAGAAACGCAAAAACATTGAAAAAATCGGGCGAAAGCCTGCAGAAAGTCGTCTCACATCGACCGTTATGAACATGGAGAACGGTCGTTGCTCGTGTTCATATCGACCGTTATGAACACGAGCAACGGTCGGTATGAGATGACTTTCTGCAGGCTTTCGCCCGATTTTTACATTGATATCACTATTAGATATCAATGAGTTAGGTACATAACAAGCATCATATGCAAAGGCTTTCACTATCATTGGCATAGCAAATACAAGTAGAACGGTGGCCTCCGTGCCCCGTTCTCCAACAACCAAACTGTTTGATACAAAGTTACTTATTTGGGTGCTGGAGGACGGGGCACGGAGGCCACCGTCCTACTTTATTTGCAAAGCCCAAGATAATATATGTCAAAAAATATGTTGTACAACATAAAAAAACGAGGAAAAGAGGGGTTCTAACCGCTGAAAGTTCTACCTTTGCACCACTCTTTTTCGCCATTTACTAAAGCGCCACAACGAGGCCGTATAAAATAAAACTAACAATAATGACGCTATAAGAGTTTTAAAAGATCACACCAAATAACAAACTAAGGATAACAAGCTAAAAGATAACAAGCTAAAAGATAACAAAGAATAACACAGGATAACAAACAAGGAAAGGTTTTATTATTTATGATGATTAGACAACTGGCCATACTGTTTGGCTGCCTCGCCCTGGGCGAACTCATTATCACGCTTACCCACATACCGCTGCCATCGAGCATCTTAGGTATGCTGTTACTCACCCTCTTGCTCAAGCTCAAGGTGATACGTCTTGAATGGGTGCGCAGCATCTCCGACTTTCTCGTTACCAACATCGGCTTTTTCTTCGTTCCACCAGGCGTGGCGCTGATGCTTTATTTCGACATTATCAAGGCACAGTTTCTGCCCATCGTCACCGCATCGGTGGTGAGCACCCTACTGGTGCTGGCCGTTACGGGCTGGGTACACGAGATATATGGTAAAACCATTCGTCATGAACACACATCAAAAAAGGAAGGAGCCGAACAATGATGCACCAATATTTTAGTAACGAGTTTTTCCTCATCGCCCTCACCTTTGGTTCTTATTTTTTAGGCAAGCTGCTACGCCGACGCACAGGATGGGTGATCATGAACCCCATCTTGGTGGCCATAGCCGTAGTGATAACGTTTTTAGAGCTGTCGGGCGTAAGCTACGAAACCTATAACGCTGGCGGACACATGATTGAATTTTGGCTGCGCCCCGCCGTCGTGGCCCTGGGCGTGCCCCTGTATATGCAACTTGAAAAGATAAAGAAAGACCTGATGCCTATACTGCTGAGCGAGCTTGCAGGCTGCGTGGTAGGCATCGTCTCGGTGGTATTTATAGCCAAAAAGATGGGTGCCACAAAAGAGGTAATACTGTCATTGGCATCAAAGTCGGTAACCACGCCTATAGCTATGGAGGTAACAAAAGCGGTGGGCGGCATACCCTCGCTCACGGCAGCCGTAGTGGTAAGTGTAGGTTTGCTGTGCGCCGTGTGTGGCTATAAAACTATGGGCTTTGCACATGTGCGAAACCCCAAAGCACAGGGTTTGTCAATGGGCACAGCGGCTCACGCCTTAGGCACCGCCACATCAATGGATGTGAGCAATGTGCATGGTGCTTATGCCAGCTTAGGGCTCACCCTAAACGGCATTTTCACCTCGCTGTTCACCCCCACGCTCGTAGCTATTATCTGCTAAATTCCTTTTCTACTTCACTTAATATCGTGCTGGGCACCTTGCTGCTGATGTCGCGCCCCGCAGCAACATCGGCACGTATCTCGGTGCTGCTCACGTTATACAGTGGCGTGTTTACCAGGCGCACACCTTGTGGCAGGGCCGAGGGCTCAATGTCGTAACCCTGACGTGGATAAATAATGATGGGATAGGTGCTACGAATATCGTCGGCATGATACCAGCGGTCAAAGCAGAGCCAGTTGTCGGCACCAATAATGAGGTGCAGTTCGCGGTCGGGCCACTGGGCGCTCATGCCCTGAAGCGTGTGCCACATATATGAGGGGCGTGGCAGGGAAAACTCAAAATCAGAAGCCACCAGCTGTGGGTATGGTGCCAACGCCTTGCGCACCAACAGCAGCCGTTTATCGTCAGCCAGCAATTGCTGCTGCACTTTAAACGGGTTTTGAGGCGACACCACAAACCATATCTCGTCGAGCTCGGCCTCCTGCAACAGGTGTCGAGCCAACGCGATATGTCCGTTGTGTATAGGGTTAAACGAGCCTCCGTAGATGCCCGTCTTTATTTTTCGGTTCATGGGGGTGTGAGGCAGTTATACATTCAAAAACTCGCGCACAATGGCCAGTGTCTCGGCCTTGGCCTTGTCGAGGTCGTCGTTCACCACCACGCGGTCAAATTGCGGCGCAAAGGTAAGTTCGTATGAGGCGCGAGCCAGGCGGTCTTCAATCACCTCGGGGGCATCGGTGGCGCGGCCTACCAGGCGCTGGCGCAGGGCGTCGATTGATGGTGGCTGTATGAAGATGCTCAAGGCGCGGTCGCCATAAAAGCGTTTAATGTTGCAACCACCCTTCACGTCGAGGTCGAACACCACGTTCTCGCCCTTCTGCAACTGGTTTTCTACCTGCTGCTTCAGTGTGCCATAGAAACGATCTTTATACACCTCTTCATATTCAAGAAACTCGTTGTTGGCAATGCGCTCGCGAAACTCTTCAGGCGTGAGGAAGAAATATTCAACACCGTTTTGCTCGGTGCCACGCGGTGCACGGCTGGTGCATGATATTGAGAAAGCCAAGTGCAGATCGGGGTGCTGCATCAGCCAGTTAATGATAGTGCTCTTTCCGCTGCCGCTGGGGGCAGAAAATATTAATAGTTTTTTTTCCATTCGTATGTTCTTTTGCCTCAAACAATATTGTTGTGTGGCTTACAGTGCGTTCAGCACTTGCTCTTTAATTTGTTCCAACTCGTCTTTCATCTTCACCACAATGTTTTGCATCTCGGCCTGATTGCTCTTCGAACCAGTGGTGTTGATCTCTCTGCCCATCTCTTGTGCTATGAAGCCCAGCTTCTTACCCTGTCCGGAAGGCTCTTGCAAGGTTTCGCGGAAATATTTCAGGTGGTTAGCCAGGCGCTGCTTCTCTTCGCTAATGTCGAGCTTCTCGATATAATAAATGAGCTCTTGCTCAAGGCGGTTCTTATCATACTCAACGTCGGGTATGCTCTTCAAGCCATCAACAATGCGGGCACGTATCTTTTCAACACGAGCTTTCTCCCAAGGCTCAATGCTGTGCAGCAGCTGCTCAATGTTGTCAATCTTCTCAGTAAACTTCTTCTGAAGGGCAGCACCCTCCTGCTTACGGAAGTCGACCAACTTGTCAACAGACTCTTCAACAGCGGCACGGGCTACGGCCCACTCTTCGTCGGTCAAACATTCGGTCTCGGTGCGCGTAGTAACATCGGGCATACGCAGCAACAGCGTAAACCAGTCGGCAGGAACGGGTATGCCGGTTTTCGAGGCAATGTCGTTAATCTGCTGATAATAGTTGGCCACCAAGGCGGTGTTGATGGGGGCAGCGTCTACCGTGGCATCTTTGTCAATCCAGATGGCAAAGTCGACCTTTCCGCGCAACAGCTTGGCCGTGATAATTTGTCTGATCTCCATCTCCTTTTCACGATAGAGGGGAGCAATACGTGTAGACAGGTCGAGCGCCTTACTGTTCAGCGACTTTACCTCTACGTTAATTTTCTTTCCGTTGTAGGTTACGACCGACTTGCCGTAACCAGTCATCGACTGTATCATATCTTCTATAAAACGTTTTAGGTGTCGGTCTGCAAGCCAGCTGCTTGTCGGCAATTTTTCATGCTGCGGCAGACTTGAAGACTTATGAGTGCAAAAGTACACTTTTCAAACGAGATGTGCAAAAAAACATAATAAATCCCTCATTGAGGGACGAATATCGCTAAAAACATCCCTCATTGAGGGACGTTTTTAAGCATTTTTATCCCTCATTGAGGGATTTTTGATACTAAACCACGCAAATCGGTTATTTATGATGAAAGAGGAAAAGACTAAAAACGCACTGAACTTAGAGCACTTTTGTATTAAAACGCACTAAACTTAGTGCACTTTTTACACCAAAGCGCACTACATTTAGTGCAAATATCGAAAAAACAGCACTCAATTCAGTGCAGTTTATGAATTAATTTGTATATTTGCAGAGGATAAACTTCACTTCAGCAAAGATTGCAAGCAAGATTGCCTCTCTACATTCGGTTTGCATTATCTTTGCATCAATATTAATAAAAAACAACAATACTTATGGAACAACTACAAACTACATTCCGCAAACTATTGAGAGGAACTAACTCTACATTCCATCGCTATATGTACGACCGTATCAATTGGGATGCAAGAATGATTGGACTAATGGGACCAAGAGGTATTGGCAAGACAACACTTATTTTGCAATACATAAAAGAAAAGTTACCATTAAACGAATCACTATATGTTCAAGCAGAAGATTTTTATTTTGCCAGTCATCGTCTGATAGACCTTGCAGACATATTCGCAAAGACGGGAGGAAAATATCTCTTTATTGACGAAATTCATAAATACAAGGATTGGTCAAGAGAACTAAAACTAATTTATGATTATCATTCAGAACTGCATGTGGTGTTTACAGGTTCGTCGGTGCTCGACATAGCAAAAGGAGCTTTCGACCTTAGCCGCCGTGCCTTGATGTATGAGATGCAAGGTCTTTCATATCGAGAATACCTTGAACTTTTCCATCAAATAAAATTTCCTGTATATACATTACAACAACTGCTGAAGCAAGAAATAGAGATTCCTAACAACTTTTTACCCTTACAATATTTTTCAGACTATCTACAAAGAGGATACTACCCCTTTGCTAATGGAGACATCAATCAATATATACAACAGGTGGTGAATGTAACAATAGAAACAGACATACCACAGTATGCCGACTTGTCGGTATCTATTGCAAGGAAACTAAAACGTTTGCTCGCCATCATAGCTCAAAGCGCACCATTTAAACCAAACATGACACAGATAGGTGGGCAGTTGGAGGTTTCAAGAAATAACGTCTCCGACCTCTGCGTATATCTTGAAAAGGCTGGACTTATCGGTCTACTGCGCACCTCAACAGGAGGAATTCAAGGTCTGGGGAAGGTTGAAAAGATATACCTCGACAACACACCACTTATCTATACATTGGGGAACCAAAATGTAGAAATAGGAACAGTGAGAGAAACATTTTTCTTCAATCAAACGCGTTCGCTATTCTCGGTAGCCACATCACCAATATCTGATTTTCTTATCGACAATAAGTATACATTTGAGGTTGGTGGGAAAAAGAAAAAACAACGCCAATTACAGGACATCGAAAATGGTTTCGTAGTAAAAGACGATATCGAGACAGGGCACGGAAACATTATACCTTTATGGATGTTTGGAATGTTATATTAAAAGGAAACAGCTAAGGGTTGAGTAATCAACTTCTTAGCCGTTTTAGTATAACAGTACACCTTTAGTACACCCCCAAAAACAAAAAATGCTTGCAAGTGTTTCACTTACAAGCGCACAATACTTTAATATGGTACCCAGACCCACATTTAAAATTTTAAACATACACAAATGGGAATAAATCTAATTCATAGTCAAAAACCACATATGCCACTATATATCAATATATTA
>ERZ1026846.1005-NODE-1005-length-19344-cov-6.099383_pt1 | contig 19344 bp, 16 predicted proteins | sample MGYA00380153_ERZ1026846 | MGnify/ENA primary metagenome ERZ1026846 (study PRJEB33269, sample SAMEA4719789) | human gut metagenome | biome: human-associated habitat; feature: organic feature; material: feces | place: Cameroon | collected 2013-10 ... | reverse complement strand
AGCGTCCAAGGCGATTTTCGATGCGGACACGCTGACCACCGAGCTGGCCGAGCTGTTGATCGACCGGGTGCTGGTATATCCCGATAAGCGCATCGAGATCGCATACAAAATCCAAGACATTTTCGATTGAGGTGGCAGACATGAAAGCGGCTTTCTGTACACCGTTGTGTTTCATGGAAATCATAATCCAATGAGGTTTTCTGTTTTGATTTTGTTCACGGAGCTTGTCAGCTTCTTCGGGTTGGACAAAGCCGAAGCCCTGTCCGTTCACTCTGCTACATTCAGGAACAGAGCGTATCTAAGGATTCCTAAGTGTGCATCTCATCAATTGTTCTTTAACCATTTTTGCACCAACACTCCGAAGTGAGTTAGATTTGTTTTAAGTATGAATGTAATTAGTTTTATTATAGTGGATTTTGGCAAAGAAACTATGGTATAATAAAATTACAAGGCCGTAGATATGATATTGTTGATTTAGGAGGGTAGCATTTATGAGCGGTCAGCTTATGTGTTTTTCCATTTACAACCTCTGGGGAGAGAAAGATGTTCATCTAAGATTCTGCAATAACAATTTAATTTTAGTTGGCGAAAATGGTAGCGGCAAAACAACGATTTTAAGGATGTTATACGAGACATTGGCATGTAAATGGGCGATGCTTTCTGTTGAAGATTTTTCTAGGATTGAAATAGTCTTTGATAAAAAACCTCCAATAATAATTGAAAAGAACAAGATTCAAGATGCAAAAGAATTGCTTGTTGATTCTGATTCGACATTTTTTCGAGACCTCCCTCCTGTTATTAGACGTACCTTGATCGATCGTTCTAACTTATCAGGTCGTGAAATTTCCTATGACCAAGTCATCGAGGTACTAGACGAATATGGCTACAATGAACGAGAGCTCGTTGCTCGAATAAAAGAAAAAATGGATACTATTGAAAAGCGCGCTTTGCAAGAGTATACCAACATGGTAAAGGGCGGTTTGGGCTGCAATGTGATTTATTTGCCAACATACCGCCGTGTGGAAAAAAGAATTGGCTGTATAAACGAAAGGGAATACCTTCGTAGACGCCCTAACTATAATTATCGCGTAATAAATAAGCCATTTTCTGATGAGCAGTCAATTGAAATAGCTAAAACAGGCATGGACGATGTTGAGTACTTTATCCAACTATGCTTGGATGATATTCATCGTAAGGCAGATATTAGTGCATCTCGATTAAATTATCAGTGTTTTAAGGGTATTCTTAACAAGACTAGTGATAGGGCCTCATACGATCCCAGCATACTTTCCGAGGAAGAAATTGAAAAGGTTTTCGGAAGTATTAACAAAGATGTACTTTCACCCGAAGAGAGCATTCAAATTCAACAACTATTAAAAACGATGAAATCTACAGATGCCCCTCAGCAGCAGACCTATGAGCAGATTGTCTATTATTTTTACTCTATGTTGCATGATCGTTACTTGCAGATTAAAGAAAACGAAAAAGTCATTTTAACATTTTTTGAGGCATGTAACGCATATCTTGCGAACAAAAAATTCTCATACAATGAGAAAGAATATGGCTATGATATTTCCGTTACTGATGGAAAATATCCAAGAAAAATTGAATTGGAGAATTTGTCGTCTGGCGAAAAGCAAGTAGTGTCTATTTTCAGTTATCTATATTTATCTCCACTTTCGAAATCTATTATACTGATTGACGAACCGGAACTTTCGCTATCCGTACCTTGGCAAAAGAAGTTCTTACTTGATATTTCAAAGGGGGCTCAGTGTGCCGGTATCATATCAGTCACGCATTCCCCGTTTGTCTTTGATAATGAATTGAAGCCGTTCGCCCATGCGTTGGAAGAGTTCATTCAATAGAAAGGACGGCATACGAAAGATGTCAATATTACAAGTAATGGAAGAAAGCTTGCACTCTGATGCACCGTGCTACATGGAGTTTTTGTATCGCTATGATCCCAAGAAACAGCAATGCTTTGCCTTTTATGAGGGTGATGAGGACTCTAGCTTTTATCATCATTTCTTAAAAGAAGCAATCGGTGATGATTGCGCTTTGGAAGAAATTGTTGCAGGTTGTAAAAATAACGTTATAAAACTCCACAGGGAATTTAATTGGGGCGAATATAGTGCGAGACAAATCTTATTTTTCGTTGATAGAGATCTATCATATTGGTTAAATGAGTCCGATTCGTATGGTGACAATGTGTTCATTACAGATGAATACTCTATCGAAAACTATATCGTAAACTCTCAGGGTTTTTTATCTTGGCTTACTCATTTTGAAGGATTTGCACGAGCTAAAAAGTCTGAGCTCGATGGGATGCTCTCTGAATTTGAATCAAATATTGCCTCATTTAAACGAGAAATGATTCCGATTATGGCTCAAGCAGTTGTTGCTAAGCGACATGATTCGTCCATATCATTAAGTGATTTTAAAATATCAAAAAATAGTAGCATACACTTTAACATGTGCGATGGCCATCTTGCATTTCAAATACACATGGATGATCGGATTTCAGAAAAATGGAAATTATCCTCGGAAGATTTAGGCGAAATTACTGGACAAATAGCAAGGTTTGAAGAAGATCTGGCAAATTACTCAGTAAGAGGGAAATGGATACTTTGCTTTATGGCTGAAATTGGAGAGTATATGCGGTTAAACTCAGACGTATTTGCACCTTCGTTAAAGGCGGCGGGAAAAGTATCGCCAACGTGTGCTGTTCCGCCTTCTCAATGCTTCTGCGCGCTTGCACCATATTGTGTAGAAGTTATCCCCAAAAGATTAGAAGCCCTTTTAAACAATACATATCGGATGTATATTTCAGAAAAGATAGCAAGCCCTGCATAGAGCAAAATCCCAAGCCGTCAACTATGTTTTGATAGCTTGGGATTTCTGCTTTTGCAGAGATTTATTTTTTGTCGTGTGCTTGACATACGGGTGCCGAAGATCGTGAAAGCGCATACGGCGCAGTCCGTGCCTTTCAAGAAACTTCGGAAAAGCCGATGTCAAATAATTCATCTTCATCCGTTCGCCCATTTCATCCACAAACACAAAGCCGTCGTATTCGTAGTTATAGCAATTACCGCAGACTTTCTTGTTCAGCTCTTGCGCCTCTTTAACTTGCATAAAGTAATCACGGAAACTGCCGATCAGCGGCAGGGTACGCAGACTGGACTTGGTCTTGGCAGACTGCTGTTCAATTTCCGTCTGCTTGCCATCAAGAGTAATCGTCGTAACGGTTCGTATGACCGAAATCGTTCCACGCTCAAAGTCGATGGCGTCCCACTTCAGTCCCAACACTTCGCCCCGACGGAATCCGTAAAAAGCGGCCACCAGCACCGGCAACTCCAACTTGGCACCCCGAAGGGCTTCAAACATCTTCTGCATCTCCTCTGCCGAAAGGAAAACCGGCTGAAAGCTGTTTTTCTTTGGCCTATCCACCTTGTCCGCCACATTCTGCACCAGCATATCGGTCTTGACCGCATATTTCAGCACCGAGTGGATAATCGCGTGATAGTGGATGACCGTATTCGGCTTTACCTTTCTAAGCATTTCGGAATAAAACATCTGCAAGTGTCGGGCTTCCAGCTCCCGCAAGGTCAGATTTCTTTGGCGGAAGTACGGCCCGACTGGCTTCTTGATCATTGCGGCGTAAGAACTGTATGTTGCCACAGCCAGCCGTCCCTTGGCGATTTCCAGCCATTCCCGCAGATAATCGGCAAACAGCATATCGCTACTCAGGTCGCCTACCTCTTTGGGCGGCTCAAACTCCGCCTGAAGCCTCGCCAGCTCTGCCTCCGCCTTGCGCTTGTTGCCCTTTTCGGGAAGCCCCAGCGAGATCCATTTCGTTTTCCGCTGTCCTCCGGCGTTTCTATAGTTCAGCACGGCGTAATACCTGCCGTTTTTCAAAGTCAGATGTCCTGCTACCAATTTCATTTCCTCCTGTCCTTTGTATTTGCAGAACAGAACTCCAAACCGACAGCATCAGTATACCATCGGTTTGGGGTTCTCTCTATTCTGCGAATTGTTTTATCGTAGCCGTATCGGTACGAATCAGCGGGCATCCCGGTTCCGTTCTCTCTGCCGCTTCAGCAATTCCAGCCCCTTGATGATGTCCCGGCGCATCTGTTCCTCGGTGTAGCCGGAGGGGAAGTATTTCCGCAGCTCCTCCCGCTTGAATTTCAGCTGCTCTTGCTGGTTGGGCTTCGTCTCCGCCAGCACGGCGTAGACTATCTGGTCATCCAGCAAGCCCTCCTGCGCCAGCTTTTTCAGGCGGATGCTCTGGGCGTGGGACGGGGTGCAGTCGTTCAGCGCCATCGCGTCCAGCACCGCCCGCTGCTGATACGAGTCTAAGTAGGAAAGCTCCACCGCCGGGTTGAAGGCGATCTTACCGTCGTCCACCATCGAAAGCAGCTCGGGAATCAGGTAGGTCAGGCGGATATATCGCTGAATCTGCCGTCCGCTGTCTAAGGCTTCATCAGCCATTTTCTCTCTCGACCACTTCTGGCCAACTTGTCCAGAAGTTATACCCTGATGATTCAATGCATCTAACTTCATCTTGTAGGCAAACGCCTTTTCGCTGGGCAGGATGGTCTCCCGCTGCAAATTGGCGTCCACCATTGCGATCACCGCTTCATCGTCGGTCAGCTCCCGGACGATGACGGGCATCGTCTCGACGCCCAGCACCTGACACGCTGCCAGCCGCCGGTGGCCGGAGATCAGCTCGTAACCGCCGTCCGGCAGCGGCCTTGCCAGCACCGGGGTGATGGCTCCCACCTTGCGGATGCTCTCAATCATCCGCTGCATCTCCTCGTTGTTCTGCACCTTGAAGGGGGTGACCCTTGAACGGATGCAGCTCGGCCAGTGGAATATTCCGCACCCGCTCCAGCTTGGCATCGTCCCGCTCCGCCTGCGTGGAAAACAGGTCGTCCAGCGTGGGTAAAGTAAAATCTGATTTTCTCATTGTGTTGTCCTCACTTTCATAGTTTTTTTCGGGGTTTTAGGGCACGCCCTAACGAGTGTTTTTGCGCTCCGGCTCTGCCGGGAGTAAAAACGCACTGCTCGCTCAGATGACGCAGGCATCGCAAGCGGATACACTGTTTGGCTCCGACAGGAGTAAAAACAGTCTGCTCGCTTAGACTGCGCAGGCGTAATTCTCGTTTACTTTAATTCATTCAAAACTGCTTCCAGTCTGCTTATAATTTCCACTTTCTGAAGCTGTGGGAGCTCCTTTTTCAGGCCGTTCAGCATCCGAAACAGGCGGTAATCCCGCTCCGTGATGGCCGCTTTTACCTCTTTTCCAAGCCCCAGTCGCCGCAAGTATTCCGACAGCGACAGAGAACAGAACCGGGCATTTTCCAGCAGCTTCTGTTTCTCCTGCTCGGTCACACGGACATTGATCCCGTAGTTTTTGCTGCGCATTTGTTCACCCCCTTCCTTCGGTTTGTGACGGCAATGACGGTTGTGACGGGGATTTCCTTATATAGCGATCCCGGCGTCATTTGCGTCATCGCCGTCACGGCGCAGAAATTTGATGAGCCGGCTTTTGCCGGTGCGCTTGGTGCGATACTCGATGCCCAGCGGCTCCAGCACCTCATAGGCGAACTGGCCGAGATACTTTGTGACCATATTGGGCGTGACCTTCTGCTCCTTCATTTCGGTCAGCAGCTCCGTGGCCGTGCCTACCCATTCGGTGCGGCACTCCATAAAGTCCACCACCCGAAACAGAAATTTCGGCAGCTCCGCCTTGTGAATATCCTCGCTGTTCTTGCGCTCCACCAGTTCCCAGACAAGGTCGTTAAACTGCAAGGTCAGCTCCTGATACTCCACATCCCGCCCGCTGACCAGCAGCGTAGCGGCGTTTCCGCTGCGCTTACGGCGCAGAATAAAGTTGGTGTCCGCAGCGCCGATGATGCCGGTAGAGCCGCTGACATCGTTAAAGGGATCGTCGCTGTCTTGCAGCTTTCGCAGATGATGCACCAGCAAAATGGCGATGTTGAAGCCGTCGGCAATGCGCTTGATGGAGGAAATGTCATCGTAATCGTTGCCGTACATTCCTGCCTTTCCGGCACTGCCTTTGGAGTCCCGCACCTTTTGCAGCGTGTCGATGATGACCAGCTTGGTAGCGGAATGCTCGGTCAGAAAGTCCGTGATCTGCTCCTCCAGCCCGCCGCCGATCAGCCCGGAGGTCACGGCAAAATACAGGTTGTCCGGGGCACTGTCGGTGAGGTTGTAGAGCCGGTCCTTGATGCGGCGCTGGGTGTCCTCAAGGCTCAGATAGAGCACATCGCAGTGCAGCGTGGGTAAACCCCGAACGGAATTCCCCTGCGCCACTTGTAGCCCCAGCCACAGCATCAGCCAGCTTTTGCCGATCTTGCTAGCACCGCTGATGACATTGACGCCCTGCGAAATGAGTCCGTCCACGATGAACATCGTCTTGCTCATCGGCGTGGACAGCAGGGTCTCTGCGTCCACGGTTTTCAGTCTGTTGTTCATAGAATTTTCCCCTTTGTAGAATGTTAGAAATGGATTTTGGCGGGGGCGGATGGAAACGACCACCCGCACCCGCTTTGCCCTCAAAAAAGCCCCGGAAATCAAGGTTTTCTCGGCACTTAATGTTCGACGCTGCGCCGCCGCCTGGCCGAGTCCGCCTTCTGCTTGCGCCGGATGGAGCAGCCGCATTCCGGGCAGTATTTCTGCCGGTTGCTACCGGGTGCAAAGGGCTTTCCACACCGTTCGCAGGTCCGTGTACGCTGCCGGTAAATGTCGGCGTAGAGTGCCTTGTCGGCGGGCTGAACCGCCCGCCGGAAGTACTTGCACAGCAGCGAATAGGAAATCATCTGCACGCACACGCAGCCCTCGCCGTCGTCCAGCGGCAGGCAGTTGCCGCCATCATAGTTGGCGCACAGCCTCCGGATCAGCCGGTTGCAGCGTGCCCTTTGGGCGGGCGTCAGGCGCTTGATCTCATCCAACCTTTTTCACCTCTTTCTCCATCACATAGTTGATAACGCTGATTTTCGGGATCTTCAGCGTCGTGCCGATCTTCACGGCGTGGATGTACCCATAGTCGATCAGCTTGTAGGCCAGCTTGCGGCTGATGCCCAGCATCTCCCGAAGCTCTTTGACGGTCACGATGTCCGGGTATTCCGGAAACATCATCTGATAAAGCTCTCTGAGCTTTCCTTTCTTCATAGATTTGAACCTCCTTTGTCTGTTCTGAATCCGCATTTCTGCGGCGGTTTTTGTTTGTTGCCGCTCATCCGCATCGTTCCTGCCCCGGAGTCTCACCACGGCGTATCGCTTCTTTGATGCGCTCGTTCCTTTTTCGGGAAGTCGTGGCGTCACTTGCCGGAAGCATATCCTTTGGAGGCGGCGATTCAATTTTCAAGGTACACGGGAAAAGTCTCCTCAATAGGTAGCCAGCGGGAATGGCTGTTTTTTACCCCCCCTTGCGAAAATTTTTCGTTGAGGAAGCTGCTCCCCGAAAACCGGCCTCTACTAACCAACTGGGAAATTTTTTCGGATTTGAACGAAAAAACTTTTGAGAATTTTTCTGCGAACCCTACTACTAATCAACTGGGAACTTTTCGGGCAAATAACAAATGGGTTTTAAAAAATTTTTTAAGTGCCCCTCCTACTAACCAATTGGGAAATTTTTTGAGATTTTGGCAAAGTAATTTGAGAAATTCCCTCAACTTTTCAAAAGGTCCCTCTACTTACTCTGAATAAGGGGTGCCATTTGGCAGGGTGTTTCGAGAAATTCCCCGCAAAAATATTTCTCCCTTCACTTACTCTGAATAAGGGGCACCGTTTGTGGGGGTGTTTTCGGGAACAATTTGAAATTCTCGGCAAAAAAGGTTTCTCCGCTCAAATCAGTAAACTGAGCGGGGAAACCTTTCACTTTTAATTATAAGATTTTCTTCTGAATCCCTCGTAAATCCGCAATAATCCTTGATAAATCCGCCTTGCTGTGATATACTTAAATTGTATAGTTATAGCTATCGGAAACTGCCTGAAAGTGAGGACATTTTAATGGAACCGACCATCGAACGCTGGTACTCAATGAAAGAAATTTGCGAATACCTCGGCGTCAGCCGTGATACGGTACTCGCCTGGATAGAGAAAAGAAATATGCCCGCTGCGAAAATAGGCCGCCTTTGGAAATTCAAGGTCAGCGAAGTGGACGCCTGGATGAAGTCCGGCGTGGCGGCCGATAAGTAATTATTTTGGAGGTGCATTATGGCACTGGAAAATAAATTAGGGCTGACAAGCTCCGCCAATCTTGCCCGTGAAGAAGAACGCATCAGCAAGAAAAAGGCGGTAGAACTGTTCGAAAACGGTGTGCTGGACACCCTGCCGGCGGGCAAATTCTCGACTTTGCGGGCGATTCACAAGTATCTGTTTGAGGATATTTACGACTTTGCCGGTGAGCTGCGCACTGTGAATCTGGCAAAAGGCAATTTCCGCTTTGCGCCGCTGATGTATCTGGAGGCGGCACTGGCCAATATCGACAAGATGCCACAGTCCACTTTTGACGAGATCATCGAAAAATATGTGGAAATGAATATTGCCCACCCCTTCCGGGAGGGCAATGGGCGCAGCACCCGCATCTGGCTCGACAATATCCTGAAAAACGAAATCGGCAAGGTCGTGGACTGGAGCAAGGTGGATAAAGAGGATTATCTCCTTGCAATGGAGCGCAGCCCCATCAAGGATGTGGAGATCAAGGTGCTTCTGAAAGCGGCGCTGACCGACGAGGTGGGCAGCCGTGAGGTGTATATGAAGGGCATCGACCACAGCTACTATTACGAAGGGTACACGACCTTCAAGGCAGAAGATTTGAGTAAGGAATGAGGTGCAAATATGCCGAATCAGAATTGGCAATTTGAACTGGAAGAATATATTAAGCAAGGCGAACCGGACCGAGCCGAAAAAAGCAAAGCGTGGCAGACCGCCATCGGCTTGCAGGCGGTGGACGGGCTGAACACCTCTGCTTATCTGCTGGATACGGCCAAGGATCACATCGAGGGTAAAATCACTATCGATGAAGCCCAGCAGCGCATTTATAGCTATTATGAGCAGCGCACCACCCGCACCGAAATAGAGAACGAAACCAAAGAAGCGGACATTGTTTCCGCCAGAATCGCAAAGCTGTTGGGGGAAAAAGCATTCCAATTCTCCCCCGCCGAGTGGCTCTCTATCCACCGCAGATTGTTTGAGGGCGTATTCGGTCACGCCGGACAAATTCGGCAGTACAACATCACCAAGAAAGAGTGGGTGCTGAACGGCGACACCGTGATCTATGCGGACTGGAACAGTATCAAGGATACGCTGGATTACGATTTTGCCACTGAAAAACAGTTCTCCTATGAGGGTTTGTCCGTAGATGCGGCGGTGAAGCATCTGGCGAAATTCGCCTCCGACATTTGGCAGATCCATCCCTTCGGCGAGGGTAACACAAGAGCCACCGCCGTGTTTATGATTAAGTATATGAAAACCTTTGGGTTCCGTGTCAATAACGATGCGTTCCGTGAAAACTCTTGGTATTTCCGCAACGCACTGGTTCGAGCAAACTATAACGATTTGCAAAAAGGTATTCATTCCACCACAAAGTTTTTGGACTTGTTTTTCTCAAACCTTCTGCTCGGCACAAACTACGAATTAAAAAATCGCTGTATGCACATTGACTTTGTGGATGAAAACACTTCCCAAAGTGCCAAAAGCGAAACGCCAAAGTGCCAAATTGACACTTTGAAGTGTACTTTAGATGAACTTGCCGTGTTAGATTTAATAAAAAAGAACCCGTCTGTTAAGCAGGCCGAGCTTGCAGAACAAACAGGAAAATCCGTCAGAAGTATAAAGCGCATTACAGACTCTCTGAAAGAGAAGCAATATCTCCGTAGAGTTGACGGCAAACGCTACGGTATATGGGAAATATTAGTATAATACATTTACCACAGCTACCGCTACGAGGGACATACAATGTTTAAAACGGAAGAATTCCAAAGTATGCAATTGGATACTTTGGAATCTTGAATGCGAAATTTGTAGATGGTTAAAGGGAAATATAATTACGAAAGGAATTTTCTATGGATAGAATCAATAAAACGGAAACGTTATACGAAATACTAAATAGCAAAACCTTCACAATCAACGTATATCAGAGAGAGTATCGCTGGGGAAGAAAGCAGATCGAACAGCTTATCAATGATATTACTGATTGCTTTTTGATGTACTATGACAATAGCAAATTTAAGCACGAGGATACAGATGAAGTAGCTCAATATGGCTATTACTTTATGGGAAGTATTATCCGTACCGGTGATGATTCTACAAAAGAAATCGTTGACGGACAGCAACGTTTAACTTCCTTAACTTTGTTATTGATGTACATTAATAAGATGCTTCACGATCAAGAGAATCATGAACTTGACAGTATGCTCCCCAATATGATTCTTTCCAGTCCTTTCGGTGCAAAGAAAACCTTTAACATTAACGTTCCCGAGCGAAAGGCTTGCATGGACCATTTGTATAAAGGTGAAACAAACTTCCAGCCTACCGATGAAAGCTCTCAAACTCTTCTTGATAGATATTTAGATATTATCGATCTGTTTAGAGATGAAATAACTCCTCAAGCGTTGCCCTATTTTGCTTGTTGGGTTATGCACAAAATACTGTTGCTTGAAATTGTCACTCCTTCAGAGCAGGAAGCTCATACGATATTCATTACTATGAACGATCGTGGTTTGAGTTTGAACAGTGCTGAAATGTTAAAGGCCTTTGTTCTTAATGAAGTAAGTGAAGAGGACAAGCTTGAGGTGAATTCTAAGTGGCAAGAGCTTGTCAACAAAATTAAATCAGCATCCGAATCTGAACAAAGTGGTGTTGTTAACACGGCAGATGTAGAGTTCATTTCTATGTGGCTGCGTGGCAATTATGCGACATCGCTCCGTGAAGGTAAAAAAGATGCAGAAGATAAAGACTATGAACTTCTCGGCGAAAAATTCCACGAATGGGTACGACAGAATGCAAAAAAACAGATGGGATTAATCTTGTCTAAAGACTACAAGGAATTTGTACTCAAAGAAATGAGTCAAATGGTAGAGCTATATCTAAACATCAAACAGTACTCTAAAAAACTTACCGCAGGGTTTGAAAGCGTATTTTATAACGCAAATAGAGATTTGAATTATCAAACTCTGCTTATGATTTCTGCTATTGATAAAGACGATGAGCCTTTGGTAGTAAATGAAAAGATTAAATTAATAGCAAAATTTATTGACATCTTTGCTTCAAACAGAATACTCAATTTCAAAAAAGCAAACTTCAATACAAATAAAGTTTTCTTATTTAAGGTCTTAGTAAATATCAGAAACAAGAGTGTAAAAGAAATTGCCATCGTGCTAACAAAAGCACTGCAAGATGCTAATGTGGGGTGGGACAAGTTTGAAGAACTGAATTATGAAAATCAGTTTTTCAAGAGATATACTTTACATTTCATTGCTCGTTTTGCTTCGTGTATCAACATCCAAATGGGCAATCCCTCTGAGTTTGATACATACGTCAATAGAAAAGCTAAAAATCCTTTTGACATTGAGCATATCTTGCCGGATATGTATTCTGATTATTCTGAAGACTTTGCCGACGAGCGTGATTTCAACGCAACAAGACACAACATTGGCAATTTAATGATTCTCACTAAAGATAAAAATAGAAGCTATCAGGATATGAAGTATGACCTGAAAGTTCAAAAATATCTTGGTGATAATGTGGTTTTTGCAAAAGCAATGAATTCGCTTTTCTATGAAAACAACCCTCATTTTGTTCCTTTGGCTAAGAAATATGGTATAAAGCCATACGGCAAAATGGATAAAGCTGCTGTTCGTGAGCGTGCCGAAGCCTACCTTAATATTGCTAAGGATATATGGAATATTGACCAAATAAAAACGGAGTTTGGTGGATGGACTGACGAAGAGTATGATGCTGTTTCCTTTGAAACTGCAAAAAAGGTTTTCAACAACGATAACGGAATTGAAGGCAACACCATTTGGGTTATTGCCGGCAATACGGATTACTATGATATAATCGGCGCATTCAACAATATGACACAAATTGAATGGTATCAGCACGCCAATTATGAGGTTGATGATATTGTATACATTTATCTCACTTTGCCTTATGCGGAGATTTCCTATAAGTGTCGTGTAATTGCCACTAATGTAAATGATCCAGAACGAATTATTGACGATTCTGAATACTACAAAAAAGATGATGCCCTTGCACATAGCGGTAAATATATCCGTTTGGAGTTGTTAAAATCTTATCCTCACAATAGCCTGACACTCAAAGAAATGAAAGAAAAAGGCGTTGTGGCTACATTCCAAGGGCCTACAAAAGCAACTGGTGTTTTAGCTGAATTGTTAAAAGAACTTGATCAAAATATATAATCAAAAAATTTTTCGAGCAACTTGAGGAGGATTAATCTATGAACAATTCATTGATTAAACAATATATTGATGCTCAACCCGTTAAGGTTGTTACAAAACTTGATTTATCTACTGGTAAATTGGCGTACGATAAGATTATACAATGTCAAAAACGTACCGATGCCAAACCTGAAGAATTGTGTCGTGCATATTTGTTAACCAAACTGGTGAACGAGCTTGGTTATGAGCCTGATAGAATTGAAATTGAACACGAGTATACTGCTGGTCGTCCACATACAATTACAAGTCGTATTGATATTATTGTACGAGATGCCAATGGCGATGCATTCTTATTTATTGAAGTTAAAAATCAAGAAGAGTATGCAACTATCGACAAAGATAGCGTTATTGAAGAACAGCTTTTCAAACTGGCAGGTATGGAAAGAACTGAAGGACACAATGTTAAATACTTAGTCCTCTACACAACTAATGATGCAACCGGAACTATTTCTGATGAGTGCATAATTATTGACAACCAAAAATATCCAACCTATGCAGATTGGGAAGCCGTCCGTGATTTTACAAATACACTCCCTACTCGTTATGGCAAGGCACAGAAAAAACCATACATAAAAGGTTCCGAAAAAGACCTGGAAACGAATTTTTCGCATGGTATGCTTTTGCAACTTCAGAAAGATTTACACAATGTACTTTGGGGTGGCGGTGGAACCGATGACAACGATGTTTTCTCTTCTTTGACAAATCTGATCCTTTCCAAAATACAGGACGAAGACGAGAAGGAAGACGGCGACACTTACGATTTTCAGTCTATGGCATTTGCCAAGGATGGCGATGAGGAATTTGAAACAAACGAGAAGCTCTTTGACCGTATCAACGAGCTTTATCGTCGTGCGCTTAAATCCAAGCTCTATATTTTGGATGAAAAGGAACTTGGAAAATCTTATGTAGTAGATACTAAAAAGTTCTCCCTATCAAAGCTCAAATATGCCGTTCAGAAGTTAGAAGGACTTTCTTTTGTAGATGGTAAGAACAGCTTGAGCGGAAAAGATATATTAGGTGATTTCTTTGAAGGCATTATTCGTGATGGATTCAAACAAAGCAAGGGACAATTTTTCACCCACACAAACATCGTGCGGTTCATGCTCTATGCTATTCAGGCAGACAAGCTTGCGATTAAGCGTATCAAAGATGACAAAGAAATCCCGTATATGATTGACCCCTCAGCAGGCAGCGGAACATTTCTAATTGAGTACATGAAGTTCATTACGGAAAATATGAAGTACCGTAATCGTAATGCTTTGGGCTACAATAATGATCTTGGCACTTCAAGAGCTGTCAAAGACAAAGTAACCTCTGATTGGTTTTTCCCAGATCATAGAGAAAATAAGTGGGCACAAACTTATATTTATGGTTCTGAGATAAACTTTAATCTTGGTACGGCAACGAAGGTCAATATGATCCTTCACGGAGACGGTTCCACTAATATTTTTGTAAAGGATGGTTTGCTTCCGTTTGCTAAATACGAAAAGGAAACAGCACCAAACGCTTTGAATGGAAGTATTAAGGATACGCTTTACCAAGAGCGTGAAGTCAATGGACAGTTCGATTTAATTCTAACAAATCCTCCGTTTAGCGTTGAACTGGACAATGACACCAAGAAAACCATTAAGCATGACTTTATGTTCGGTGAGAAAAAGAATTCAGAAAACCTGTTCATCGAGCGTTGGTATCAGCTTCTTAGGGAAAACGGACGTGTAGCGGCGGTATTGCCTGAAAGCGTATTTGATACAACCGAAAACAAATATATCCGCCTCTTCCTCTATAAATATTTCAAAATAAAAGCAGTTGTATCCTTGCCGCAGTTGGCATTTGAGCCCTATACCTCAACAAAAACAAGCATTCTCTTTGCACAAAAGAAAACAAAAGAAGAGATTGCGGCTTGGAACGAGGCGTGGGATACTGCATCAAAAGACTATTCACAACTTAAAACTCGTGTGGACAATTTGATTTCTGTGTATGATGGAAAGAAACTTAAAGCGAAACTTCCGTCCATTAAAAAATTGACTCCCGATGAAGAAGTTGAGTTGCTCCGGAAAATGCTGAAGCACTATATTTCTGATGCCGATGACTGCTTAGATACAAATGGTTTGATCTGCAAATATCGTGAAGAGTTGGAGCTTCTTTGTAAGCCTGACAAAGATACAAAAGAAACTTTTGGGCACGTAAATACCTGGTGGGTATTTAGCGAAGTTGCTGCAAATCTTGATTACAACATTTTCATGGCAGAAACCGATGCAATCGGATATAAACGCTCCAAACGAGGAGAGCGCCAGATGCAAAACGAATTGTACAGAACGAATACTGCAGAAGAAATTTTAATTGATGATGGAAATGAGACTACAATTTTGGATGCAATGCGCAAGATTGTTTGGGATTGAGGTGTATTTATGCGATTAACAAACAATACAATACACTCCATATCAAAGTCCTCAAATATACGAATGGGACTATCTTATGCTAAAGAAAGCCATGCGGAGTTCTTCAATCGCTTTTCAATATGTCAGGACAGAATTAAAGATCTTTTTGAAATAGAAAAAGGAACCAGTATAACTGAAGCGCAGGCTATTGAAGGAAACATTCCCGTTGTTGCAGGCGGTAAGGATTATGCGTATTTGCATAATGAAAGCAACAGGCCTCAAGGTTGTATTACTATTAGTGCTTCTGGTGCAAATTCCGGGTTTGTGAATTACTGGAAAGTTCCTATTTGGGCATCGGATTGCGTAACATTAAAATCAAAAAACGAGGACGAGTATTTGACGAAATTTTTGTACTATGCTCTTCGTTTAGTTCAGAGTGACATCTATTTGCTTCAAAAAGGTTCTGATCAGCCACATGTTTATGCGAGCGACATCCAATATATCAAGGTGCCTGCTGTTCCTGTTTCTATCCAAAAAAAGGCGTTAGAGGCAGCACACGCTATAGAGAAAGAGATTGAAACGATTGAATCCTCAATCAAGAAGAATGACGAAATTATTGACTATGTATTTAATCGTGAATTCCATTTTTTAATGGATGAGTTTAACAGCATCAAACAGGCAAAAAGTTTTTCTGCAAATTATAGAACACTATCCAACAATGCGGATTTGCGTTTTAGCGCAAAGTTTCATAGGGATTCTGGGAACTTTGTCATGCAAGAATTAATGAGCCGCACAGATAAGAAAATTAAGCATTACCTTGCAGAACCGATTGTATTGGGGGCAAGTGTATCTCCGTCGGTTTACTGTGATGATGGCGAGTTTTGCTACATTTCTATGGCAACGATTAAGAATTGGAAGTTTGATTTAGAAAGTGCAAGCACAGTGTCGAAGGAGTACTCTGATTCCAAGCAAGCCAAAACGGTGCAAAAAAACGATATTATTCTTGCTCGTTCCGGCGAAGGAACCATTGGAAAAGTTGCCTTGATTGATGACGATGAGCTCCAGGGAGTTTTTGCTGATTTTACAATGCGCATTCGGCTTAAAGACTACAATCCAGAGTTTGCCTATTATTATTTCAGAACAACTTATTTTCAGTATCTAATTGAGATCTATAAAAAAGGTTTAGGCAACAACACAAATATTTTCCCAGTTGTAGTAAGGGAATTTCCTATGTTGGACATTTCCCTAAAAGAACAACAGCGCATTGTTGATGAAATACACTCCGAAATCAGTAAACAAAATGAAATTAAATCTCAAATTTCAAATCTCAGATCCGAAATTGACGAAATTATGGAGAATGTAATTACTAACGCTGACTAAACTTAGCAAGGAGGTAATCAAATGCTAAAAGTTGATGGTGCTATATATGACACAAATAGAGTAATATGCCGAAATATTTCTGTGTTTGATGCCTCCGAGCGAGGTTTATTATCGCAAAATATTTTGGCTCAGCTTAGAAATTTTGTTGAGTATATCGTCCAAAAAGTTTATTCGAAAGGCGTTGATACCGACCCCAACGATTATCAGGATAAAAAAGCCGCTTGGGAGTTTGTGAAAACCAAGGGAGAACTGCGATTCTTAAGCAAATTCCACAATCTTCTTCAAAAATCGGTATCCCACTATACATTTGATGAAGGCGGTTCCGAAAGATTGATGCTCAAGTATTATGAGTATCTTCTTAAAATCAAGGTGTTTCTCAAAGAAAAGTACAATATGGATGTTCTTGAGAATATTGATGATTTTCCGTTAAACTTAGACGATAACTTAATGGAGTACTATAAGCAGATTGCCGTTCGCATCGTTAAGCCGAGTCGTTATGCAACACAGAACCCTTATAATGATCGTGCGTACATACAGAAAATCAAACCTTTTTTCGTAAAACATCATATTTTCTACGAAGTAACCTTCACAGTAGCCAATGACAAAGCCAGTAAATTCGATAGAGTAATTGCGTTTACCTCTCTTGATCTTTCTGATAATTATGCAGTTAGACTTTCCATACACAACGATGTAATCGGCGTGCTTGGTAAAGTCATGCCTATTCAAATTATTGATAGTTGGGAAGTATCCATAAGACCTTGTGAAGTTAATCGATTTGCCGATTTTTTTGGCAGTCACACACAAATTGGTGCCGGCAATAACGAGTTTCGTGATCTAATGAAACTCCTTACGGACACTCGAATGAGTCTTGTTGATTTGGTTACATCATCAGATTCATATTATTCTTGGGCAAAAGCTAAGTGTACCAAAGAAGCCAAAGTTACTCATATTTTTGATCTGCTTGACAAATCCCGTGACCTTATAAAAGATAACGCACCCGGCAGCAATATTATTCGTTACTTCCTACACAAAATGAATAATAAGGTTATGCGGCGCCAATACAGCAGAGAAACTTGTGAAAGGTTATCTGGTTTGCATCTGCGTTGGGGTTGTATTCCGTTTGATCAAATGCCGTATGCGACATCTTTGATTAAACATAATCCACGAATTTATGATTTATTTGAATGTATTAATTCGGGCAACAGAGAGCACGAATTTCTTGCTCGTACAATACAGAACAATACCGAACAAGGGGGTGTTCTATTTACACCCTTAAGTGAGTTGGAACGATTTGACGATATAAATGGTTTAATAAGAAAATACAACTCTCTTGTATATGCAAGAAAACATGCAGAGCGTTATCTTTGCATTTACAAAGACCATTTATATGTGAAGGGGTATGTTGACGATACAACGAAAATCATAAAAAAGCTAAAAGAGTTATCTTCAACTGGGATGTCTGGTTACAGTGATTTCGTAGAATCATGGCTATCTAAGAATCCTTCTTACCGAATTGATAGCAAAGAAAAGCTCAATGCTCTTAAAGCGATATTTTCGGATTCTCACATTGCTCTAATTTATGGTTCGGCGGGAACCGGAAAATCAACTTTTATTAATCATATTTCGAATCTCTATAATGATCGCAAAAAGCTGTATTTGGCAAATACAAATCCTGCTGTAGATAACATGCGCCGAAAAGTGAATGCAGGTAATTGTGACTTTAAAACTATTGCTAAATTTTTGTCTGATTATAACACTGATACAGAATGCGATATCTTGTTTATCGATGAGTGTAGTACGGTGAGCAATAAAGATATGCGAGACATTCTGGAGAAGGCTGCCTTTAAACTCCTTGTATTAGTTGGGGATGTGTTCCAGATTGAAGCGATATTATTTGGAAATTGGTTTAGCATTGCACGTACTTTCGTGCCGGAGACATCTGTTTCTGAATTATCAAAACCATACCGCAGCACCAATGAAAGGTTGCTCACCATCTGGGATAGAGTTAGAAAACTTCAAGACGATATTCTTGAACCGCTGGTTAAAGGTAAATATACTGTAAGGTTAGATGAATCAATTTTTGAGCACTCGGAAGATGATGAAATTATATTGTGTTTAAATTACGATGGACTTTACGGCATTAACAATATCAATAGATTCTTGCAGAGTAATAATTCCAATCCTGAAATTGTTTGGGGAATCAATACATATAAAATAGGAGATCCTGTTTTATTCAATGAATCGGACAGATTTGCGCCTTTGATATACAACAACATGAAAGGCCGCATAAAGGATATTGAACCGACTGAAAACAAAATCCGTTTTGATGTAGAACTGGATATTGCTATTACTGATTGGGAAGCAGAAGATTATGATTTCACCCTAGTTGGTACATCTGATAATGGCAATTCTATTATTAGTTTTTGGGTGGACAGGTACCTTAGCACCGATGATGATACTGATTCTTCAGATGCTATTGTACCTTTCCAAGTAGCATATGCGGTATCAATTCACAAAGCTCAAGGTTTGGAATATAAATCAGTAAAGATTGTTATTACAAATGAAGTTGAGGAACTTATTACCCACAACATCTTTTACACTGCAATAACTCGTGCAAAAGAAGATTTAAAAATTTATTGGACTCCGGAAACGGAGAAAAAAATTCTTGAGGGGCTATCCTTAAGGAACTATAAAAAAGATGCGGCTCTGCTTGCTGCAATGCAAAGCCTATAAGAGTAAAGATACAAAAGGATGTGATTCGAATAATGTATGTTCACTCTGGGAAATTGACCAATTTTAAATCATTTGGTGATTATAAGGAAAACGAGGTAATAGTTGAACCTAGGATTACTGCTATTGTCGGAAAAAATGAAAGCGGTGAAAGTAATGTTTTAGATGGGTTATCTCAAATTCGGTTTAGAATTAGAAATAATGCTGCTTTTAATCAAGATAATATTAACCGAAACTCGACGACCGGAACCGAAAATAAATATTCGATTGTGTTAAAACCAACATCTAATGATATTAATATGGGTATTTCAGCTGATACACGAATTGAAATCACCAAAAACAGTTATTCGGCAACAGGTGGATTA
>ERZ1026846.1003-NODE-1003-length-19353-cov-28.212872_pt1 | contig 19353 bp, 18 predicted proteins | sample MGYA00380153_ERZ1026846 | MGnify/ENA primary metagenome ERZ1026846 (study PRJEB33269, sample SAMEA4719789) | human gut metagenome | biome: human-associated habitat; feature: organic feature; material: feces | place: Cameroon | collected 2013-10 ... | reverse complement strand
TCGTGGGCTCGGAGATGTGTATAAGAGACAGATTATACTATATAGAGATTTGCGCCCCAGAAACCTTAATGACCCTTAATGACACTGACCCTTAATGACACCCTGGTGTTATGGAAAATTTGTTCTAAAATAAATAGTGTCGTTTTTGTAAGTTGTTGAATGTTAGTGTGAAAGTATATTGTAGGCTTGCTCTTTTTTCTTGTTGTTTTACTCTGCAAAGAGTCGAAAATGCTCTTTTTATACCCATTTTGTCTCCCTTCTCGTATTGCGTTTTAATATCAAATATGTTAATAATATTCTAAAAATGCCTATTTTGACCCCTCTCTAACCTGCCTTTCCCCCTCTCTTTGGGTCTTCTGTGGGGGGGAAAAGTGCCATCGGAGACACATTTTCTTAGCTCCGAGAGCCAATTTCTGCTCATGATTCCTTGAAAAACCATTTCTTTCTCTCTTTCCCTTTTCCGTTCATATATTGCAATCTTTCAAGACAAAAAATATATAACCATATTTTATAAAGAGCTGAAAGCGGGCGAGATAAACGGATATTGAACAGAATATAATATTTTGATGTTTTTGTTCGTTTAAAAAATGCAATAAAAGCCCCCTTCCACCCGTGTTTTTGAAGTTTTTTTCTCATTTTTTTGTGTTAATCTATATAAAGATGCACGTTTTTCGCAAATATTTTGTAACTTTGGGGGCGAATTCTGTGCATGATGTGCAGAAAACTTCACTGGTGATGCTAGTCAGTGATTGAGTTAGTAATTGTTAAGGAGGGTTTAACCCCGCCAAGACATTTGTTTAATTTGAATCGGATCCACTTTCGAAGTGAACTCGACTCTTTAAAAATTTTGAAGTAAGAAACAGAAAGTAAATAGACAGAAATCATAATACGATAGACGCTGATTATCTGACACTTCTACGATATTCAGAACCTGCAAATTCAGAAATTCAACAAGAAGACGGTGACAGCAAGGCGTCCACTCCTCTACGGCGTGGGCTGTACTTGTTTGTACCTTGTTGAAGGTTCTTGCAGGTACCCGAATATCGGTACTTACAGGGAAACCTACGCCGCTTATTTTATCAACACAACATTTTAAACCTTTAAAATCAAATAGATGGAATTAGAGGAAATACCCAATAACGATAATCGTTACGTTTATCTCCTGAAAATCACTTCAGAAGAAGATTTGTTGGAAACAGATGAGGCTACAGGAGAAAAGAAATACACCCCTGTAACTAAGGATGATGTTGACCAGTTTAAGAGAGAAGCAGAGCATTTGTCTAAGGAGATTCGCCATGCTATAGAAGATTTTCAATGGAAAATTGAAAAGCGAAAGGATCTTACTCATTACAATCATATTTACCAAAACCTTGCCGAGCAATTGACAGATTTTCTTGAATATATTCATACGCTCCATAAGAAAGTCTATATTACCATCTACAAAAGCTATGATGATGAGCTGATGGCCATCTATAAGGAAGTTTTGGAGAAGGTACTGAATGACATTCAGGATATTGCTCATAAGCATGTAAACTATTTTTTGGATGTAGATGACTATGGACAATTTCTTAGTGACAATGTTATTTATGCTCAGTATGAGAAGCTAACTGCTCAGACTAGTGCTGAGTTTCCGCATTTTATAGCTAATTTGAAAGTTTTTATCTCTACCGGATTGAAGTTGGCTTTGGAGAAAACCATCGCTACAATTACCCGTATATACAATGATTTTAACGACTTGTGCAGAACCCGTTTTTCCCGCACTGATCAGGAGGCTGTGATTATTTATCATTATATCAAGCGAGATTTTGACGAGCATATACTACCGGCTCATCTGGAGCATGAGGCAAAGGTGCAGAAGCGTCACATGGAAAGCAGGAGAATAGCCTTTACCACTGATAATTTACAGAAAGTGATGGATGGGGTAGAGGATAAATTTAGCAATAATACGCTTTGTTCTGTTTGGTACTATTATGCTGAGGATGAGGAAGAACTCGTCCATACGCTTGTGGGAGAGCAGGCTCCACCCGAGGATTTCGTAACGTTGTTCAAGTATCAGGGTGAGCATAAAATGTGGGAGGAGAAGATTGCTCAGGTTGATGACTATGAGCATCATGGCGATTCATTCTTTGCCAACTGGGTGGATCCATATAAGTTAGAGAATATGTTGAAGTTCTGGATAAAGGGCAATATTACCAAGCAGCAGGACTGGTACATAGTCTGGTGCCTGATGAAATATACTTTCCACATGGTGCGTGATGATCAGGACAAGGCAGCCTTTGCTGCCCGTATGAACCTGATGTTTCCTGATGCAGAAAAGAAGTGTGTGGTGGAGTCGTTCCGCAAGCAGGAAACGCAGAAGAATCACAACCGCCATTTCTCGGAGTGGCTTGCAGAATCCGATCCCGACTATCATATCGCTCAGGAGCTGTATTATAAGCTGGAGAAAAGGGAGGATTTTATGAGAAGTTTTGGAGTTGGTATAGGAAAGTAGAGATGGGGGAAGGTGCGATGGGGAGGACGCACCTTTCTCCATGTTTATAATTATGAAAATTGCATAATACTATCTAGAATTCTCGGAAGTTGGTTTCGCGCATCCTCTATGGATTGTTTACATCTCTTTGTTGGGTTACGATATGGGTACGAAGTCATAACCTCATCATAAACATCGACCATGTCTTTATCTACTGTAATATACCTCCCAAACTTGTATCGACTATTTTCATTTTTTAAGCCAGCTAGGAATATTACAAGAGCTATTAGCTTATCTGTAAGTTGCGAATATCCTAGCTTGTGTCTAAATTCACCTATACTTATATTTGCGGCATCATAATCACAATTAATGATATAGGTTCCCTTTTTAAAAGCTCGCTTCATTATAATGTTATATTCAGCAAGCATTTCTTCACTATATCTATAATCTGAATGAAATTCTCGGGTTATGTCTTCGAACCCTGCATTTAGCAATATTCGAAAGAATCTTACTCTTGTTTTTTTAAATTCATTTGTTGTATCCATAATAATTAATAATATTTATTTGCTATTTTTTCATGAAAAGCCACACCATTAATGCTAACCATCCATTCTGTAACGCAACTCTGTATGCAGCAGGGCTACCTTTTTTAAAAGCACCACGAGATTCATACTTATGTGATTCTATGAATACATTTTCACGTGACCATTTATAATTATAGCTCTTTGGGCGCTTTAGCCATGTCATTTCTTCTATCCACCCATTATCTATAGAAGCCCTATAAGCACCAGGATTCCCCCATCTGAACTCGCTGCGTGAAGAGTATTTATGAGATTCATCCAATGTATTCTGTTTGTTTTGCCAATAGCCCTTAGGCTTTACATTAGAAACGAACCAATTCATCTCTTCTATCCATTTGTATTTTACAGCTTTTGAATATGCAGTTGGCGCCATCTTTTTAAATTCCATTTTAGTTGAATATTTGGCGCCTTCTTCGAATACACGTTCTTTTGTCCAATAGCCTTGTTCTTTCACTTTAGTTTTTATCCAAGGCATTTTTTCCCATAGATTGTGTTTGGATGCATAATCATACGCAGCATGACAACCTTTGCGGAAATCAGTTCTCGTTGAATACTTTTTAGATTCTTCTATGACATGTTCTTCATTTTGCCAATAACCTTGAACGGCTTGATCATGAGTTAGCCATGTCATTTCAGATTCCCATTTATGTTTCCTTGCAGAATAATGAGCAGCAGATGACTTCAGAAAGAATTCATTCCAAGTTTTATATTTCTTCGATTCTTCAAAGACATGTTCTTTTACATTCCACCAACGAGGCGGTTTTCTTTTGCTGTAGAACCATGGAAATGTTTCTTTATTCATCATCTTGTATTTAAGAGCTGCGTCATAAGCACCTGCAGCTTTTGTAAAAAACTCTGTAGGCGTTTTGTATTTTTCTGCTTCTTTTATTACTTTGTTTCTTGTCCACTTATATACGAGACTACCCAAAGAGCCAATGTTCTCACCTGTAGCATTGATATTATTAAGCAATGTATAGTGGAGTATATCTCTGTAATAAAGGGATTGTATTCGCTCTTCACGTTGTCTTTCTATGATAGTAAGTCCTTCTCTCAATATTTTATATTTAGGGACATCTTTACCTTCGTTTGCGAAATATTTAAACACAGAATCATTACTATTAGTTCTGTGTTCGTAATCCCTGCGGTCAATATTGTTGGTGGCTCCTACATAAGCATATTTCTTGTCCTCATCAATATAAACATAAATCTTATGTATAGGTCCTTGTATGGCACGTTCATACCCCTTTGGCTGGAACCATGTCATTTCTATAAGCCACCCGTTTTTCCATGCGGTAGCATAAGCAGAAGGAGCTTTACGGCGAAAATCACTTTTATACTTATATTTTTTGGCTTCTTTGAAGACTGTCTCCTTATTTTTCCAATGCCCTTTTTTTATACGATTTGCTTTCTTTAGCCAAGTCATTTGATCTAGCCAATTGTTATCGCTTGCTGTCTTGTAAGCAAGGTAATTTGCATCACAAAACTCTTTTACTGATTGATAATTATGGGATTCCTCAAAGACATTTTCTTTGATTTTCCAATATCCATCAGGTTTGCGTTCTGCTTTCGCAAGCCAAGTCATTTCATCCAGCCATCCGTTTTCCTTAGCTAAATTATAAGCAGTATAACATGCTTCTCTGAATTCTTTTAAAGTTTTATACTTATGAGATTCATTAAAGATATTCTCTCTTGATTGCCAAAAACCACGTACAACCCTTGTTCTTTTAAGCCAAGTCATTTCGTCAAGCCACCCTTTTTTTCTTGCAACTGCATATGCTGACGCATTTTTGCGGTTGAAATCACTAAAGGACGAATATTTTTTTGATTCTTCAAAAACTGCATCTTTCGTCCATTTGTTTGGTTTTGGTGCAGGGTGAACCAACCAAGTCATTTCGTCTAACCAACCATTTATATATGCAATATGGAATGCGCCAGAACTCCCCTTCTTGAATTCTGATCTTGAAGAATACTTTTTGCTTTCTTCAAATACATTTTCCCTTGTCCACTTTCTTGCCATATCTTTATATTTTTTATTTTATCAAAGATAATTATTTGCTTGCAAAGATATATAAAAATCCACAATAATGCAAATGATAGCGTCGTTATCAATGTATTTTAACTTTATTTATATGCTTATGCTATTTTGTGTGGCTTTTTTTATGGGATAGTCTCTAACACTATCCATAATCATAAAAGTTGTTGTTATTCGTCAAACGGATAAGTTTCATCATAAATATCGCTCAGTAACTTGTCTTCATAAAGCCAATGCGAACATGGAGCAATATGCTTAGACTTATAACCTTTAAGTTGCGCAGATAAAGCACTTAAAGAGGTTTCTTCATCCTTATATTTTATCTTTCGGTCGGAAATGATAACCACTTTAATATTTGAGTTATCCTTCCAGGTCAACACGTCACCTATGTTTAGTCCCATCTCTGTAAAATTCAATGATGGGCGTTTGGATGAAGCCTTTAAGGAAGCAGCCTTATCCTCTTCTGATAAATCATTCTCCATTTCGTCAACTACGCTTTCGGTAATATCCTCCTGATTGAATAATTCAAGGATAGCTTGGGCTTGAACAACCTTTATACGGAAGAATTCACGAGTAGCGTTGACACGATTAGGCTCGAAAGCCTTATGAAGGGCTTTCTCAATTTTCAGACAATCATTTTTATCAACCTTGCAGGCATATTGACATTCAAATGGTACGGGAACACCAGTTGTATAGAGTTCCTTCATTCTCTTATCAATATCTTCCTGTGCCGTCATTCCGATCTTTACGAGACCAGGCATTACGGGGTTTGTTAGTAAATACACGATTCCGTATTCCATTGACATTATTATTCACCTTATTAATTATTATTCTCGTTTCCCAACTCCAAGTGTGATGCGCGAATTCAACATGGAGTGAAAGCTATAATCATTTTAGTTTCTCAATCTCACTTTTTGACAAATCTGTTATTTGCATAACTGTTTCTATATCCATGCCAGCATCCAACATCTTTTTTGCTATTTGGATAGCCATCGAGTTTTTACCTTCCTCACGCCCCTTTTCCAAAGCCGTATCTATAGAGTTCTTGACATCACGATACGCCTTCAAACTATCCTCATATTCTTTCAACTCTTTTGGGGTGAACTTCGCAATCTCGGCCTCCTCAAAGAGTTTAGTAAAAACTTTCTCTTTCAAGGCAGCAGGACGTTCATCCAATCGGGAGAGGTTTTTCAACACATACAACCACTTATCATAAAGCGTGTCAAGCTCCTCCTCTGTCTTATTGAACTTCGCTATCTCAACATACTTGAAAGAAAGTTTGTCATTAAAAACCTTAAGAGTCTTCTTGTCAAGCAAGCCCACATCATGGTTGATATCATTCTTGTCAAATGCCTCTTCTTCCAAGTCAAAGTTCAGCAGAGCAACCGTATATACATGTTCAAGTTTGAAGTTCCATTCAGCCCCCTTTGGAGCCTGTTCACGGATAGGAAAAGTAGAATAGAACAAAGAACGATCCTTGAAGTACTTCTGATAAGCATTCTGCATCTCAACGATGAACTTTTCACCACGCTCATTTTCGCAATATACATCAAAGATGGCCTTGCGCTCGGCAAAAACATCACCAACGTGCTCACTATTCAAGTACTTCACATCCTTGATAACCTGAAAGCCATCAAACAGTGAATTCAAGAAATTGATGAGCAAATCCTTATTAGGCTTTGTTCCAAAGATACGCTTAAAACCAAAATCGGTAAGCAAGCTAATATATCGTTCTTCTATCCGTTTCATATCTATTTCCTTTTAAAACGTTTAACTTAATTGTAGTGCAAAAATAAGCATTTTTTTTTGAATTATAAATATTTCGAGTGTTAAAATGTGGGTTGTGGGGGTAATTTTTCCCAAGATTCCCACGATTTTTCCCAACGTTGGGAAAAAATGAGGGATTTTTTGGGGGAAAGGGACTGATTTTTCCCTTTTTCTTTACTTTTTAGCTCTCTTTTTCTTCTTCTTCTTACTTTTTCCCAAGAAATGCCCGATTTTTCCCAAAATCACGGGTTTTTCAGGGAAGTTGTGGGAAAAGGATTTTTTTGCCTTGCTTTTCGCAGTACTTTTGCATCGTCGAAGAAACAAGACAACGCCGTAATGGTTCGGTGATCTTGAAACATCTTCTTCATTATATAATTATGAATGCTCAGATTATGAGAGTGGTGAAGCAGGGCGAGGCTTTTGCCGTGCAGAGCCAGAAGAGTGAGAACGGACAGATGATGAAATGCAACATCATCTTGCAGGAGTTGGGTGGCAAGTACGAGAACCAATATGCTGCTGCCATGCTGGGCAATATCGCCCAGTGCAAGTTTGCTCCGGGCACGCTGGTAGTGGTTACGCTCCGATTCACGGCTCGTGAGTATAATGGTCAGGTTTATCAGGATATCCTCGTAACGGATATTGAAAAGCTGGGCAAGTAAAGCTGAGGCTTGATAAGCAAGGCAAGTTTTTAATCTTGAATTGAAATAGGTGGAGTAAGAATTGTCCCGGGATAATTTGCGCAAACTGAAACTTACGACACTTCTTTTCGTTCATCCTTATTTTAATTGAAGATTTTATGAATAAAGGACAGAATAAGCAGGTTAATAACCAGCAGGTGAATAATAATGGCTGCCAGCATGTGCAGCTGGGTGGTATGGCTTTCTACGATGAGAGCAAGTGTTTCCTCTTTGCGCCTAGTGAGCATGGAGGAGGAGAGAAGGTGCAGGGATTCCGCTCGCAGGGCGTTGCCCAGCAACTTTCGGATGGTACTTTTGATTTTGTGGTTAAACCACGAATCCGCCCTCAGTCGGTGCTGATCAGAAAGTTGGCGCACGGTCGTGTGAGCAAGACCAAGGATGGAGCCATCCAGCTCACCTTGAAGGTGTTCTGCGATGAAGGAATCAACATCGGCAGTACGCTGGTAAAGGAGGCGAAAGAGGCTGCTGAGGCTGTGGTGGATTATCAGTTGAAGCGATAGAAAATGGTTGCTCAACTTCAAATGATTAGATGTTCAGCTAAAAGATGTTCAACTAAAAAGACAAGTAGAAACACATAGATGAGTTGCTATTTAATTAAGGTGGAGAACGGGCACAAGGTGGCCCGCTCCATCACCTCGGAAGAGGAATACAGAAATATTCGTGGAAGCTACGAACAGAAGGCGAACTTGCGACTGGCTCGCGAGGGAAATGATGGGGCGAAGCGAAGACTGGTGCAGTTTAACTACTCCGGTCATTATCCGCAGGGCGTGGTGAAGGGCACAAAGTTGCCAAGCCGGGCTTTCGGCTTCGACCTGGATGATAAGCAGGACTTTGAAAAGGCGGCTAAGCTGATGCTGCAGGAACCTGAGAAATATGGCCTGCTGATGCTGGAACGCAGCGCACGACAGGGCGGTCATGCGGTTTGCAAGCGAGAGATGGGCAAGACTATCCTGGAGAACCAGGTAAGAATTGCCAAGATGATGGAGTGCGAGATGGATACTTCGGCTCACGATATTAACCGAGTGTATTTCACTACTTCGGCTGATGCTGGTGATTTACTCTATCTATCGCCCGAACTCTTCAAGGATGATTATGAGGAGGCTGCCGTGGCTGCTGAAGGCAAGGTGCTGGAAGAGCGTGAGAAGTATGGGCAGGAGGAACTGCCTCCAGGGGCGCATAAGGCGAATAAGCATTACAAGCCCTGGTTGGAGAAGGTTGAAGAGAAGGCTTTGGGTTCTCAGATGAATCTAGGGAATCAAGAGAATCAGATGAGTCAGAAGAGTCAGAGTCAGAAGAACCCTCAGAAGGTTCAAGCCTCTCAGAATCCTCAGAATTCTTCTAAGAATCAGGTTCAGCCTGCTTCCGTTTCATCATCATCGTCCTCTGCTTCATCTTCCTCCTCCTGTAATGATTACCTCGGAATCTCATATTCCGAAATCATCCAGAAGTGGTGGCAGATGTATAATGACGGGCATGAGCCAGTTCGCTCCAACCGCAACACTTTGACCTTTGAGCTTGCCGTGAACCTGCGCCACATCTGTGGCTTCGACCGCAATCTGATGGCTCAGGTAATTCCCTGCTACGATGGCTTCCCAGAGCAGGAGAAGATGGCTTGCATCAACTCGGCACTGAACGAGAAAATCACTCAAATGCCTAAGCGCCTGAAAGATGTGCTCGCTGCCATCCGACAGGAAAAGCTGAAGCTGGGGGCTGCTAAGGGCGGAAATCTGGAAGACAATGAGGCGTTGGTCAATGCGCTGGATGAGGCGAATGCCCAGGACGATCTGTTTTATTACAACGCCCTGCCCAAAATGCCACTGGGCGTGAAGGATTCGCTGGATGCTGTGGGTCCGGCACTGGCTCTTCCTGTAATTACCGCCATCTGTCCCGCCATCGGAATGCTGGCTACAGGCGTAAAGGTGGCCGTGCACGGCAAGATGAACTCGCTGAACCTCATCTCCTACATCGCCGGTGATTTCGCTTCCGGCAAGGGTAGCATCGACCCCGTGGTGGATGCATGGACTTCGGAAGTGAAGGATATGGACAAAATGTATCAGCAGAAGGAGGACGAATGGCGAGCCAAGAAGCGTGCGGCGAAGAACAAGAAGGAGCAGCCGGAAGAGCCGAAACTGCCCGTAAGATGTCTGACGCTGAACAACACCGTGGCGAATTTGGCTGAAAGATTAGCTAATACGGAAGGCAAGCACGCCTTCTCGTTTACTCCGGAAGCCGACACCGTGGCGCAGAAATGGAAATCGGCAATGAGCGATTTTTCCGTGATGTTAAGACAGGCTTACGACGGCACGAGCTACGAACGTGAGGCTAGAAGTGCAGACGCTGTGAATGTTCACATAGACAGACTGTTATGGAACGTGGTGATGTGCGGAACGCCCGATGCGCTCTATAGAGTGGTGAACAACTATACGGATGGTTTCCAGAGCCGTATCACCGTGGCAAGAACCCCGGACAATACGTTTACTCCGCTTACCGATAATCTGCATGTGCTCACCGAACGCCAGCGCGACCGCATCATCCAGGTAGCCCATCTGTTGCCTCTGATGGAAGGCGAAGTGGAACTGCCGAAATTGGAAGCAAAAGGTAGGGAGTGGCTGGAACAGATTCGCCTGGAGACGATGAAGAATGATGACAAGGTGAAAGCCCGTCAGCGTTTCCGTATCTGTCCTACCACGATGAGAATGATGACCTGCATCATGCTCTGCAAGGTAGTAGAATCGCTGATTCAGAAGCACGGCTTCCAGGGGGCAGAGAAGCTGTTGAAGCAGAATCCGCTGTTATGGAAGGAATTGATAGTCAAGATGCAGACTCCAACCATGCTCGCTGTGTTCAACATCCTTGCCGATTATCTGTTGGACAATGCACTTTACTTCTTCCGTAGCCGAATAGAAGATGCTTTTTCATCGAGAGACTATTGCGGACAGTCAGCTTACGACCGTTCTCGTAGAGGTAGAAACGATTCCATCTTCGAGCGTCTGGATGTTACCTTCTCCTTTGATCAAGCTCAGCAACAGAGCATTTCCGTAAAGGGGGCAAGTGCTACTCACGAGTCGGTGAAGCAGATGCTGAAGAACTGGAAGCAGCAGGGCTTGATAAGCGTCTTGCCAGACAAGCGTTACCAGAAAGCGTCGCCTACCGTTTAAAAGTGTCATTAAGGGTCAGTGTCATTAAGGGTCATTAAGGTTTTCGAAACCTCGAACTTCTTAATGACCTGCCCACAAGTATCATTTTTTTTTAATATCATCATTATGAACATCGTTATATTTCGCCGTCGCTTCACTCCATGGGGTGTGGATGGCACATTGGTTATCAACGGAGTATTTTTCAGTGGCACCGTAGAACATCCTAAGAAATACATGGCTGCAGGCCGTTATAAGGTTGCACCCGTACCTATCAGATTCCAAAAGAAGATAGAGGTGGAGATCAAGGAGACGGAAGAGGAAAAAGAGAAGAACAGTGAAAAGGGTAAGAAGGAGGAGAAGAAGTTCAAGATTGAGATTGTAGAGGAGGTTAGAACCATGCCTGCGATTCTGCAGGAGAAAGGTCGAGTGTCGAAGACGCCTGTGCTTCGCAAGCCCTATATCACGCCGGGCTTTGGACCGCTTGCCTTGAAGTATGGAAGCATCGTGATGGGCAAGTCATTGAAGACGGGACTTGTGGCTTATAACGAGGAGAAGTTCCAGGAATTTTGCGATATGATTGACGAAGCTTTGGAGAAGAAGGAGAAAGTAACGTTGGTTATCAAGGACTGGGGGAAAGACGAGATTCCTAAGGAGTATATGATTGTTCTTCCTAATAATAATTTCAATCATACTATCCAGTAATTATATTGTATACATTAATTTATACATTATGCGTAAGATTAAGGAAATCATCATTCATTGTAGTGCGACCCGAGAAGGTCGCGACTACACCGTAGCCGACATCGACCGTTGGCATCGTGAGCGTGGCTTTTTCTGCATCGGTTATCATTTCGTGATTTATCGTGATGGCAGTATCCATGTGGGCAGATCTGTAGAAGAGGTGGGTGCCCACTGCAAGGGCCACAACACCGTGAGCATCGGAGTATGCTACATTGGCGGCTTATCCCAGACTGGCAAGCCAAAGGACACCCGAACCCCCGAGCAGAAGGCGGCGCTGAAAGCGCTGATAGAGCAGCTGAAGGAGGAAAATCCCGAGGCGACGGTTCATGGTCACAACGAGTTCTCCGCCAAGGCTTGTCCTTGCTTTGATGTGAAGGAGGAATTCGGGGAGTAGAAACAGAAAAGAGGGTGCGTCATAAGTCCATGACGCACCCTCTTGTTTAATTATTTTCTTCAAAGATTTCTTTCTTTAAATAATAACTTCTTCAAAGCTTTACTTCTTCAACCATTTATCCAGCCATCCGAAGAAGGTGCGCTGCCAGAGCACGCCATTCTGTGGCTTCAATACCCAGTGGTTCTCATCAGGATAGATGAGGAGCTCGGCTGGGATGCCACGCATGCGGGCTGCATTGAAGGCGCCCATGCCCTGGTTGGCATTGATACGGTAATCCTTTTCGCCGTGGATGCAGAGGATTGGAGTATCCCACTTGTCTACAAACTTATGAGGACTGTTCTCGTAAGTCTTCTTGGCGTTGGCACTCTGGTCCTTGTTCCAGTAAGCATCCTCATACTCCCAGTTGCTGAACCAAGCCTCCTCGGTATCGGTGTACATGCTCTCCAGGTTGAAGGCACCATCGTGGGCGAGGAATGCCTTGAAACGCTTGTTGTGGTGACCGGCGAGATAATATACTGAGAAACCGCCGAAGCTGGCTCCCACACATCCCAGACGATCCTTATCTACGTAAGGCAGATTCTTGGTGGCATCATCGATGGCTGAAAGATAATCGTTCATGCACTGACCCGTCCAGTCGCCTGAAACCTCCTCGTTCCAGGCACTGCCGAAACCAGGGAGACCACGGCGGTTAGGCAATACGATGACGTAACCGTTGGCTGCCATAATCTGGATGTTCCAGCGGTAGCTCCAGAACTGACTCACCGGACTCTGAGGACCACCCTCGCAGAAGAGAAGGGTAGGGTACTTCTTGGTCTCATCGAAATTAGATGGCAACATCACCCATACCAGCATGTCCTTGCCGTCGGTGGTCTTCACCCAGCGCTGCTCACACTTGCCCAGGTTCAACTGGCTCAGAATGTGGTCGTTCTCGTGGGTAATCTGCTCTACCTTGGTGCTCTTGGCATTCTTGCCAGGGGTAACGATGTAGATATCAGTAGGGTGGCTCATGCTTGCCTTGGTAGCGAGAAGCTTGTTGCCGCTGTTGGCAAGCGAGATGCTTCCGTAGTCAGCCCACTCGTCGGTAATCTGCTTCACTTCGCCCTTGAAGTTGGCCTGATAGAGGTTCAGGGTTCCGTGCCAAACGCCGATGAAGCTGAGGCTCTTGCTGTCCTTGTTCCATACGAAGCCCTCTACGCTTGAATCAAACTTATCTGAAACATAGTTCTTCTTGCCTGTGGCGAGGTCGTAGACGCAGAGGCGGTTGCGGTCGCTCTCGTAGCCATCGCGCGCCATGCTCTGCCAAGCGATGTACTTACCATCAGCAGAGAACTGAGGGTTCACGTCGTAACCCGGATTGTTCTTCAGATTCTCAGGCGCATTCACAGCCTGGTTCTTCATGCTCTTGGTAGCATCAATCTTAGGCTCCACATAGCCAGCCTCCTTGCAGAGGTTCTTGGTCTCGCGCGTACCTATATTATAAAGGAAGATGTCAGAGTCGGTAGAGATGGCATACTGAACGCCTTCCTTCTTGCGGCAGGTGTAGGCGATGGTCTTGGAATCAGGGCTCCATGCCAGCTGCTCGATGCCTCCGAATGGTGCCATCGGGCACTCGAAAGGATCATCCTTCAGGATATCCTCGCCTGCATTGATGGTGCCGTCGGCAGCAACATCAGCCACGAACGGGTGGAGAAGGCTCTCTACGTAGTGGTCCCAGTGGCGATAGTTCATATCGGTGACGAGGCGACCTGTGGCGAGAGGCAGATCGGAAGGATTCTCCTTGATGGTTCCGTGGTAAGGGAGTTCCTTGATGAGGATTACCTTCTTGCCGTCAGGGGAGAAGCGGAAGCCCTGGATGCCCAACTTGTCGTTGGTGAGCTGCTTGCGGCCGGTGCCGTCTGGGTTCATGCTCCAGAGCTGGCCTCCGCGGATGAAGGCAATCTTCTCTCCGCCCTGAATCCATGCCGCATCGGTCTCGCTCTTGGCATCAGTGGTCAGTGCCTTCTGGTTCTTGCCGTTGGCGTCCATGATGAAGAGCATCTGATGGCTCTTGTTTTCCTTCACGCTGTAGTAACCTACCTGGTAAACCACCTGCTTGCCGTTAGGCGAAGCTTCGGCGCCACCAATTCTTCCCATCGCCCAAAGAGCCTCTGGGGTCATCAGGTGGTTTTCCACCTTGATGTTGTTCTTTTCAATCATAGTCTGTGCATCGGCTGAAGTTGCGCTCATGGTGAGTGCTGCTGCAGCCAGAATCATTGCTTTAATCATATTTTTGTGATTTTATTGAATATTCGGTGCAAAGTTACTGCAAAAATTCGATTTGGCGAAAGGATTGCGAGTTTATTTCTCTTTCTTGTGGCTTATCTGTCACTTTTTAGAAACTTTATCTTCATATTTGTCTCGTAATTCAATAGTTTTTTGTAATTTTGCAGGCGATTTGTTTTTTAAACGATAAGGATATAGAATTCAACTCAAAGAAAGATAACACAATATGAAGTTAGGATTTGACAACGAGAAGTATTTGAAGATTCAATCCGAGCACATTAAGGAAAGAATCTCTAAGTTTGACGGAAAGCTTTACCTGGAATTGGGAGGCAAGCTTTTCGATGACCACCACGCCAGCCGCGTTTTGCCGGGTTTCCAGCCTGATAGCAAACTGCGCATGTTCCAGAAAATCAGCGATAGCATCGAGATTGTTATCGTAATCAGTGCCGCCGACATCGAGAAGAACAAGAAGCGTGCCGACCTGGGCATTACTTACGATGAAGACGTGCTGCGCCTTCGTGGCGAGTTCCAGAACCGTGGCTTCATGGTGGGTTCTGTTGTCATCACCCATTATAACGGTCAGCCTGCAGCCATCGCCTTCAAGCAGCGCCTGGAACGTGAGGGCATCAAGACTTTCTGCCATTATCTCATCGAGGGTTATCCTCATGATGTAGACCTCATCGCTTCTGACGAGGGCTTCGGCAAGAATGATTATGTGGAGACCGAGCGTCCGCTGGTGATTGTTACTGCTCCGGGTCCTGGTAGCGGCAAGATGGCTGTCTGCCTGAGTCAGCTTTATAACGAGAACAAGCGTGGGGTGCGTGCGGGTTACGCCAAGTTTGAGACTTTCCCTGTATGGAATCTCCCGTTGAAGCATCCGGTGAACATCGCCTACGAGGCTGCTACTGCCGATCTCAACGATGTGAACATGATCGACCCATTCCATCTGGAAGCTTACAATAAGATTGCCATCAATTACAACCGTGACGTAGAGATTTATCCTGTGCTCAACGCTTTGTTTGAGGGAATTTACGGAAGCAATCCATACAAGTCGCCTACGGATATGGGTGTGAACATGGTAGGTTTCTGCATTTCGGATGATGAGGCTTGCTGCGAGGCTTCGAAGGATGAGATTATCCGCCGTTATTATGCGGCTACCAACAAATTGGCTGCCGGTGCGTGCAACGAGGCGGAGATCAGCAAGATTCAGATGCTTTTCAAGCAGGCTAATATTACCACGGCTTATCGCAAGGTGACTGTAGCGGCTAAGGATCACAAGAAGGCGACGGGTCATACTTCTGCTGCGATTGAGTTGGAGGATGGCACGATTATCTGCGGTCACAGCAGTGAGTTGCTGGGTTGCAGTGCGGCATTGCTGCTGAATGTAACCAAGCATCTGGCGGGCATCGACCATGAGCTGAAGCTGATACCTCAGTCGATGATTGAGCCTATCCAGCATACGAAGGTGAACTATCTGGGCGGTCACAATCCTCGTCTTCATACGGATGAGGTTTTGGTAGCTCTTTCTGTTCTTTCAGAGAATGATGAGAATTGCCGAAAGGCATTGGAGCAGTTGCCAAAGCTCCGTGGCTGTCAGGCTCATTGCACCGTGATGCTGAGTGATGTGGATCAGAAGATTTTCAAGAAGCTTGGTGTCAGCATCACCTGCGAGCCGGTGTTGAAGAAGTAAATTCGGCTTGGATTCTGTTGAAGAAGTAGATTCGGCTTGGATTCTCTTGAAGAAATAAATTCGGATAAAATAAAATACCCCCGAAAGGGTATAGTTAATCGTGAAGTTTGATTAATTATACCTTTTCGGGGGTAATTCTTTATCTTTCAATCGGCATTCCGAGCTTGGTCCAGTTTAGGATTCCGCCTTCCATATCATATACCTTGAAGCCTTGCTTCTTCATTTTCAGGCAGGCACCATGGCTTCGCTTTCCGCTTCTGCAATAGATGTAGTAGGTGCGGGATTTATCAAGCTTACTGATGCCGGCATCGAATGCTTCGGGATTGAGGTAATCCAATTGTTGGGCACCTGCCAGATGTCCTTCTGCATATTCCTTGGAAGTGCGGACATCTAGAAGGATGCTGGTTGTATCTGCCTTTGCCTGGTCGATAAAGGTCTGTGGAGCCAATACGATGATGCCGTCGGATGGGGCTGATTTTGATGATTGGCCAGCCTGTGCTGAGCAGCCGGTGGTTGATAAGCCAACAGCTGCTAAAAGTGATAAGAGTATTTTCTTCATTTCTTTTTTTTGTTTATACTATTCTTATTTTTTGTTTTTTTTATTCTCGTTTGTTCTGCTTGGCAGAATGAATTGCGGAAATAATTGCGGAAAGAAATTATCTCAAAGCCATGACCCTGCTGAGAATCAGTTTTTTATATTCTTTCTTCATGCTATCCGGCAGAAAGGAGGCTTCTATCAGGTCGAGCCATTTCACGATGGAGCGACGGAATTTCTTGGCGATGTTGCTGATTACCTTTTCGCTGAGTCCTGATGCGGTCATTACCTTGATGAAATCTGCTTTCTGAATCTTTCGCTTTCTGCCATTGAGCGTCAGGGCGAGTTCTTCTGTATCTTCCGGCATTACAATCTTGGTGCAGAGAAGGTCGTAGGCAGGGGTTAAGCCATAGCCCAACTTGCGGTTGTTGTAGAGCGAGAAGTTCTTGAGGTGCATGTCGGCGTTGCCGGTAATCCACGAGAAGATAACTACTTCCCAATAGTTCACGAGGTCGAGCTGCGAGAAGGAGGAATACTTTTTGATGAGTTTGGCTACCTGCTCGTAGGATCCTTTGTATTTGTATTCGGTGAGACGCTCGGACAGCTGGCACATATCCTCCATCGGTATTTTTGTTCCATCGTCCTGGCGGTCTATTCTCCGGGTGATGTAGCAGAGTTCGCCATCGGCAAAGCGAATCAAGCCATGGGGAACCACGGCGATTTTGGCGGCTTCTGCGAGGTGCATCGTGAGGTCTTCTATTTCGGGAAGACAGCGATAGCGATCGGTTTGGGGCTTGAGGATGTATTTTCCCCAGAGGCCTACGATGGTGAAGCGGGATGGTTCGTTCTTTCCGCCTGGGTTGACATCGAGCGAGAGCTTTGCCTGCACACCCGTGAGGGTGGTTTGGGCACGCACTACTTGCTTTGCCAGGTCGCCGATTTCCTTTCTTACATAGGGTAGAACAGGGGCTTCCTTGGTGCCGAAGAGTTTCTTGGCACAAGCAGGGTGGTAATCTACCAGGCCTGGCTTGAGCGGTTTATAGCAATATAGACATTTTTCCATATTTCTTTCTCCTTTCTAGTTTTGGGGTGAAGCATTTGTTCCTTCTGCAGGGGAGTCATCTACTGGGATGACGCTGACGGCTCCGATGCAATCCTTGCAGCAGGCGAGGAGGAGTGACATTCTATCCCGCTGGTTGATTTTCCAACTGCTTTCTGCGATGTTCAGCAGCCATCCTTCTGGGATTAACCCATCGAAGAAGGGAAACAGTACGGTATCGTAGTAGGGTTCGTTGGATAACGGGAGTGTGAGGCTCACGGCTTCGGCTTGACTTGATGCCAGGTAATCTGCATCATAGGCGAAAGTGAAGCCCGTTTCATCTTCCGTCAGCAGGCCTACGCATTGGTTGTAGAGATAAATCTTTCCTTGTTTCATAAAATTCTATTTTTATTCTTTTCTGATAGGAACGGGACCGATTTCCTGGCCGAAGAGGAGGAGAACCTGATTTACTTTATCGAGTCGCAATGTTTCCTTTCCCTGCTCCAGTTCTCTTACGAATCGGAGACCTACGCCCGATTTCGCGGCCAAATCTACCTGAGTCAATCCGAATTGCTTGCGCATTTCCTTGACGTATGACGATAATGTATTGCTCATATTTTATTTCTTTTATACCCTTTCGGTGGCAAATATACGAATAAAAAATGAAAATACCCCCGAAAAGGTATAATTTATAATATCATTTAACAAATTATACCTTTTCGGGGGTAATGTTATGTGCCAATTAATACTGACTGAGTAAATCTTCGATGATATTTTTCAATTCTGGCAATTCGTTTTTGATAGTATCATATACGATCACTTCGTCGACGTTGGCGTATTCGTGAGAAATCATATTTCTCATACCATATATCGCTTGCCAAGGAATGTTAGGATAAGCATCTAAAGGCTTTTCTTCTGCCTTTAAAAGTTTACCCACATGTTCACCAATGACTTGTAATCTCATAACACAAGCATTGAAGGCCATATACTTTGTTGGGGAAAGCATGAAATCATCAGCTGATTCTACATCTTTACTCCATTCTTGTATTAACTCGATGGATTCTTTGATTTCTTCGAGCTTGTCATGGATGGTACTGTGATTATACATAAACGGCCTCCTGATTGATGTTTGACTGTAATAAAGGGCGGAGCGACTTGCGGAAGCGGACTAAATCAACTTTGTTATTAAATAATTTACTTAAAGCTTCATGTAAGTTGTGCATGAGCGAGAGAGTTGGCTTTTTTACTTCCACAACAATATCTATATCACTTTCTTCTGTGTTTTCGCCTCGTGCTACCGAACCGAAAATTCCGAGTTTAGTGATACCAAAGCTATCTCCAAACTGTAGTTTGAAGTTGGCTAGTTTTTCCAAACATTCTTGTAACTTTACCATAACTTATCATGTTAGTTGCTACAAAGATACTCAATTATTATGAAACTGCCAAATGAATTTGCTGTTATTTTATGATAAGTCTAGAAAACTATCAAAAAAAGCGTAATGAACACCTTTTGGGGTAATTCATTACGCTTTCATTTTTATCTAGAAAACTTTATTTTCCGAGATTATTCTTTTTCTCGTTCAGTTCTGCCTGCTTACGCTGCATCTCTTCCTGCTGCTGGCGCTGCAATTCCTGGAGGGCCTGCATTCTTGCCATGAGGCCGCTTGCCTTCTTAGGGTTGTTCTTGTTCTCCTGATAGCGCTTCTCCAGAATGGCGAGGAGCTTCTCGTCGTTGGTGGTCTTGCGCAAGGTCCACATGATTGCGGCACTGAAGAACAATGAGATGAAGTAGTAGAAGTTCAAACCTGCTGAGTAGTCATTGAACATGAAGAAGAACATCAATGGCATGAGATACATCATCCACTGCATCATCTTCATCTGCTCTGCCTGCTGACCTACCATCTGGTCACGCTGCTGGCGCATGGTCATCCATGAGTACAACAGGTTGGCTACGCAGAAGAGAATACAGGTCAAACTCAAGTGGTCGCCAATCAACCAGATGTTGGT
>ERZ1026846.999-NODE-999-length-19398-cov-5.219149_pt1 | contig 19398 bp, 8 predicted proteins | sample MGYA00380153_ERZ1026846 | MGnify/ENA primary metagenome ERZ1026846 (study PRJEB33269, sample SAMEA4719789) | human gut metagenome | biome: human-associated habitat; feature: organic feature; material: feces | place: Cameroon | collected 2013-10 ... | reverse complement strand
GCTCAGCCCAAGGCTGGCAACATCGCCAAGGTGGTCAGCGTCGTAGCCGACATCAATCCGCTCGCTGCCGAGAAGCGTCACGAGCAGGGTTGGGTCGATGAGCTCCACACCTCGCTCGACGAGTTGATTCCCGCCATCCGCGAGGCTGTGAGCACCAAGACGGTGAAGTCAATGGCCTACGTCGGCAATGTCGTCGATCTCTGGGAGCGCTTGGCTGAGGAGGATATCGAGGTCAATCTCGGTTCCGACCAGACCTCTCTCCACAATCCGTGGGCCGGTGGCTACTATCCCGTGGGTCTCACCCTGGAGGAGAGCAAGCGCATGATGGCCGAGGATCCGAAGGAGTTTAAGGCTCGTGTCGAGGAGTCTCTGCGCCGCCAGGTGGCTGCCATCAACAAGCTGACCGCCCGTGGCATGTACTTCTTCGACTATGGCAACGCCTTCCTCCTGCAGAGCTCACGCGCCGGTGCCGACATCATGGCTGCCGACGGTCACGGCTTCCGCTATCCGTCCTACGTCCAGGATATCATGGGTCCGATGTTCTTCGACTACGGCTTCGGTCCGTTCCGCTGGGTCTGCACCTCTTGCGATCCCGCCGACCTGGCACTGACCGACAAGATTGCCGAGGAGATCATGATGGACGAGCGCAGCCATGCCACCCCCGACATCCAGCATCAGCTCGACGACAACATCCACTGGATCCGCGAGGCAGGTCCCAACCACCTCGTCGTCGGTTCACAGGCCCGCATCCTCTATGCCGACTGTGAGGGCCGTACCCGCATCGCGCTGGCTTTCAACGAGGCCGTCAAGGATGGCCGCCTCAAGGCACCCGTCGTTCTGGGTCGTGACCACCACGATGTCTCCGGTACCGACTCTCCCTTCCGCGAGACCTCCAATATCTACGATGGTTCTCAGTTCTGCGCCGACATGGCCGTACAGAACGTCATCGGCGACTCCTTCCGTGGCGCTACGTGGGTGAGCATCCACAACGGTGGCGGTGTAGGCTGGGGCGAGGTCATCAACGGTGGCTTCGGTATGGTAGTCGATGGCTCCGAGGAGAGCAGCCGCAACATCCGCGAGATGCTCTTCTGGGATGTTAACAACGGTATCTCCCGCCGTGCATGGGCCCGCAACAAGGGATCCATGGATGCCATCCAGCGTGAGATGGACCGCACGCCCGACTTCCGCATGACCATGCCGAACCTCGTCGACGACAACATCATCGACGCTGCGTTCTAACATATTGTCTGGGGGCTGCAACAGGCTCCCAGTCAACCTGTTGCGCGATATGTTTTCAAGCAACGATAAAATCAAAACATCAACCCATCGGGCCTTCACGGGCCTGACAACACTTTAAGAAAGAAAAGAAGCAATGGAACGTAAAATCCATTATATCAGCGCAGAACATCTGACGCTCGATACCGTCCGCGCCATCATCCGCGAGGGCTATGAGCTGCGTCTCTCCGACGACGCCAAGGCACGCATCATCCGCTGCCGTGAGTATTTGGACAAGAAGATTGCCACCGCCGAGGCACCCATCTACGGTGTGACGACAGGTTTCGGCTCCCTCTGCAAGGTGAGCATCGACGAGGACAAGCTGTCCCAGTTGCAGATCAACCTCATGATGAGCCACGCCTGTGGCGAGGGCGACCGCGTGCCGACGGATGTGGTCCGTCTGATGATCTTCTTCAAGATCCAGTCGCTCTCCTACGGCTACAGCGGCATCAAGCTCGACACCGTGGAGCGTCTCATCGAGTTCTTCAACCACGGCGTGTGCCCCGTTGTCTATCAGCAGGGTAGCGTGGGCGCCTCTGGCGACCTCGTGCCGCTGGCTCACCTCTGTCTGCCGCTCGTCGGCCTCGGCCATGTAGAGTATGAGGGCAAGATCATCACGGGTGAGGAGCTCAACGAGAAGATGGGATGGAAGCCCATCCACCTCGCCTCCAAGGAGGGTCTCGCCCTCCTCAACGGTACGCAGAACATGCTCGCCTTCTTCGCCTGGAGCGTCCTGAAGGCACAGGATCTGTCGAAGTGGGCCGACCTCATCGCCACGATGTCTCTCGATGCCTTCGACGGCAGAATCGAGCCGTTCCTGCATCCTGTCCACGCCGTGCGCCCCCATCGCGGCCAGATGGAGACGGCAGACCATATCTACGAGTTGCTCCAGGGTTCTGAGCTGATCAAACAGCACAAGACCCATGTGCAGGATCCCTACTCCTTCCGCTGCATCCCGCAGGTGCATGGTGCGTTCAAGGATACACTCCATTATGTGGAGGAGGTCTGCACGACCGAGATGAACTCCGCCACCGACAACCCCACCGTGGTGCCCGAGGAGGATATGATCATCTCTGCCGGCAACTTCCACGGTGAGCCCATCGCCCTTCCGATGGATTTCCTGGCCATCGCCCTCAACGAGTTGGGCAGCATCTCCGAGCGCCGCATCTACAAGCTGGGTGACGAGCAGCGCGGTCTTCCCTCCATGCTCGTTGCCAAGCCGGGTGTGAACAGCGGATTCATGATCACCCAGTATGCTGCCGCCTCGATCGTCAGCCAGAGCAAGATGCTCTGCATGCCCAACTCTGCCGATAGCATCCCCACCTGCCAGGGTCAGGAGGATCACGTCTCCATGGGTGCCAACGCCGCCACGAAACTCTATCGTGTGGCCGAGAACACGGAGCGCGTCCTTGCCTTGGAGCTCTTCAACGCCGCACAGGCCCTCGACTTCCGCCGTCCGCTGAAGTCCTCGCCCGCGGTAGAGAAGTTGCACGCAGAGTACCGCAAGATCGTCCCGTTCATCGAGATCGACCGCGTGATGTACCCGCTCATCGCCAAGAGCATCGACTTCATCGCCAAGAATCAATTCTAAACGTTTTATCCCCATCGATCGTTAGGCGCGGCCTCATGATCGATAGAGAAACTAAAACGATAAAAAAGTAAGATCCGTGCGGGGGACGGCAAGGGTGTCCATGACGGGCGCGCTTGCTCTCCCCCGCACTTTTTTTATTGGTATCATCATTATTTATATTATACGAAGACAATGAGAACGATATACACCAACATCGCCCAACTCTGTGGTATCACCCACGGAGAGCTGCGCAAGGCGGGACAGGAGATGGCCCGCGTAGAGACGATGACGGACGCATGGCTCGCCGTCGAGGACGACAAAATCTTGGATTTCGGCACAGGAAGCGTGCCTGCGGAGCTGACGCAGGGCGCAAAGGTCATCGACACTAAGGGCGCCTTCGTCATGCCGCGCTTCTGCGACAGCCATACCCACCTGGTCTGGGCAGGCAGCCGTGAGCAGGAGTTTGAAGACAAACTCCAGGGATTGTCCTACGCTGAGATTGCCGCCCGCGGCGGTGGCATCCTCAATTCTGCCGACCGTCTCCACGAGACGAGCGAGGAGGACCTTTTCGAGCAGACCATGCGCCGTGCCGAGGAAATCTGGCAGAAAGGCACAGGATGCGTGGAAATCAAGTCTGGCTACGGACTGACGACCGAGGATGAGTTGAAGATCCTGCGTGTCGCCCAGCGCGTAAAGGCCCATTCGCCACTCCGCATCGTGACCACCTTCCTCGGTGCCCATGCCGTCGGCCGAGCCTACAAGGGACGCCAGTCAGAATATGTCGATCTCGTCATCAACGAGATGATGCCCCGTGTGGCTGCCGAGGGACTGGCCGACTTTGTGGACGTGTTCTGCGACGAGGGTTTCTTCACGCCAGAGGAGACCGACCGCATCCTCGAGGCTGGCGAGAAATATGGCATGAAGGGTAAGATTCATGCCGACGAGCTGGCCTTCTCGGGTGGATCCCGTGTTGCCATCGCCCATGGTGCACTCTCTGCCGACCACTTGGAGGCACTCCCCGAGGAAGGCATAGAGCAGTTCCGTGGTGCCGTCACCATGCCCACTGGCCTGCCGGGCACGTCCTTCTTCCTTAATATGCGGTTTGCCCCGGCCCGTGGTTTCATCGACGCTGGCCTGCCCATCGCCCTCGCCTCCGACTACAACCCTGGCTCCACGCCGTCGGGCGACATGAAGTTTGTCTGGTCTCTGGCCTGCACGAAGATGCGTCTCACCCCCGAAGAGGCTTTCAACGCCATCACCCTCAACTCCGCTGCCGCCATGGGCCTGTCCGCTGAGTATGGCAGTGTGGAGCGTGGCAAGCACGCCTCCCTCCTCTTCCTCCGCGACGTTCCCTCGTTGGCATGGCTTCCGTACCAATACACCACGCCGCTGCGCCACGCTACGTTTTAAGACCAAGCGCTTCAGTATCCGCAAGGAGGCCACACGCCGTTGCACATAGCAGGGTAGTGGAGACTTTTATACGATAGACAAAGCCGCATTCGCAGGGCATACTCCCGTTGGAATGCGGCTTTTTTGCATCCCCGTCGGGATGCTGCAAAACACTAATCAAACACAAAAAAGCTTGTGTGAGGAATGGCTGGCGACCGTGAAGGCAGAAGCTATGGTCAGCATCTCCATCTCCTGCGGTAGCCTACCTCAGTATATCTTTGAAGGCGAGGTTGGCCAGCAGGGCTGTCGATTGACTGAGCATGCGGATAAACTCTTGGGCCGACGACTTCATATAGGAGTCGCGCAGCAAGTGCACACAGCCGTCCATCTCGTTGCCCTCCGCATCGATAGGGATAGCTTTCATACCCGGCTGGGTGAGCGTGGTGGATTCCGAGAGGATGGAGACAAGCGAACTGCGGCTCAGCAAGTCAAAGATGATATTGACATTGTTGACCTCCACCATGATTTTGAAGTTGTTGTCACGCCCCTCCAGCAGGTGCTCGAAGGCGTTGCGCGCCTGCAAGCCCTTGTAGGGCAGAATGAGATCATAGCGCTCAAGGTCAGCGAGGGTGACGCTCTGCTGCCTTGCCAGCGGGTGGTGATCATTGACGATGGCCGCCAGGCGATTGCTAAAAATCGCTCTGCTGTCTATCGCCTTGTCCCGCTTGAGCGGCTTGAAGGCCAGCACAAGATCCAGTTCGCGCTTCTTCAGTCCGTCCATCAGTTCCTGCATAGAACGATAGACGATATTGAGCTTGACGTGGGGGTAGGCATGGATGAACGCGATGAGCGTCTCGGCCATAATGTTGCTAAAGGAGAACGTCACTCCGATGTTGAGTTCTCCAGCCAGCATCTCACGCAGGTCATTCATGTGGTCAGCACAGGCCCCGGCCGCATTGACCGCCTTTTGGGCATAAGGCAACAGTTCTTTTCCCGCCTCCGTGAGATATACCTCGTGGGAATTGCGCTCAAAGAGCGGCATTCCTATCTCCTGCTCCAGATGGGAAATCTGCTGCGATAGGGTACTCTGCGTGACGTAGAGCTTCCGCGATGCCTTGGAGAAATTGAGCGTTTCGGCCACCTGGAGGAAATATTTCAATTGTCTGATTTCCATTCTTATCGGTCTAAATCCGTTTGCAAAGATACTACAAGAGTTTCTATTCGTGCGTATCGCGGGCATGATTTTTCTCCTTTCTTGTCCTTCTGTGTGCACCCACTCTCGCTCCTACGGCATGGGGCGTGACAAACTCTCCGTTGCGCTTTTTCCGTTCCACGAGCATGGCGAGCAACTTCCGCTTGCGTGTATCCTCGATGAAACGGCGGAAAAAGAGATTGGGCACAGCCACGCCGAGGGCGATGCAGATGATGGCCAGCGAAGCTTTGATGGCATTGTTCATGCCCACCGTGACCTCGCCGACGACACCGTGCATCTCGATGAAAGCGAAGAGGGCGCGATACATCAGCACACCCGGAATCATCGGGATGACACTCGGGATGGTGATACACTGATGGGGCACATGGAACCAGTGGCGCGCCTTGATGACAGCGATACTCACCGTCGTGGCTCCCGCCAGCGACCCGATGGTCAGTCCCATGTCCAGGCCGAGGTTGCCATTGCTCGGACCGAGGTTGATAAAGTTGCGCACACACACGGCGATGATACCACCCACGGCCACGACGGGCAGCAGGCGTCGCGGAATGTTGAAGATGGTGGAGAATCCCATGGCCGACACGGCGGCGGCAATGGCATACTCCCAATACTCATGATGGGGTGTCATGGTGAGCGTCTTGGCAAAATTGTCGATGCCGCAGACCTTGATGGCAAAGGCGATGCCGAAAGCCATGGCCAGCACCATGAGCAGCGTATTGACGGCACGGATGAATCCGGTCTCGATATAGCCGTCGAGCATGTCGCTCACGAAGTTGATGAGCGGCACACCTGGTACGATGAATAGCGCACACGCCATCAGTGGGTGCCATGGCGTAGTGGAGATCATCCACGACGGCATGCCCGCCATCATCGCTGGATCAGTAGAAAGGAGTGCTGTCGCCCAAGCCAGCAGCGTGGCTACGAAGGCCGAGATGCCGATGGCGACGTAGTTGTTGCAACCCACCGTGGGGAGAAACATCCGTAGGCGGAAACCCAGGATGGCCGCCAGGGAGCAATAAAAGAATGCGGTCCAGTCGCAGCCAAACTGGATGCAGAAGCCACCGCAGGCAAAACCGCCACCTATCGCCACCTGCCAGGGGGTGAAGCCACGTGGCGCATCGTGGATGTCGTCGAGGGCCTTCTCATACTGCACAAGCGAGAAGTCCTCGCGGATGGCCGTCCAGGTGAGGCGGCTCACCTTGGCGATGGTGGCCAGGCTGATGCCGTGACGCTCGCAGCGCTGAAACTTCGTAAACGAGTGAAGCTCATCGCTATAGTTGACCATGAGCACGTTCCAGTTAACATAGAGGTGTATGTAGCGCTCGTCCAGTCCCAGAAAGGCCATCGCACGCTTCATCGTCCGCAGGATGCGCGAGGTGTCGGCCGCACTCTCCATGAGCAGGCTCCCTGTGCGTAGCAGCAGGTCGAGCTTGTGGCAGAGTTCCGTTTCGGCCACTCCGCGCCGCCGCCTCGGCTCTTCTACTGCCGAGGGACGCACTGAAGGGTTCTCTGTTTTGACGTTTCTCATTCGTTTATCCGAATACAAAGATCAGTATCTGAATCGTGACGATGCGCAGGAACATGGCGAAAGGATAGACCGTGGCGTAGCCCACGGCGGGCGCGTCAGCAGAGGTCTGCTCGCGGACGTAGGCCAAGGCTGCCGGATTGGTATGGGCACCAGCGAGCACACCGAGCATCGTGTAGTAGTTGATGTGGAAGACATAGCGGCCTATCAAACCACCAACCAGAATAGGCACCATCGTGATGGCGGCACCATAGGCAATCCACTGCGCGCCCTCACCCGTGGCAAGGGTTTGTACAAAGGGCGATCCCGTGCCCAGTCCGACACAAGCCAGGAAGATGCAGATACCCACCTCACGCAACATCAAGTTGGCCGAGATCGTATTATAGGTCACGAGGTTATATTTCGGGCCGAAGAAACCGATGAGGATGGCCACCACCAGCGGGCCGCCGGTGAGTCCCAATCGCAGGCTCTCGTTGATACCGGGAAGGAAGAAGGGGATGTTGGCCACGATACAACCGAGCATGATACCAAGGAAAATAGGGATGAGGTTGGGCGCGTTGAGCCGCTTCATCTGGTTGCCAAGGAGTTTCTCCGTATGAGCAATAGCAAGCTCCGTACCCACCACCGTCACACGATCACCAAGCTGCAGTTTCAGATGCGGGGTAGCGATGAGGTCCACACCGTTGCGGTTCACTCGCGTGATGTTCGTGCCAAGGCTCGTGCGGATACCCATCTGGCCGATGCTTTTGCCGTTGACACCCGGCTTCGTCACAAGGATGCGACGCGTGATCAGATCCTTGCCAAAGGTCTCGGGCGCCACCTCTACCTTTTCGCCGACAAGGGCCACGATGGCCTCCACGGCCGTAGGATGGGCCACCACCTGGAGCAGGTCGCCCTCGTTGACTATCGTCGACCCGTTGACTACTTCACTCTTGCCACTGCCGTCGCTATGGATGATGCGCGAGATCATGAAGTCGCGTTTCAGCACTTCGTGGATCTGGCGCACCGTGTCGCCAGCCACCATTTTGTTGGTCAGGCGCACGGAGAACGTATGGAGCGTCATCTCCTTCAAGTGGCCTGCGCCCATTTTGGCAGCGTCCTCCTCATGGTGTCTGTCGATGCGCAGGGCATAGCGGAGGATGACAAATGAGAGGATCACACCCAGCACACCCACAGGGTAGGCGATGGCATAGCCTGTGGCGATGGATGGGGCGTCGATGTGGCGCAGATCGCTGAACGCCTGTTGTGCCGCACCCAGTCCCGGGGTATTGGTCACGGCACCCGAGAGGATGCCGACGAGGGTCGTGGCAGACGTGCCAGAGAAGGAATAGACCACGAGGGTTGTCACAATACTCAATGCCACGACTACAATACTGAGGATATTGAGACTCTTGCCACCTCCACGGAAGGAGGAGAAGAAGCCCGGGCCCACCTCAAGGCCGATGGAATAGACGAAGAGTATCAAGCCAAACTCCTTGAGGAAGTGGAGCAGATGCTCGTCGATGGTGATGGGAAGGTTGCCCATCAGCAGACCGATAAACAACACCCAGGCCAGCCCGAGCGAAACTCCGCGCACCCGAACCTTGCCCAAGCACAGGCCGAGCGTGATCACCAGGGCCAGAATCATCACTGAGTGGGCCACGCCTCCTCCCCACAACTCGGGGAATCCGTAAAACAACTTTTCAAGTATTTCCATTTGTACTTTATTATTTTGACTAATTTCCTCTGCCTTGCCGCAGCGCCACACCTGTCTGAAATGGCATCCGCGATTTTCGATTGCAAAGGTATAGACAATGGCGAAAGCCGCAGATCATCGGCATTTAAAAAGCACAAATGCAGCTATAAGCATTTTCGATAAAGCGATTTCTGCTTGTTTCCTTTCCTTTTTACCATTATATATCAATAGGTTACACGCTGATTATACGCCGTCTTACTCTAATTTTTACCACCCCATATTCCTGCAGACTTTCATCCATATATCAGCCATCGCATTCTAAAAGACTGATAGTCGCATACGGATTTACTTTCTTTACGTGCAAATTCTTGATTCAAAAATCGAATGGAAAAGGGTTAATTAGATGGTAAAAACGCAAAGCGGGGCACCACGATGGGTGCCCCGATAAATTTGATACATATATATATATTGTGTCCAGTAAGTAGAGCCCGCAGTCGCTGCGGGTGTGCCGTTCCGCTACGGCAACTAATCGTGTTTCATATATTAATGAGGAGAAAAAGGGGAAAGTAACCCCTGTTTTGAGAAAAAAATCAAAAAAAGTTTGTTTAGATTTGGTTATGCGATTTTGTTTTCTACGGTTTTATCTTGAATACCAGCAGTTTAACGGGTCTTTTTCGTAAGTTCTCTTTTTTATTTCGTAGATGCTTTTTTCTGCGCTTTTTGTTCGTGAAGCTATCAGTTTAGGTCGTGAACAAGGGGAGGGGATGCAAAACGGTGGGAGACGAATCCGACTTCACAGTCGACATTCGTCATCCCACCGATGGAATAAAATTCATAAAGGGAAACAGCTTACGAGATTTTCACAAACCTCAGTAAGCGTAAAAACCCCAAACGAAGTTATACTTCCAAGGTTGTTTCCTTGAAGTCAGAATGATGAGAAACCGATCGTAGCCCCGTTGGGGACAGGGCAAGTCTTTTGATAATACTGGAATCCAAACAACAGGCAACGATGCATGCGCTGTCCATTTCACCTACTTCGCCGACTACGCTTTGATTTCCAAGGACTTTCCAAAACATCGAGAACTGACTTCCCCGGTTCAACTGGAATTGATAGTATGGTAAACTCTTTTACCATAAGGCTGGCTCTAAAATCAGACCGACAGACCTTTCACCCTCAATGGTTTCGAAAGTCCCCGAACTAATTGTTAGAACCAGCCTTAACAAGCATTGGTTACTTGATATATACTTTCTTGACACTTCCGTCAGCATGACGGATCATATATATGTTGCCCTTGCAAGGAGCCTCGACCTTCTGGCCGCCGAGCGTATAGAACGTTGCGCCCTCGCTCATCAGCCTCTGGATGGAACCGATGCTGTTAGCCTCTGCCGCAGCCTTGGCATCAGCGAGCAGCTGCTCGACAGCAGTCTTGATAGTCTCCAGGTCGATGGTGCTATTCTCGTCGAGTTCCACAGCCTCATACAGAGCCTTCAGCTCATCCTTCTTCTTGTTGATGTCATACTGGATGCTGGACTCCACACCGACAAACTGTGCGGCTACGATGGCGTAGTCCTTCTCGATAGTGGCCTTCACCTCGTCAAGGCGAGCCTGCACGGCGGAAATCTCGTCGCTCAGGCGCACATAGGCAGCCTCATTGGCTACGAGCTTCGCATTGGCGGCCTTCGCATCGGCGAGGAGCTGCTCGACAGCAGCCTTAATGGCCGCCAAGTCGATGGTACTGTTCTCGTCGAGCTTCACGGCCTCATACTGAGCCTGCAGCTCTGCCTTCTTCTGGTCGATATCGCCCTGGATAGCGGCCTCGGCATCAACAAACTGTGCGGCTACATTGGCGTAGTCCTTCTCGATGGTGGCCTTCACCTCGTCAAGGCGAGCCTGCACGGCGGCAATATCGCCGCTCAGACGCACATAAGCAAGCTCATTGGCTACGAGCTTCGCATTGCCGAGCTTCGCATTGGCGAGAAGCTGCTCGACAGCAGCCTTGATGGCCTCCAGGTCGATGGTGCTATTCTCGTCGAGCTCCACGGCCTCATACTGAGTCTGCAGCTCTGCCTTCTTCTGATCGATATCACCCTGGATAGCGACCTCAGTATCAACAAACTGTGCGGATACATTGGCGTAGTCCTTCTCGATGGTGGCCTTCACCTCGTCAAAACGAGCCTGCACGGCGGCAATCTCCTCTGTCAAACGCACATAGGCGGCCTCATTGGCTACGAGCTTCGCATTGGCAGCCTTCGCATCGGCGAGGAGCTGCTCGACAGCAGCCTTGATGGCCTCCAAGTCGATGGTGCTATTCTCGCTGAGTTTCACGGCTTTATACTGAGCCTGCAGCTCTGCCTTCTTCTGGTCGATATCGCCCTGGATAGCGGCCTCAGTATCAACAAACTGTGCGGATACATTGGCGTAGTCCTTCTCGATGGTGGCCTTCACCTCGTCAAAACGAGCCTGCACGGTAGCGACCTCCTCGGTCAAGCGAACATAAGCAGCCTCGTTGGCCAGCTTCTTCAGATGCTCTGCCTGTGCGGCAGCAGCTTCATTAATATATTTGGCTATAGCATCATTGACACCCTTCACAGCCTCGGCGTCCAGCGTAGAAGTCTCCGTGAGCGCACAGTCGGCGTTCTTGGCGTCAAGGTCTGACTGGATGGCATTGATCAAGCTCTGAATGGTCTCCACAGTCTCAGCGTAGTTCTCGGCCACATCCGGGCACTCCTCGGCCACCTTCGCCTTGGCGTCGTCAAGAGCTTTTTGCAGGGCAGCCACCTCCTCAGCGAGGCGCGCATAGGCAGCATCGTTAATGGGCTTGAGACTCGTCACAGAGACATGGGCGTCCGTGATGTCGAGTGAGTACTCCGTCGTCTCGTTGGCAGCAAGTACATTGGAGAATACGATGGCAGAGTTCTCGTCCGTCACAAAGTCCGGGTCGGCCACGACATTGAACGAGAAGATCACACCGTCGCCATCCTTGTAAGGCTGAATCTTGTCAATGGGCAGAGAGGAGAGCACGACACGCACGATGCCATTCTTCTCAATGGAAGAGATGGCGAAATTGCTTGACAAGCGCTCACTATACTGGAAATTCATTTTCCCGTTGCTCTTCTTCTCGACATGCAAACCCTCGGGCAGCGTGATGTCGGCCTGAAGACCGCAGAAATAAATATCGTTCTTCAGCACAACGTCCACCTTGTGGGTACCGCCTGGCTTGATGGAGAACGCCTGCTCGCCAGTACAAAGGCTTCCCACCATCGGCGTGATAGCCTGATAGGTGGGGCAGTCGATAAGCACCTTCTTACCCTGGCGGTTGCCTCCACTGCAAGTGGAGAACCCGATCTGTGCATCGTCGGCAGCAGAGAAGGTGGACTTTGCTCGAATCTGGAACGTACCCAGTGCGCCCTCAGTGCCCGCGATGGGGGTGAAGTCCTTGGTAAGGAGGGCAATGCGCCACTTCGCATCAGGCTGTTGGATCATCGTAGCAATGAAGCATTCACGGTCTATGCGCTCCTCGTTGATTTTGAAGCTACCCGGGACAATCTCGACCTGCGGGGAAGTGAAGTCCATATCAAACTGCATCGCATAGATCACCTCGTCATTGACGAGGTTCACAGTGATCTCTTTCGTCTCGCCCGGCTTGATGGCAATGGGACCACCGTCGTTGAGCACAAGTCGGTTGCCAGCAAGGACAGAGATCGTCCCGCTTATGGCCAAGACCATCATCAAGGCCATTCTTTTGAAACTTGTTGTAATCTTAAACATAACTATTTACGTTTAGAAGATGTATGTTGTCGTTGTTGTTATCAAAAATAGGCGCGGCTGTCACATACGTGGCAACCACGCCCTCGTAATTGAGAAAAAATTACCGATGTATATGATTATTTACCAGTAACCTTCTGGGTCTTGCCGTTGGCGTTGCGGACAATGTTGATGCCCTGCTTCACCTTATCCAGCAACTGACCGCCCACAGTATAGATCTTCTGCTTCAGGCTGCCCTCGGCCTCCATGCCGCTGATGCCGGTCGCATCACTGCCCGTGATGTACGTCTCACGGCCATTGGCCTCGGCAAAGATAACCTTGTCGAGCGCCACCTTGTCGATGCTGCCGCCCTGCACGTCGAGGTAGAGGATGGCGGAACCATTGGTGAAGCAGTTGTTCTCTATCGTAGAGATGACCACGCGGTGCACGCCGTCGATGTCCTTGGAGTAGAGTGCGTGACCGTTAGCACGGTTGCCCACGCTCTCACCCACCACCGTCATGCCTGCGGGCAGGATGATGTCCATCTGGCAAGCCACATAGTCCTTGCGGTTTTCGAGATTGATAGCGATGCGCTGTACGCCGTTGTTGTCTTCTGCCGAGACGGTGAGGTTTTCGGATCCAACCATCGGAGCGTTCAGACTGCCACCCAGCGACGGCCAGAGACCATTGGTCACCTTGGCTGCAATGAGGGTAACATCAGCGATGGAGATCTTGCCGTCGCGGTTGACGTCAGCTGCGGCAAATACCTTGCCACCCTCCAGGGTCTCCGGATCGAGCAAAGCGTTGAGCACGGCGAGGTAGTCGTCGGTCAGGACAACGCCGTCCTCGGTGACGTCGCCGAGCACATACGTGTTCTCCTCGACGGAAGCTCTGAGAGCGTTCATAGAATCGACCAACGACTGAGACGTAGCAGCGACCAGCTTCACACCATACTCCTCGTCCTTCGAATAGTTGATCTCCTTTTGCCAAGCCTCGCTACCATCAGGATTCAGCCATGCATTTCCGTTGATGTCCTTCGTGGGAAGAATACGGTAAATGTCAACGAAGTTGAGATAATTGTCGAAGTTTTGACAAGCGAGCTTCAAGTTATCAAACTGTTCGCGCAGCGCACCGTCCTCGTCATAGATGTTTGTTCCAGACTTATAGAACGAATTCTCCATGGCGCTGCGAGCACCCCACACATTGCCCTGATACACTTGCTTTGTCTCATTCCAAGCTCCAAACACCTCTGCCATTGCAAGCTTCGCATAGGCCTCGTAAAGGCTACCGTCCTTGTACGACTCCACCTGGCTATCGGTCAGAATGGCCGACACAGGGCCTTCCTCCAGCGTCTTGGCAGCCTGCTCAAGGACGTCGCTGACCTCCTCGGCCTTCTCACTGGCCACATTGAAGAATAGCTTCTCGTAGTTCTCCATGTAGGACTTGCCGCGCTCAAACTCGAACACCTCATTCCCTACCTGTTGCCAAGATGACATTTCAAGCACTGTGGAGGCATGCTGGTAAGACGCTATCAGCTCCTTCACCCTGGTCTGCTCAGCCACCAGAGCGTCATAGGCATTCTGAAGGTCCTTCATTGCCTTGGCGTGGGCAACATAGGGCTTGTTGGCCTCGATGATATCCATGCGGGTAGCACCCATGCGGTCTATCAACACATTGAGGATGTGGATGACCTTCGTCTTGTAGGTCACGATCTCGTCGCCATAAGAGGTGATGAGGTTCTTCACGCCGTCGAGTTCCTCGCGGCAAGCGTCCAATGCAGACTTGTACTCTACCTTCACGGGCGTATATACTCCGTCGTAGGTACTGTTGACATCACTGTATCCCGCCTCGGCCAGCGATACCAGCATCTCCAAACTGCTGGCTACGCCCTCGATCAACTCGGCATTCACGAGCTTGATGAGACCCATGCGAGTCTGCGCCACCTTCTTCTCCAATGCCAGCAAGCCAGCGTCTTTCTTCGCCTCTGCCGGGGTTGCGTTTTCGTCAAACTCCTTGAGCAGATCGTCAAGTTCCTTGGCGAGGTTCTTGCAGTGCTCGTCATAGTATGCCTTGACCTCGTCAGCCGCCGTTCCCGTGAGGTTGTCCAAAGCCTCGCGCTTCTGGGTCTCGATGGCAACAATGTCGGCCTTGATCGCAGCAACCTCGGCCTGGTTGGCTGCATTATAGATACCGTCGATGCTGAGAATCTTGATGCTATGGCAGTCGTACCACTGCTTGTCCTCGCCGATGATCAGTCCATAGACACGCTTGCTCATCTCCTGCGAGGCGTTCTGGCGTGTGAGGTCAGCCTGCCAACGCTTCACCTGATTAAATGCTGAAGCGATGTTGGCCTCGATGCGGCTGCTTGCCACATTGAATGCACCATAATAGTCCTGCGCAGCCTTGATGCGCTCCGTGACGGTATTGTAGTCGATGGTCAGCTGGTCGAAGTTCTTGATATTGGCATCGTATGCGTCAGCCTTGGCCTTGGCGCTGGTATAGACAGCACCTGCCTCTGCGTAGAACGCATCGATATAGCGCTGCAGATCAGCGATCTTGCCCGTGAACGTGCCGTCGGCAGCCTTGGCGGCCAATTCCGTGGCCGGAGTGAGGTTTTTGGCGACGCGATCCTTGTAAGACTTGAGATCGTCATCCTTGCCCTCATAGGCGAAGCCTTCCAGGGCGGCAAGCCACTTCTCGTTGTCGGCCTTGGCACCAGCGTAGCGGTCGTCGCCCTCTGTCAGCGTACCGTCCACACCTACATAGACACCCTCGTAGAGAGCCTTCCACTCGTTCTGTGCAGCCTGCTCCAGGTCGGCGACGAGCAGGTTGGGCACCATGCCAAAGAAGCTCCAGTCGTCATCGAGGTTGCTCACGAGCAACTGCGACTTCTTGTAATCGTCGGCACTGACTCTGTCGTAGAACTCCTGTACATTTGCAAAGGCGTTGTCGCGCACGTTCTTGTCGAAGCCAGCCACCTTTTCCTTGGCGGGAGCGAGCTGGTTGTTGTTGAGGTTGGCAAGCATCTCCTCCAACTTGGCTCTCACGGCCGTATTGACAGCCAAGTCGAGATCCTTCTTGTAAGCCTCGATCTGAGCCGTGTACTCCATGGCCTTCGTAGCGTTGGTCTCGTCGATATCCCAAAGGGCGGGCGACGTGGTCTTCGCGTAGGTGGCAGCAGCATCGTCCTTCAAGTTCTTGATGAGGGCGGCATACTTATAGATGTTCTCCTGGGCAGCGATGATACTCTCCACATTGACCAGCTCCTTGAGCTCTTCCGTAGAAATATTCTGGTAGCCAGCAATCTGGGCAGTTCCCTCACCATACTTGTCCTCCGTCTCCTGCACCTTGGCACAGAAAGTATTGTAACGGGTGAGGTTGTCTCCAGCAATGACAGCGTTGTAGTCGCTATTGCCCTCGATGAAGGCCTTCAAGCCGTCGAGTTCGAGCTTGATGGAACGGTAAGCCTCGCTGACCATCGAGTTGTTGGTGGTGGTCAGACCCTCGGCATAGTACTTCTCCACCAGCGCCTTCTGCTCCTTGATGCGCTTCAGGAGATCGCCGAGCTGACTGAGATAGGGCTTCAGCGTCTCAGGACGGAGATCGGAAGCGTTGAACAAACCGTTCACCTCATCCCAAAGTTCCTGTTTCAGGTTGAGTTCGTACACCTGGGTTTTATAGTTGGTGCAGTCGTCATAAGCCTGCTTAGGAAGCATTTTGAACACGTTGGAAAGATCCGTCATGTGTCTGACAATCCCCGTATTGAGCACCGGCTCATACTTATAGCTACTGTAACTGTACTCCAAAGAACCCGTCCAGGCTTTACCTGCCTTGTAGGCATCCTCGATGGCCTGCCTTATAGCCTCGCGCTCCTTGAAGTGCACGCCGTCGGGATAGGAGAGCAGTCCGAGGTAATAGTATGCGTTCGTACCATCCGTCTTTTGGTTGATACGCGTCCACACCGCATTGAAAGCACTGTCGAAGCCATAGTGCGTGGAATAGTTATCTTTCGCGTAATAGCCAGAGCCATAATAGTTCCAAATTTCTATCTTCTGTTTGTCAAAGTTTTCCTTCAGCTTCTGGTAGGCATTATAGTTGGCCGTGGAGTCGGTGGCCATTGCCTTGAGCGCATTGGCCTCCAGCTGCAAGTCGTTGAGACGACTGGTGATGCCCTTGACGACATGGCCCTCGGCATCATAGCTATCCTTGCATGATTCCTGAAGAATCTCCTTGGCGCGCGCCGTAGCAGCCTCCGCCTTCAGTGCTTCGAGCTTGGTGGTCGTAGCCTGGATCTGTGGGTCGATGCTCTCGCCGGGGATAACGAATGCGTTCTTTGCCTCCGTCAGCGTACGGCTGACCAGCTCAGCACCCTTCGGGTAATAATAATACTGATTTCCGATGAAGTCGGTATATGCTTGCTTCTCCGCATTGACATGTGCTTTTTGGGCGTTCACACGCGTCAGCAACTCGCTCAGTGCGTCGTTGATGGCGTCCACGTCACCCTTGATGACGCTCAACAAGGACATAGCCTCTACTGCGTTGTCCTCAGTGATGTCGTCCTTGGTGGCTGCTACAGCCTGGATCTTGGCCTTCTGCGTGTTGGTGCTGGCCTCGATCTCGTTGAGATCCTGGAGCAACTCGTCATACTTCAGTCCGAGGTTGTCCTCCGTCCACGTCACACCATAATATGTATAGGGCACGCCCTTGTACTCATCGATATCAGCCTTGATGGCATCGACGACTTTGCTGGCGGCATCATACATCGCCTTGGCAGCCTCTATCTTGGCAGTCTTGTCGGAATTGACCTTGTCATTGGCGAAGGCATCATTGAGGGCCTGGGCATCGGTGAGGATGGTCTCCTTGAGTTGCACGGCCAGCAAAGCGGCAAGGTGCTCGGCATCGAGCTTCTCCTTGGCGTCACTGAAGCTGCCTGCCACACGGTCGATCTCTGTCTGGAGCTTGGTGATGCGCTCTCCGTAGGTCTTGCCTGTCACCTCCGTGGCCGGAGTGGCAACGACGAGCGTCTTCGTGCCGACGGTCGCACGCAGCGTGGCCAGTGCGTCCTTGTAGTCCTTGATGGCGGTGTTCACCACATCGTAGCGGTCCATGGCAGCCGTGGCGTCATCCTGATATTTGACGACGGCCATAGCAGCAGCGTCTATCTGACTTTGGAAGCCCCCGCGCACCGTCTCGGTCAGTGTCTTCTCCTGATAGCCCTTCTCGACGGCGGCCTTAATCTCGTCGATGGTCTTCTGCAGGCCGGCAGCCGTCTTCTGGAAGTGGGCAGCCACATCATACGTATCGCCCTCGGCGGCTGGCTTCATCTTGGCCACAGCAGCCTTGGCGTCGTCGAGCTTCTTCTGCAAGCCCGTCTCGGTACCCAGCGCCTTGAGCAACTTCTGATAGTTCTCGTAGTTCTGGATGATGGCACCAGCATCGCTACGCAAGCTGTTGATCTTGGCCTGGATGGCATCGCGGTCGGCATCATAGCTGGCCGTGCGGATATTGTGGGGTGCCTTGTAGTCCTTGGCCACCTTGTCCTTGAGGGCATTGATAGCGGTACGGATCTCCTTGACGCGATTGGCATACTTCTGGTTCACATCCTCGCTCCCCTCCAGATACTGGAAGTCGTCCTCCAGATCGGCAAGGAGCTGGTCGGCAGCAGCCTTCTTGGCCTCGGCATCGATATGCTTGGCGCGATACTCGTCCTTCGTGGCATTGATGACCACCACCTGTGCTTCCTTCAGCGTGCGGAAGTCCTCCTCCAGCTCAGAAGCCTTCGTCTTGTCGGCATCGATAGTCTTGTACAGGTCGCTCACCTTCTTCCACGCTGAGCGCATCGCGTTGAGAGCCTCTGCGTTCCAATCGGCATAGTTGCCGTCGTCCGGCATCTGGGTGTGTATCTCCTCCTGAGCGGCGTTGAAGACGCGCAGACCGTCCTGATAGACGTATTTGATATTTCTCCAAGCGTCACCAGAAGCACCAATGTTGGTCCCCAACTCATTCAACATGCGGTTGAAGTTTTCCGTAAACTCATCCGTCTTCAGTTCCTTGGCCGTGCCAGCGTTGTACTTCTGCTGTGCCAGCACTTTAAAGTCGGTGATGCTTTGCTGTAGCTTGTTGTAGTCTGCCTGATAGGCAGCTTGGATTTCTTCGGCTGCAGCATACCACGAATAGAAATTTCTAAGCTGATATTCAGCAGACTCGTAGGAGTTCCGTGCACTATGGTAGGCATTCTCGTTGTCGTTGGCAGCCTCTACGACCTTGGCCAGGGCACCAATGCCTTCGGCCAGTGCACGAAGCTCGGGGCTGTTCTTTCCCTGCCAAAGGTGGTTCTTTACATACACATCATAATCACCCTTCTCAATGATGTCAAGCTGGCTGGCATAGTCGGCCACCTGCATCTCCAGGCTGGGCTTTCCGTCCTTGCCCTTCGTCCAAGCATCGGTTCTACGGAAGTAGTCGCTGGTGCCGCTGACGATCTCGCCGAGCTGCGCACTGAGCTCCTTCACCGGAGCAGCGAAGTCGAAGAGCAAGGTAAACTTGACACCAGAGAACTTGAATTCGCCCGGGGTCACGGCACGAACCTTGACTTTTACTTTCGCTGGCGCGTCACTATCGATAGTAAAAGCGACGCCGGGGGCATACTCCTTGCCCTTATAGACAGCGACAATCTTGGCATTGTCGGTAAACGTGGCACGCTGCAGCATGTACTTGCCAGGAGCCAGTTCTTTCTCGATGGAAACTTCCTTTCCTGTGGAGACGGTCACGGAACCGTCTTCCGATACGGTCAAATCATCTCCTGTCCATGCGGTCTTGTCGATCACAACATCGGCGTCGGCCAATGCTGCAACGGGGGCGCCTGTAATGGCGAGGAGAGAAATCAGTACATCTTTTCTCATAATCTTATTTAATTGTACAAATTAATTGTTTTCTTTTCAGCTGTTCTTCCCTAATATATAATAAGGTAAAGAGACGCTGTCTCTTATACACATCTGACGCTGCCGAC
>ERZ1026846.985-NODE-985-length-19621-cov-6.379127_pt1 | contig 19621 bp, 23 predicted proteins | sample MGYA00380153_ERZ1026846 | MGnify/ENA primary metagenome ERZ1026846 (study PRJEB33269, sample SAMEA4719789) | human gut metagenome | biome: human-associated habitat; feature: organic feature; material: feces | place: Cameroon | collected 2013-10 ... | reverse complement strand
ATATATAACTTTGCATTGTCAATAATAACGTAATCGAACATTATCAAATAACATCTATAAACTTAAAATTAAACACTATGATTAAAACTTTACGCTACACATTCATGGCTGTCATAGCACTTATATGTGGCTCAATGTCAGCACAGGAAGTATTACCGGAAGTGACACTTGATTTCACATCAAACGACACTTGGAAAATACCTGTAAAAGATGCGATGGGCACAACAGAGCAGACTTTTACAAATGGTACTTACTCTATTAAACTGGCTGCACCTGACGGCTACTACTACAACACCAAGGACAAATTCCTTATGCTTGGCAAGAAGGGCGCAACATTGACTCTTCCGGCTTTCACATTCCCAGTTTCAAAGATTGAGGTTGTTGGTACAAAAAATGCTTCTGGAAAGGTTGAGCAGAACATCTTCGTTGGTGAGAGCGAGGTTAGCACAAAGACTGTAGGTGCTAATAAAACAAACACTTACGAAATTGGCGCAGAAAACCAGGCTATCGGCACCGAATACGTATTCAAGGTGCTCTCTGCTCAAAACACTCAGATTACAAAGATCAATATCTACAAGGCAGAAGGCAAACAGAAGAAGTCTGCAGGCTTGAAGTTCTCTGAGTCAACCGTCGACTACGAACTCGGCACAACATTCACTGCTCCTACATTCACAAAGGCAACAACAGCTGCCGTGAAGTTCGTTTCTGACAACGAGGAGGTAGCTACCGTAAACGCTGAGGGCGTTATCGCAGCAACTGGCAAAGAGGGCAAGGCTGTCATCACAGCTACCTCTGAGGAGAACGATGAGTTCAACGCAGGCAATGCTACTTGCACTGTTTATGCTTACCGCATGAACGTGTACAAGAAGGCTACCGCAGTAGAGGCTGGCAAGCAGTATCTCATCGTGGCTCAGCGCGACAACAAGACATACTACGCTGCTCCTGTTAAGTACAACGCAGAGAAGCCTTACGGCTACCTCAACTCTTTCGCAGTTGACGGCATCGTTGACGAGCTCAAGATCAAGTCGTCTTACAACGACGCATTCACATTCGAGGGCGTTGCAGGTGGCTACGCTATCAAGGACGCTAACGGCTACTACCTCTACATGGACGGCTCACACGCTTCATTCCAGCTCGGCGACGAGGCCAAGGCTTGGACTGTAGAGCCTGCAGAGAACGGCACATTCACCATCACAAACAACGGTCAGTTCATACAGTACGGCAACGGTACATTCACCACATTCGGTGCATGGACAGAGGCTCAGAAGAACGCTGTTAAGCCGATGCTCTTCGCATTCGACGAGGCAGCTGGCATCAACGGCGTTCAGACAACCGTTAAGCCGCAGAGCAACATCCGCTACAACATCGCTGGTCAGCGTGTAGGTGCCGACTACAAGGGCATCGTTATCGTGAACGGCAAGAAGTATCTGCAGAAGTAATTGCTTCACACTGAAGCAAACTGAAATAAGCCGGCTGACAGATTGATGTCTAAGGCTGGTAGATGGGCTGATAGATTTGCAAGAAAAAACGCAAATCTATCAGCCCTTATTCTATTGGTATACAGCGAGAAACGGCACTGCTGACAGATATGGCACTATTTTTCAAGAAACAAATAGTGTGATATCACAAAGGGGGTGCACTTGTCTCAAGTGCACCAACCAGTTAAATAGTACATACTACTCGGTTGGTGCACTTGGGACAAGTGCACCCCCTATTTATATTTCTACGCGTTTCATCTCAGCCTCCACGATGTTCGTAAGCTCTACAAACTGCTCCACGGAGAGCTGCTCCGGACGCTTCGTCATGATGTCCTGTGCGTAGAACTCGGCAGAAGCCGAACCACCAAATATCTGGCGCAAGCTCACGCGCAGCATCTTACGGCGCTGGTTGAACACGGTCTTCACTACGCGCTTGAACAGACGCTCGTCGCAACCGAGGTCGGTCACAGTGTTGCGCGTCATGCGTATCACCGCACTCTTCACCTTTGGAGGCGGATTGAACACCGTCTCGTCGACAGTGAAGAGATACTCCACGTCGTACCAAGCCTGAATGAGCACCGACAGGATGCCGTATGCCTTTGTGCCAGGTGCCGACGCAATGCGCAGAGCTACCTCGCGCTGTATCATACCCGTGCAGCAAGGGATAAGCTCCTTGTAGTCGAGCATCTTGAAGAATATCTGCGACGAAATGTCGTAGGGATAGTTGCCCGTGAGTACGAACTGCTTGCCGTCGAATATCTCGTTGAGATCCATACGCAAGAAGTCGTTACCGATGATGTTCTCGCGGAGCTTCGGAAAGGTCTCGTTGAGGTAAGCCACAGACTCCTTGTCAATCTCCACCGCTTTCACAAGACGCGGCTTGGTGACAAGAAACTGTGTCATTACGCCCATACCAGGTCCTATCTCCAACACCGGTATGTCGGGACAAGCGTCCACCGTGTCGGCTATAGCCTTCGCTATGCCGAGATCGGTGAGGAAGTGCTGTCCAAGGTTTTTCTTCGGTCTAACCGCCTTCACCATTATTCAGCCTCCTGACGGTCGTCAACGTTGTCGCCCTCTGTGGGTGCAAGCACAGCCTCGAAGTCGGTGATGCCGTTGCTGACGAGAATGTTGTACCACTGGATGAGCTTCTTGATGTCCGAATCGTGAACGCGGTCGCGGTCGTAAGCCGGCAATACCTCTGCAAAGAAGTTGTGGAGCTCGTCAGCCGAGCACTTCTTGTAGTTGAGTGAGCACTCCTTCGACTGCTCCTTCTCGCCGAGGTTCTTGAGCACCTGCCACAATGGGATGTCCTCTGCATCGGTGTACATAGCGATGTCGCCGAGCGATGTTACACGGTCAGAAGCAAAAGCCGGCATACGGCGGTGTGTAGCGTCGAGAGCCTCAACGATGAGGTTGCGGTTGCCACGTGATACGAGTTTGTAAAGTCCCGGCTTGCCGGCTATTGAAAGAATTGTTTCCATTGTCTTTAATGTTTATTTATTAATTATTGATTATTGATTGCTATTTGTTTTAATATATCGTCGATTTGCACTTGCAGGTCGCATACGCCGTCGTTCTGGATACGGAAGTCGCTACGTCCTGCTATCTCTTCTTGGCTCATCTGCACATCAATCCACTCGGCTGCACGCTCAGGGGTAATGCCGTCGCGCTGTACGATGCGTTGTATGCGTATCTCACGTGGTGCTGTCACGCAAACGATGCAGTCGAACGCTATGCGGCGGTCGAATCCGCTCTCGAAGAGTATGGCGCTCTCAAGCCACTGTTGCCCCGAGGTTGCGAAGTCGGTTGCCACTGCGGGATGAACGATATCGTTGATGGCGAGTTTATGCGCCTCGCTTGCGAGTAGGAACTCTGCAAGCACCGGCTTCTGTAGCACGCCGTCGGCTGAGTAGACTGCGTCGCCAACGAGTGTCTTTAGTTGCTGCTGCAGTGTGGTTGAGGTGCGCATAAGTCGCTTAGCAGCCGCATCGCAGTCGTACACCGCTATGCCACGCTGCTCCAAGAGTCGACAGACGTAGCTCTTACCCGACCCTATTCCGCCTGTTATTGCTATCTTCATTGTTTATAATCTTTAGAAGTTCAAGAGATCAAGAAGCCAGAAATGTCAACACCTCAACATCTCAACACCTCAACACTTCAACACCTCAACACCTACTGCTCCTCAATAAGATAATCGACATGCGTCATCTTCAGTCGGGCGTTGCGCACGCCTTGCGGAGTTTCTCGCAGATGTATGCTGCACTTGTCCGACGGGTGGTCGATTATCTCGTTGTAATCGACAACAACAGCGAACTGCTCAGGCGAGATGCTGCGGAACATACTTGCACCAACAATGAAGTTCACCGTCACACGCTGCGGAAAGGTGCGCAGCACTTTGCCCTCAGGCATATTGATAGCCGTGATTGGCACTTCGATATTCTCCTCAGTGAGGATATCAGGATAGAGTCCTATGCGCACGGTGTTGGGCACTATCTTCACACCCTTTATCGTCTCCAACGCTACTGTTCGTAGGACAGTGTCGTTGAAGTTGGTGATGTTGATTGGCACAGTCTTCACAAAGCGCAGCGAGTCGAGTGCCTGCTTGCTGCCGTAGACTGTGACTTTCTCGGGCCAGAAGCGTGTGCGAGCGAGGTAGAACGACTTGCCTGGCACTACGTGTCCAGACATCTTTACCGACACCTGACGCGACAGTCCGTAGTTGTAGTGGAAGTCGAGACGATCGGGCTTCACCTGCACTATCTTCGATGATCCGCTGAAGCGCTGATTAATCATTTTCATCAGCTCTTGCGACGACACTACGCCGTAGCCCGACTGACGTGTGATAGCCGACTGGAAGTTTACGTTGATGGGGCGTATGCCTTCGCCATACGTGTAGGCAAGGAGTGCAAAACCCTTGTCGCGCACGGTTACGCGCACGGTGTCCTCCATGTCGCTTGTAACGACCACATTCTTCGGTATGTTCACGAGGTACGCGGGTACGCCTATCTCCCTCTCGTATGTTTCGTTGAGCGCGGTCATCAGCCAGAAGATGGTGCTCAATACGAGAAAGAAGAAAAAAGTCAGAAACTCCCTGTTAGCTGAGCTGAACAGGAAGTTTCTGACCATATTGATTATTTGCGTCAAGCGTTTTTCCATCGAATCATCGATTAATGAATTAACTTCAAACCGTTGGCGGTCGAAGTATCTATTAATGAATCGGACTCTTAAGCGTCGCTCCTTTATATATTATTATTAGGAACGATTCAAAGACCTTTGTTATGGCTTTCGTATTACTTCTGTGGCTGCTGTGTGCCGTCAGCGAACACGCCTGCCTTGTCTACTGTAACGACAACGCCGCGAGCGATCTCTACGTCTACGGTGCCGGCAGCGAGGTCTACGCGGCGTACTGTAGCGTGGATGCCACCACCTACCATCACATTGTCGCCCTCCTTGAGTGCGTTCTGGAACTCACGAATCTTCTTCTGCTGCTTCTGCTGTGGGCGAATCATGAAGAAATACATAATAGCAAAGATAGCTACCATCATTATGAGCATACCCATGCCACTACCCTGCTGTGCTGCTTCTGCAGCGAGTACTGTTGTAATCATTGTTGTTTTCTTGTTTTAGTTAAGTTGTGTGTTGAACTGTTGAGCCGTTGACATTTGCCTGCGCTTCAACATTTCGCCATCACAACATTAATATTATTGTTTTCTTGCGATATTCTCTCTTTGTCTTCCGCCTTACTCTGCGTCGGTTGTCTTCTCTTCCTGCTGCTCCTGGGCAGCCTGCTCAGCCTGCTCAGCGTAGCGTGTGCGCAACACTTCGCCGTCTTCGAGAGCCTGCTGTGCGCGGTTGAGGCGCGGTGTGGCAGGGCGGCGTGGTGCCTGACGGCGCTGCGGACGGTCCTCAATGGTCTTCAGGAGCTTGCCTGTCGACATGAGGTAGCGTGCTATGGCATCAAGAATACCATTGATATACGAGCCCGACTTCGGTGTTGAGTAGAGCTTGGCGAGTTCGACGTACTCGTTGATGGTCACGCTCACCGGTATGTTGGGGAATGTGAGCATCTCGGCGATGGCTATCTGCATGATCACTACGTCCATGTATGCTAAACGAGAGAAATCCCAGTTGCGCGATGTCTCGCTCATATAGCGCTGATACAAATCGGCATTGAGTATCGTGGCGCGGAAGAGCTTCACAGCGAAGTCCTTGTCCTCGATGTCCTTATACTCCGGCAGGAGTTCCTGCTTTGCTTTATTCTCTGGCTCGAAGCGCTTGATAGTCTTGAGCACGAATGTGTCCACCACTTCCTTATCGTCGTTCCAATAAAGACTCTGCTCTTCGAGGAGCTGGTCAAGGTCTTCGTTCTCCTGGATGAGCTGACGATAGAGCTTGCGCCACAATTCGCGGTCTGCCTCATACGAGTTGTCCGTATCAGCCATATACTCAACATATGCCTGACTCTGCTCAATCTGGTTGCACAGACCGCGCACAAACTCTACACTATTTGCCCACGACTGCTTCTGCGTCTCAGCAAACTCGTTGAGTTGCTTGTTCTCCTCAAGCTGCACTGCGAACTTGTTATAAGCGAATTTCTGCGACGGCATTTCTCCACCCTCACGCAGTGCGCGCTGCGTTGCTACTTCTACACGCTTGCGTTCCTCCTGTGTGATGGCAACGATGAGTTCCAAAAGATAATTGTACAAATCGTAAGCCTTAGACAGACTGAAAAGCAATTCCTTCTCTGCGCTGTCCATGAGTTTGTTTCCGTTCTGATAGTATGCGTAGGTTAACTGAACTATCTTAATTCTGATTAATTCGCGGTTGATCATCCTTCTCTTATATACTTTATTATAAATACGTATCTTGCTGTTGTTTGCATAGATTAAAGAAACGCTGGGCGAACCAGACTAAACACTGCGACACCCTTGTCTCAATAACAGGTGCAAAAATAACTAAATTTGGCTGAACCACCAAGCGAAACGTACATTATTGTGTATTTTTTAATGTATTTTTTGCTCAATTCGGAAGAAATGCGTACCTTTGCACCGCTTTTTTGAGCACATCCGTACAGAAATATAAAAATTCTCGTGTGATGGCGAATTAAGGCATAAACATTATTTTATCAACTTAATTTAGAGTAACACAAATGAAAGAGATTAACGTTACAGGTCAGAAGCGTACAGACCTTGGCAAGAAAGCTTCAAAGACATTGCGTAAGGAAGGACTTGTTCCTTGCAACCTTTACGGCCTCGCAGAGCATGACGGCAAGCCAGCAGCTATGGCTTTCGCAGTTCCTATGACTGAGCTCCGCAAGATTATCTACACTCCGCACATCTACGTTATCAACCTCGTTATCGACGGCGAGTCACGCACAGCTATCCTCAAGGAGATCCAGTTCCACCCGGTAACTGACGCTGTTCTGCACGTTGACTTCCTCGAGGTTAACGACCAGAAGCCTATCACAATCGGTATCCCAGTTAAGCTCACAGGCTTGGCACAGGGTGTACGTGACGGTGGTCGCATGAACCTCTCTATCCGCAAGATCGAGGTTAAGGCTCCTTATCAGCAGATTCCTGAGCACCTCGACATCGACGTTACTGCTCTCCAGATTGGCAAGAGCATCAAGGTTGGTCAGCTCAACTTCGAGGGCCTTGAGATCGTTACAGGCAAGGAGGTTATCGTTTGCTCAATCAAGATGACACGTGCCGCTCTGTCTGCTGCTGCACAGGCTCAGGCTTAATGACATCAGATAGAAATATAAAAAGCGCATGCGTCAACGACGCGTGCGCTTTTTATATTTGGTGAGAGATGTGGTGAGATGTTGAGGTGTTGAGATATGTCGAGATTAATTATGTTGCTAATCTCAACACCTCAACATAACAAATCTCACCATCTCAACATAACAACCCATCACAACAACCCAACATCATGGACAAATTCTTAATAGTAGGCTTGGGCAACCCTGGTGCCGAGTACGACCACACACGCCACAACACGGGCTTCATGGTCGTTGACGAACTGGCGAAGTCGGTAGGTGCCACCTTCGAAGACAAACGCTACGGCTTCGTGGCGGAGACATCACTGAAGGGCAGAAAGGTATTCATCCTCAAGCCGACAACATACATGAACCTCAGCGGCAACGCCGTGCGCTACTGGCTGCAGAAGGAGAACATCGACCAGGCTCGTCTACTCGTTGTTGTCGACGACCTCTCTATTCCGCTCGGCGACTTCCGACTGAAGGGCAACGGCTCTAACGGCGGACACAACGGACTGGGCAACATACAGCAGCTCATCGGTCAACAGTACGCCCGTCTACGCATGGGCATCGGTGCCGACTTCCAGCGCGGTGCACAGGTAGACTGGGTGCTGGGCAAGTACAGTGCCGAGGATATGGAGACGCTGCAGCCGAGCATTGACCAGGCGGTGGAAATAATAAAAAGTTTCGTGCTTGCCGGACTGAACATAACGATGAACCAGTTCAACAAACTCGGAAAGAAGAGCAAATAGGTTAGGTATCGCTAAGCCTTATTAAGCCTCAATAAGCCTTTCTAAGCCTTGGCTTTTTACTCTTTTACTTTTTTACTTTTTTACTTTTAAAAGTCTTTTTTACTTTTAACATGGAAGTAGCACGTATAGACAAATGGTTGTGGGCAGCGCGCATATTCAAGACACGCTCCATAGCTGCCAACGCCTGCAAGAACGGCCGTGTCATGCTGGGCGGAGTGACCGTGAAGCCGAGCCGCACAGTGAAGGTGGGCGATGTGGTGAGCGTGAAGAAGCCGCCAGTAACCTACTCGTTCAAGATATTGAAGACGATAGAGCAGCGCGTGGGCGCAAAGCTCCTGCCGGAGATTTACGAGAACGTGACCGACGCAAAGCAGTACGAACTGCTTGAGATGAGTCGCATCAGCGGATTCGTAGACCGCGCACGCGGCACTGGCCGCCCCACGAAGAAGGAGCGTCGAGCACTGGATGCCTTCGCCGAGCCTGCTATGTTCGGCTTCGACGACCTCGACGACGAATTTGATTTCGACGAGTAACGCTTCATAATTATTGCTGTCCGCTAAAACTTTTTAAGCATAAAAATCAGGGCTGATTCCTCGCTTGGAATTCAGCCCTTTTAGTTACCTTTGCATATCAATATAACGATACAAACATCCACTATATGACAAAAATAGTACAACCACAATGGCTTGAATGGGCAAAAGAGCTACAATTCATTGCCCAAGGGGGATTGACATACTCCAAAGATGTATTTGATATTGAACGCTTTGAACGCATTAGAGAAATTGCAGCAGAAATGCTCAGTCTGCAAAGTGGAATACCCATAGAAAAAGTAAAGGATCTGTTTTGCAATGAAACAGGATTTCAAACTCCTAAATTAGATACACGAGCTGCTATATTCAAAGATGATAAAATACTGCTTGTGAAAGAGAAAAATGGGACTTGGTCTTTGCCCGGTGGTTGGGTCGATATAAATCAGAGTATCAAGACTAATACAGAAAAAGAAGTAAAAGAAGAGGCAGGATTAAATGTAAAAGCTATCCGGGTAATAGCTATACAGGATAGAAATTTGCATAATATCCCCCCATATGCCTACAATGTTTGTAAGGTTTTTGTTCTTTGTGAGATTGAAAGCGGACATTTCCAACCCAATATTGAAACGGATGAGAGTGTCTATTTCGGATTGGAAGAATTACCTGTTCTTGCAAAAGAGAAAAACAACGAAGAACAAATTAAAATGTGCTTTTCAGCTTACCACGATAAAAACTGGCAAGTATTATTTGACTAATAAACAAAACATATGAAATATAAACATATTGTATTCGACATAGACGGCACATTGATAGATACGGAATATGCAGTCATCAACTCTTTAATAAAAACAATTACAGAAATAACGGGACGCACACCTCAATATGAAAGTTTGAAATTTGCTTTAGGTATTACCGGAAGAAATGCGTTGGAATTACTCAAAATACCCGACATAGAAGATGCATTGAAACGATGGGATAGGAATATGAAATTGCTCCAGCACACTATTCAACCTTTTCAAGGTATCAAAGAATGCTTGCAATCCCTTTTATCAAGAGGCTATCTTTTAGGCATTGTAACCTCCAAAACATATCAAGAATATCATTCTGATTTTGCGCCATTAGGGTTAGCGGACTTTTTTTCCACAATTGTATGTGCCGATGATACTGATGAACATAAGCCCAATGCAGCACCCTTAGTAGCATATTTGGCTAAAGCCCACATAAGTCCCGAAGACGCTCTCTATATTGGTGATAGTATTTATGATATTCAATGTGCTGACAATGCCGGTGTTGATTCCGGATTGGTTTTATGGAGCAACAATGTATCTAATCCTATACATGCAGACTATTATTTTAAGACGCCCAATGATATAAGTAAAATTCTATAGAAGACGAACTAATTATGAAATTAATGAGTATGAGTCCACTTTAAGAATAATATTATAAAAAACGAGCTTAAGCTTTTCTCACCGTTCGCGTCCGCCGTCCGATCAGATTCCGTACGCCACCCGATCGGTTTCCGTACGCCACCCAATCAGATTCCGTACGCCGTCCGATCGGATTGCGTACGGGTGACGATGACTTTTCTTGATGTTTTTACAGCAATAATATAAAAAAGGAGGTGGAACAACAACTGCTTTTGTTATACCCCTTCGTCCTCGTCTTCGAGTTCGTCCTCGCTTGCGGTGTCGAGCTTAGTGTCCTTCGCAATGCTCACAGCACCCATGCGCGATATCTTCACCACGAGCGGTTCGTACTCATCACTCATCCTGTCTGGCGAACCGACGCTCGCTGCGAAGCGCAGGCTCTCGCCCTCCACACAGTCGAACACCACACCGAGCAGCGCCCCTTGGGCATAAGCATCGCTGATGTACTGCGTGAAGTCGCTCTTGAGGAACGTGCGCTCGAAGAACACCGAGCCGTCGCTACGCAGCACGCGCACCGTGATGGTGTTGTCGTAGTAGCTATTGCCCATCTCGTCAAACGCCTGTGGCAACGAGGTGTCCGACTTACGCTCTACGCACACCTTATACGTAGCTCCAAGCCATTCCACGTTGCGCTTGTCCTCATAGCCACTCATTGTCTGAGTGCCTTTCTTCTGCACTTTCGCACGTTTGTGCACTATTATGTTGTCGCTCTTCGGCTTCTCCGCACACGACACTACAAGCATCGCTGCTGCACAAAGCACCATACAACCTATTACTTTTTTCATATTTATCTTGTTTAGTATAGGGGCAAAGGTATAAAAAATATTCCATATACATATAAAATACGTTTGCCCTTTGAAAGAAAAACCGTACTTTTGCATATACATCAGAAAAATAAATATGAGGAAATTATATTTCACACTTTGCCTTTCTGCTGTCGCATTGTTGTTCTCTTGCGGCAACGAAAAACAACCGGAAGCACCCACACCTGCCGAAAAGTCAGAGCAGGAGGAGCGTGTAGATACGCTCGCGATGCTGGTGATGCAGGTACAGAAGTGCTCGCGACTGTACACAACGGAGTATCATGTGCACAAGATTGTGACACACGACGACCAGCTCGCACTGAAGGGTAAGCTGTTCAGCAAGGACTATAACATCAACCTGCCTCTCGGCAAGCGAAAGGTGGCAATACCCATTGATGCTACGATGAAGGCTTACATCGACTTCGCCGACTTCTCGGCTGCCAATGTGCGCCGCACGCCGACACACATAGAGCTGATATTGCCCGACCCACACATCGTGCTCACATCGTCGCGCATCAACCACGACGACGTGAAGGAATATGTGGCACTGATGCGACGCGACTTCAGCGATGAGGAGCTTGCCAGCTACGAGCTTCAGGGACGCGAAGCCATCATCAAGGACATAGCGAAAAGCAACATCATCGAGCAGGCACGTATCGGAGCCACTAACGCCTTAGTGCCCATGCTGCGCCAGTTGGGCTTCGACGAACCGAACATCATCGTCTCCTTCCGCAAGAGTTTTACGCCACAGGAGGTTGAACAGCTCGTGGATGCAAGCACCGTGGAGAAGAAGAATGCCGGTGCTAACAGGCGATAAACATCTATACAACTGAACAAATAAAATAAGGGCTAAAGGATGGAAACGAACAATCTAAAACAAGATAAGCAAACAACGCCGCACACTGACAAATCGAGGTTCGGCTTGATGGCGGTTCTGAAACGTGTACCTCTATCTATATGGCTGAAACTGACATTCGTCGTGCTGATTGTCAGCATCGTCGTCTATCTGATCAGCAGCATCAAGACCGTCGTGACAACAACCAACACCACGGTGCCGGATGTAGTGAAGAACGAAAAGATTGACGTAACACCGACTGTGATACGTTCGATAGAACAAATCGGCGAGTGGTCGTTCCTCGAGATAAACGATGAAGAACTGGTGGACACCGTGCGTCGCGGAATATTCTCCAACGACAAATTGGTGCGCATATATTATGGTACGCTACGCTTAGGCATCAACCTGAAGGACGCTAAAGAGGGATGGCTCAGTATGTCGGGCGACACGCTCGTGGCAAAGCTGCCACCCGTGCGACTGCTCGACAACGACTTCATCGACGAGACACGCACACGCTCGTTCATCGCCTCAGGCAAGTGGTCGAACGTAGACCGCAAGGAGATGTACGACCGCGCTGCCCGTAAGATGCGCCAACGCTGCCTCACAAAGAAGAACTACGATGCTGCACAACTGAACGCCAAGGAGCAGTTCGGACAGATGTTGCGGTCGATGGGCTTTGAAAAGACGCGCGTGGAGATAGGCAGCAAGTGAGCAAAAACGTAGCAGACGGCAATACACCGAGCCAATCCATAACAAGAACGAGGAACTTATGCAACAACGAGTGATAATATCCCAAGACATAGAGCACGACCTGGCGCAAGCCATTGCCGAGACGGAACACGACCGTGTCTTCGTTCTCACCGACGACATCACGCAGGAGTGCTGCCTGCCGAAGGTGGCAGCGCTGCTCACCAAGCACAACGCCACCACCATAACGATACGTCACGACGACACGAACAAAACGCTCGCCACGCTCGCCGACGTGTGGACAGCACTGCAACGGGGCGGCGCAACACGCCACTCGCTGCTCGTGAACCTCGGTGGCGGCATGGTGACCGACCTTGGAGGCTTCGCCGCTGCCACCTTCAAGCGCGGCATCCACTTCATCAACATCCCCACAACGCTGCTCGCCATGGTCGACGCGGCGGTGGGAGGCAAGACGGGCATCAACTTCGGCGGACTGAAGAACGAGGTCGGGGCGTTCGCCAACGCACGCTACGTCATCGTCAACACTTGCTTCCTCGACACGCTCGACACCGCGAACCTCTGCTCGGGCTACGCCGAGATGCTCAAGCACTCGCTGATAAGCAACGCGCAGATGTGGGCGGAGCACGTCAACTTCGACATCCTGCAGCCCGACCTCGCTGAGCTACAGCGCATGGTGGCTGCGTCCATCGCCGTGAAGGAACGCATCGTAGCCGACGACCCACACGAGCACGGCATCCGCAAGGCACTCAACTTCGGCCATACCATCGGCCACGCCCTGGAGGAGTTCTCAATGCAACAATCCACACCACCTCCAGGGGCTCTACTGCACGGCTACGCAGTAGCCTTCGGCTTGATCGGCGAGCTATACATCAGTGCACGCAAAGCCGGATTTCCAACCGCCCGTCTCCATCAAACGGCTCGCTTCATACGCGAGAACTACGGTGCAGTGGCGTTCACATGCGACGACTACCCCACCCTGCTCAACCTCATGCGCCACGACAAGAAGAACACGGCGGACACCATCAACTTCACACTGCTCCACGACATCGGCGACATACGCATCAACCAGACTGCCACCGACGAGGAGATACGCGAGGCTCTCGACTTCATTAGGGAAGGATATTGACTGTATCACACGAAATTAACAACAAACAGATATGAACATAGACAAGATAAAAGAACTACTACTGAAACGCGACGGACTCTCTAACACGCTCGGCATGGAGTTCATCTCCACACCCGACCCCGACACCTGTCAGGCTCGCATGAAGGTGGACGAACGCAACCGTCAGATATTCGGCTTTCTTAGTGGCGGTGCCTCACTGGCTCTTGCCGAGAACTTGGCAGGCGTAGGCTCGTTGGCACTCAGTCCGAACAATATATGTGTGGGCATCAACGTAAGCGGCAGTCACGTGAAGGCGGTGCTCGACGGCGACACCGTGACGGCTACTGCGCGTATCCTGCACAAAGGAAAGACGCTGCACCAGTGGCATGTGGACATACGCAACACGGCTGGCGATCTGATTTCGTCAGTAGAGGTGACTAACTTTGTGATGAACAAACCGAAATAGAATGAGCTACGTATATTTCCGCCTGCCTCACTCTACGCACGTTTTCCGCAACCGCCTGTCGACCGAACCCGAAGAGATTGCTTCGCTCGCCGAACTGAACGGACGGCGTGGCTTCGTGATCGCTCCGTTCGCCCCGTCTGACGATTGTCCCATTCTCCTGTTGCCCACCGATTGGGAGGAGGTGGACTTGAACTTTAGTGGAGACAATCAGAACGGCGAGCAAACGCATCTTAGCTCTACCGACGGTGTATCGGCGATGCTGCTCGATGCCGACTACGAGGAGGAACGCCAACGCTATGCCATCGACTTCCACAACTACCACGGACAGTTGACGAATGATGCGTTTCAGAAGATAGTGCTGGCACGCTGTGCGCGACTCACCGCTACGGAAAAACTCTCCCCGCTCACGCTCTTTGCACGTGCCTGCCACCGCTATCCGCGCATGTTCGTAGTGCTGTTCTCAACCGAGCGCAGCGGCACATGGCTCATAGCCACACCCGAGACTCTCATCAGCGGCACCAACGGCGCAATGCAGACCATGGCACTTGCCGGGACAATGCGTCTGAGTGGCGCAAACCTCGATTTCGACGTGGAGGGTGGCTCAATAGGCAAGGACGACATCCACTGGAGCACAAAGAACATAAAGGAGCAACGCTACGTGGAGACGTATATAACCGAATGCGTGGAGCAGTTCAGCGACGACGTAAACGTTGAAGGACCGTTCACCGTGCGTGCCGGCGACCTCGTACACCTGCGTTCCGACATACGCTTCCACCTGAAGGACACGGCGCATCTGGGCAATATTATCAACGCCCTGCACCCTACGCCTGCCGTCTGTGGTATGCCGAAGGATGCCACACGCGACTTCATCATCAACAACGAGTCGGGAGAGCGCAACTACTATAGCGGATTCTCCGGTCTGCTCGACCCCAATGGCGACACTCGCCTCTTCGTCACGCTGCGCTGTATGCAGATAGAGGGCGAGGGCGAAGCCACTGCCTATCGCCTGTATGCCGGCGGCGGACTGCTGAAGGACAGCCAATGCCAATCGGAGTGGGAGGAGACGGAGGCGAAGATGAACACCATGCGACAACTGTTCAAGCACATATAAAGCATTTGCGACAACAAACGAAATAATGTACAGCAACAAGGAAAACATAAACATACTCACATCGCTGCTCCTCGAATGGGGAGTGACGGACGCAGTGGTGTGCCCAGGCAGTCGCAATGCTGCCATCGTGCACAACCTCAACGAGTGTGGCACGATACGCTGCCACCCCATCACCGATGAGCGTTCGGCAGCGTTCTACGCCATGGGCATCGCCCTCAACACGAAGCGCCCCACCGTGGTATGCGTCACATCGGGTTCGGCTCTGCTCAACACCGCTCCGGCTGTGGCAGAGGCTTACTATCAGCACGTACCGCTCATCGTCGTCGCTGCCGACCGACCGCAGCAATGGATCGACCAGCTCGACGGTCAGACCCTGCCCCAACCCGATGCGCTCAACCGGTTTGTGCGCCGAAGCGTGTCGCTGCCCGAACCGCGCACCGAAGAGGAGCGTTGGTACTGCAACCGCCTTGTGAACGAAGCCTTGCACGCTGCCACATTCCGCCAGCCGGCTCCGGTGCTTATCAATGTGCCCATCACCGAACCGCTCTTCACATTCGACGTTGCCGAACTGCCGAAGGAGCGACGCTTCCGTATGCTCGACAGCGAGGCAGCACTGACCAACACCACCGTCGAAATTCTGCAACAGGAACTGTACCAGGCGAAGCGACCGCTAATAGTGGTCGGACAGATGGCTGCCGACAGCTTCGGACGCTCCGTCTTCGAAATCAACGAGCTGTCAAAACACTTCGTCGTTTTCGCCGAACCGCTATCGAACAGCGGCGAGACAATCCACTTCGACGAGGCGGTGAGGTATCTCACGGCGCATCCCGAACTCTCTCCCGACTACACGCCCGACTACATTATATATATTGGCGACACACTGGTCAGCAAGGCTACGCGCCGATGGCTGCGACAGACACAGGCTCCGTCGTGTCTCATCACGGCAGACCCACTGCACGCGAGCGACCCACTCATGTCGTTGCGCCACATCGTGACGTGCGACAACGCCAACCTTGCGCTGCTCATGCCCATGCTCTACGACATATATACACACCGCGACCTACACACTAACGACGAAGTGGCGTGGCGTAACGAGGAGAGCAGAACGATGTTTCTGAACAAGTGGAAGAGCTTGCTCAGTCAATGGGCAAACCACGCTGCCGCATACGAGCCCGAATACTCGCAGATGGCGGTCGTGAAATACTTCGAGAAGCTGATAGAGGAGTCTGCCGTATGCGTGAATACCCACTACGCCAACAGCACCGCCGTGCGCCTCGCCTGCATCTACGCCAACCATTACGTGTGGTGCAACCGCGGTGTGAACGGCATCGAGGGATCGCTGTCCACAGCTGCCGGCTTCTCGCTCACCGACCCCGACCTGAACGTCTGCATCATCGGCGACCTCAGTTTCTTCTACGACCAGAACGCCTTATGGAACAACTGCATAGGCGGCAATCTGCGCATACTGCTGCTCAACAACTCCTGTGGTGGCATCTTCAAGCAGCTACCCAACCTCCACCGCAGTCCGGTGGCTGACACCTTCGTCGGTGCAAGCCATACGACAACGGCGCAGGGCATCTGCGCACAGAACAACGTGGAGTACATCGCGGCACACAATCAGGAAGAAATGCAACACGGAATAAGCGAACTTCTAACACGCAAGGGCAATCGCCCCATGCTGCTTGAAGTGTTTACGGATGCAGCGATTGATGCTGAAACACTCAGCAAATACTATTAATAAATACGCACATCGGCAATCACCATGCTACCCACAGCCTCGTTGATACGCTTCACCAATTGGGAGCGCATCATCGTAAGGTCCTGGCGCAGTGCCGGACTTTGTATCTTTACGAACAACGTTTGGTTCTTTATGAATTTCTCGCCAGTGTACCGCGCCACGCCTGCACCTACTACCTTATCCCAAGCGTCTACAGCACGCCGCTGCAGCAGAGGAGTCTCAAGACCTTCGCGTCGCAGATACATATTTAGCAAGTCATTAATCGACTTTACGTCACGTCTGAACATACACTTTATTTATTAGTCTGTTGATGAGGAACTATCTCACCGCCCTTCACGTCGAACAGGCGATAGTCGTAACTTACACTATCGAGTATGCGGTCAAGGTGTTCGCGGTTGGTGTCGGTGATGAATATCTGTCCGAAACCGTCGCCCGACACCAACTTCACAATCTGCTCCACACGATGCGAGTCGAGCTTGTCGAAGATATCGTCAAGCAGCAACAACGGTGTAGTCTGCGATGCTGTGCGACGCAGGAAGTCGAACTGCGCGAGTTTCAGTGCCAGCACGAATGTCTTTGTCTGACCCTGCGAGCCCTCGCGCTTCATCTGATAGTCGCCGAGCATCATCTCCAAATCGTCGCGATGCACGCCATGCAGCGAGTAGCCCACAGCTCTGTCTTTGAACCTGTCGCGCTGAATAACGTCCAATAGCGGTCCACGCTGCGCGTGCGATACATACCTTAGCGACACCGTTTCTTTACAATCCGACACGTGCTGATATATGCGTTGGAACACGGGCACGAGTCGCTCCACGAAGTCCTCACGCGCACGGAATATAGTCTCACCGTGTCGTGCCATCTCCTGCTCCCAGATATCAAGCAGCGCAACATCAGGTTCCTGCTCCATCTTCAGTAAAGCGTTGCGCTGCTGAAGTGCCTTCGTGTAGCTATTAAGAGCATCGATGTACGTGTTGTCATACTGCGATATCACGATATCCATCAGTCGGCGGCGCTCCTCACTACCACCAGCGATGAGCGTTTGGTCTGCAGGCGAGACGAAGATGAGCGGAATCAATCCGATATGCTGCGAAAGACGCTTGTACGCCTTTTTGTCGCGCTTCAGCTGTTTCTTCTGTCCACGTTTCATGCCACAGTACACTGCCACAGGTTCCTCCTCATCAGTAGCATACGCAGCATCGAGCATAAGGAAGTCGGCATCGTGCTTTATTATCTGCGAGTCGATTGGATTGAACGCACTGCGACAGAACGACAGGTAATAGATAGCATCGAGCAAGTTAGTCTTGCCCTCGCCATTGCTACCGAGAAAACAGTTGAGTTTGGGCGAGAACTCAAGCGAAGCCTCACCGATATTCTTGAAATTGAGTATGGATAAATTGCGTAATATCATGTAATTATATACCCTGTAGACCCACCGTGGGTCGCCATTATAAATAGAAACAACACGTTGTATTACTGCAAAGTTACCCCATTTATTATTGAAAAAAGAAAAAAAGGCAGAATAAATTTCAATATATGAGATAAAATCAGTAATTTTGCTCCTCGCAATGTGTTGCATTGCAAACTATAAACCGATAAAATAAAAAAACAAAATAACAAATGACAAACAAAATTGATTTTGGTGCAAACTCACACGTAGAGAGCGCCAACAACAAAGAAGATTTCTTCTTGAAGTTCAAAAAGCAGATAATCATCGGTGTGGTAGCTATCCTCCTCGTCGTAGCAGGTGCTATCCTTTACAACGCTTACGTAGCAGGTCCGCGTGAGGACAAGGCAAGCACAGCTATCGCAAAGGGCGAGCAGTACTTCAACGCTGAGCAGTTTGACAAGGCTCTCAACGGCGATGGTGCAGGCTATGTAGGCTTCGTGAAGATCGCAAGCGACTACAGCAGCACCGACGCTGGCAACCTCGCTAACCTCTATGCAGGTCTGAGCTACTTCAACCTCGGCAAGTACACAGAGGCTGTTACATACCTTGAGAAGTTCTCTACAAAGGGCGACGCTATGGTAAGCCCGACCGCTACAGCTGCTCTCGCTAACGCTTACGCACAGACAGGCAACGTAGACAAGGCTATCAGCACACTGAAGAAGGCTGCCGACATGGCAGACAGCAAGGCTGACGACGTGAACAACAGCATATCGCCTACATTCCTCCTTCAGGCAGGCAAGCTTCTCGAAAGCCAGAACAAGAAAGACGAAGCTCTGAAGCTCTATCAGGACATCAAGAAGAAGTACGTAAACTCTTCTTTGGTACAGAGCTCAGAGATTGACAAGTACATCGAGCGCGTTTCAGAGTAATCGAATAACCAAATATGGCTACATCACTCCATAACCTCTCACAGTACGACATCACCACCATCCCTGACGCAAGCAACATGTGCTTCGGCATAGTGGTGGCTGAATGGAACGAGGAGATAACAGGCGCACTGCTCGACGGAGCCGTAAAGACTCTCGAGAAGCACGGTGCTCTGCCCGAGAACATACACATCAAGACCGTTCCGGGAAGCTTCGAGCTTATCTACGGTGCTCATCAGATGGTGCTCCACGGAGGCTACGACGCCGTGATAATCCTCGGAAGCGTGATACGCGGTGAGACTCCTCACTTCGACTACATCTGTCAGGGCGTAACGGCAGGCATCGCACGCCTCAACACCACAAGCGAGATACCTATCATCTACGGCTTGCTCACCACCAACGACCTGCAGCAGGCACTCGACCGCTGCGGTGGCAAGTATGGCAACAAGGGCGATGAATGCGCTATTGATGCAATCAAGATGGCGAAGTTCTAACGAATACAGCTTTTCATAACATACAAAAAGTCCGACAAGACTAATCTTGAACTGCACCCCAAAAGTTAGACACAAAACTTTTGGGGTGCATTATGTATAG
>ERZ1026846.984-NODE-984-length-19640-cov-13.762420_pt1 | contig 19640 bp, 18 predicted proteins | sample MGYA00380153_ERZ1026846 | MGnify/ENA primary metagenome ERZ1026846 (study PRJEB33269, sample SAMEA4719789) | human gut metagenome | biome: human-associated habitat; feature: organic feature; material: feces | place: Cameroon | collected 2013-10 ... | reverse complement strand
AGAGAAAGGCACATTACGCAATTTCATTGTCATAATATGATTATAAAATGTTTAAATGATTAAATTATTTGTTTGGAAAAAGTCTATTTTCCGCAATTTATTTGTTTGGATAATTTCAATTTTCGCCAATTTATTTATTTGGAAAATGTCATTTTTCGGCGATTTATTTGTTTGGATAATTTTATTTCGTTATCTTTGTCACTGAAATACAATAGATTACAAATCACTATGTACTACAAGAGAATTATAGATAAATATCTGTCAGAATGGGCTTCACGCGATACACGTAAACCTGTTCTACTTCGAGGAGCACGCCAGGTAGGCAAGTCTTCTGCTGTGCGTCATTTAGGCAAGCAATTCAAAAACTTTTTAGAAATAAATTTTGAGATGGAACCTCAATACAAAGCTATATTCCAGCCCGACCTAAATGTCAATCGTATCGTTATGCAGATTTCTGCAATATCAGGCTCAAGGATAGAAGAAGGCGAAACACTTCTCTTTATGGATGAGATACAGGAGTGTCCAGAGGCTATCATGTCATTACGTTTTTTCAAAGAGAACATGCCCAAACTTCATGTTATTGCAGCAGGCTCCCTATTAGAGTTCGCTCTTGCTGAATTACCGACATTTGGCGTAGGTCGAATCCATTCAATGTTCATGTACCCAATGACCTTCGATGAATTTCTTCTTGCCAACAACGAAGATCTATTACTCGAAGCTCGTAACTCATCATCTTCACAATCACCTCTTCCTGAGCCATTGCACGAAAAGTTAGTCAGTCTTCTTCGCACATATATGCTTGTAGGAGGTATGCCTGAGTGTGTTGGCAAATGGGTTGAGACTCACGATTACTTGCTTTGTCAAGAAGTACAAAATGATATACTTGTAAGTTATGAGGACGACTTTCCTAAATACAAGAAAAAAGCAGATGTCAATTTACTTCGCAAAATATTGCGTAGTGCAGCAGTACAAGCCACGAAAAAGTTTGTCTATACCAAAGTAGGCGACTATAAGACAGCAGAAGTCAAGAGTGCGCTTGACCTACTCATTCTTGCCGGATTACTAATCCCCGTAACTCACACCAGTGCCAATGGACTTCCTTTAGGTAGCGAAGCAGACAATTCCTATCGTAAGATTCTATTCTTTGACTGTGGACTTATGCTGCGACTTCTGGGCATAACTATAGGAGATACCACCATGCTTACCACCCAGATACTTACAGCCACAGCAGCCGACCTTGTCAACAAGGGTACCATGGCAGAGCTTGTTGCTGGCTTGGAAATGCTTCACTATATGACACCCAACTTACGGCATGAGATGTATTATTGGGTACGTTTGTCAAAGAATTCATTAGCAGAGATTGACTATCTCCTGCCATCGCACCTTAATATTCTTCCTATTGAGGTCAAAGCAGGAAACCAAGGTGGAATGAAGAGTTTGTGGTCTTTTATGCGTAATAAGCATATCACCGAAGCCGTACGTTGCTCATTAGAGAACTTCGGAGAGTTTAATTACACCGACAAAGAAGATGCCGATACCGTTCGTCACGTCAACGTTTTCCCTCTCTATGCTGTTTCACAGATAGTAAAATCCGCAACATCCAATCCTCAGTAAAGTATTCCACACGGATTTTGTGCTGCTTTATTTACATTCAGCACAAAATCCATGTGATTCAACTTTATCACTCTTTTCGTCTTATAAATCCATACACAAACTGCCACACATAGCCAATCATGCTATAGTGTGCCACATCTTTGTATTTCCACGAATATCTGAAAGCGTTGCTGATAACGTGCAACCGCTCATACCAACGTCCTTTGCCACGATTGTAAATGGAAGAATCGTCGTACAAAGCACTCATTATTGTTCGTTCTGCAAACTTGCTGTCAGCAAATATTCTCTTGTCATTCAGTTCCACACCAAGGTATTTCGTGGCAATTGTATTCAATACGTCAGCAAAACCGTCCAGTCTAAATCGCTTGCATAGAGAATAAAACTCCGTCCATTCCACATTGTCTTGATTAGTCTTAATCCAGCAAGCCCAATCAACAAAATGCCTTAAATTGATACCTTCCACCAAGAAATGCGTCAGCGAATGATAAAGCATAAACAATCCCTCTGCCTCTAATGGCAATACATAAATGTCTGTTCCATTAAGTCTTTCAAGTTGGCTTCCATTTCCTATAGCCTCAACCATATATTGGTGCAAAGCCTTATCCGTACCACCACGACGGGCAGAAGTAAAGAACTGATGATTCTCTATAGTCAGTTTCTTATATGCGATATGCGAATGCTTATACCAACCATCATCCACCGTTAAACCTTTCTTCCTTGCTATCTCATTACCTTGCCTATAAGCACAGTTTCCATCAGCATCAATCAGGTAGCAGTCGAAGTCGCCAAACTCCCTATGCTCTGGTTTTGTATAATAACGGCTATGAGCCAATCCCTTGAAAACAATTGTCTTTATGCCATGCTGCTCCCAAAGCCTCACAACATCCTTTGCAAAATCCACATGCTGTGCTATCTTCTTCTCTACAAAAACAGTCTGAGCATACCATTGCATCAGCGTTGTGCGGTCGGGAAAACTGTCACATTCTGCATTCTCCTGCTTCAACAGTTCCAACGCCTCATAAGCCAACCCACGCACGCCTTGCTTTTGTGCAAGAATCAAGACATTCCGCCAGTCCACATTATCATCTAAAATGAAGCACTTACGGTTTATTGCAATTGACAATAGTTGTAACAATATTATTGCAGCATTGTCATTTAAAAAGTTTCTTATTCCGTCTTTATTCTGCTCCATTGTTCTCCAAACAATTCATGTCCATTTGTTGCCAATTCCAAGACCTTATTTCTAATGACGATATCTTGAGTCTCTTTGCTATATGATGTTTTTTTATCGAAAGCAATAAATATTTGTTTCTCATTGAAAGTCTCATATAGTTTCATTATTGTCTCAATAGCTCTGTCTTCAATATTCTTTAGTATTAAAGAGTCATGAAATAAGACTGGAACCTTCGTACTTTTAAACACAGACAAATCAAAAAGAACTAATCCACTGTATCGTGAACCTGTTCCCTCATCATCAGGACAATCATAGATATATCGTTTAGGTTGCAGTGTAAGGAGTGGAGGTTTTTTCTTGTTGTCATACACCGTTCCATTATAATCTGAAATTTTTGCATTTAAGAATTGCTGTATTTCCGTCAATTTCTTTTGCAGTGTATTGTTATATAAAACTTCTGCGTCCTTCTTTTCCTTGTTATATGAATTTTCTTTCTCGTAGTTTGATGTCGCTTCAACCAACTCCAACATCTTTTTTTGCATTTCTGCTAATTGTTGTACTCCTATCTTTGTTGCATTTGTCTCTACAACAATCTCCTTAATTGACTCAAGAAGGTTTCTCTCGCAGGCATCCAATTTCGCTCTGTAGGTTGTTAAAGAATCTATTTGTTTTGTCATCTCATCAGCTAATACATTACACAATGAAGAATGGAAATGATTGATTTTTGATATTTCCATGATATTAGCTTCAGGGAAAAACATCTTCAATTTAGCCAAATCTATAACACTATTCCGTTTTGATTGTTGGAGATTGTTTTGAATACGTCTTAGTTTTACATCTACTTTATATTTTATAGCTTGTATTTTTGCAAGTTCTTCTTTGATACCTAAAACTTTATGCAACTGCACGACATTAAGTGGAACTTCTCTTGATGTTAGTTCCACTGTCAAAACATCTATATCTTGTTGTAACGACTTTATCTGCCCCGCTATTTTCTTAGCCTCAGTTTTATTCTTTACTCCCTTTATCAAGTCTATAGACAAAGCTTTTTTTAAAACTTTATTACGTACTGATAAAGTTTTCACGTTTCTATCTAAAGACTCAATTTCTTCATAAATACCAAATATCTTGACCAATCGCATGATACCACTTTCCATGCTTTCCGACTGATGCTCTTGCAAAGGCAATGTTTCAATATAATTTCCGCGATCATAAATGCGTGCAAATAATCCAATAAAGGTTCTTAGAGTGCACCCAAAGATATCTAAAGAATATTTATCTTGCAAAAAATCCCGGTATTGAGTAAGGGTCATTTCACTGCCTTCAATGATATGGTAATCACTTGTACTTTTAAATACAGTATCACTGTTTTCTGTTTTTCTTGCAAAATAAAAATTCTCATTATTAAAAACGAAAAAAGCAAATACAGTATGATGTCCAACATGATTAATTATATCGCTCTTATCTTGATAGTGATTTCCTCCAAGCATATAATCGATAGCAAGCAACGCTGTACTTTTACCTATAGAATTAGATCCAACATCATCTCCAAGTACCACATTCAAGCCTTGTTTAAAAGCTATTTTTTGTTGCTTAAACCGTTCACAATACAATTCTTTTATCATATTCCAATAATCAAATGGTTTTTTATTTCAACTCGGCCAATTGCATAAAGACAAGTTAGGGCTTCTATCATATCATCAATTTCCATTTTATACTTTAGCTTATTTTGCAGGGTGTCAAGAGAAATTTCTTTCCCTTTTATTTGTTCCATTAGCAACAGCATATTTCCTATTACACTTTGCGGAACAGGAATAAATTTATTAGGATAGTTCATATACGTCACAATTTTGAACAAAATATGATATTATAATAGAAGCTGCATTATCAGTACATGATGTCTTTGACATTATCCAATTTTTCAAGGCCTCGAATATTTGATCTTGATTCATCTTTTTCCTTTTACATCTTAGATATGCACCTTTCATTACAGTTGATATTAATTCTGGGTCGGAATCTGTTATGTTACATTGCTCTATAAAAAAATTATGAATGAACATAAAATATGAAATCACATTTGTCGTTATTGCATTTTTAAGAATCAAGTTGTTCTTAATTTTCCGATCTACACACACTGCTTCGTAACTCAATGTCAGCCCTTGCAAATCAGATTCATTCAGATTTTGTAATTTTATGAGAGCTGCTTTTATCTCATCTTCCAAACCACATTCTGCCAACTCTTGCTTTACATTGTATTCTTGTTCAAGTTTTTTCTTTATGTTTAGTAGATTGGTGTATTTTTCTTTGGTTTTGTTATTGTCATAATCTTTATGACAATTCTTACACAAAGCTATTTTATTATGCATAGACTCTGAATTGTCCCCATACAATTCTACACCATCCAAATGATACATATCTTCCTTTGTTGGATTACAAGGGAAGATATGAGCTATTTCAAAATTTTTATTTATTTTTCTTACTCCTATTTCCGTCAACTTTTTACCACATAATGGACAAACATGATGAACTTCCCCGAGATAAATCATCTCTTGTGCAGAAGTCGGGTCTTGACGGTCTTTTTTGAATTTAGAAACTTTTTCTTCAAATTCTGTCATAGCCACATTACTATCTCGTCAACTTTCTTCCTGTGAACATTCCTACTATCGTACCCCATCCATACGAGATATGCACACAGAAGAACATTATGAATAATGGTAACAGATATTTCCAACCATGTTCTTTAGCTGCCATTACTGAAGCCAATAAGTCACATGCAAAATACAAGCACAAACCGGCTAATAATGCAAAGAAGAAAGGCAACCATACGAATGACAATAACACACCACATATAATACCTGCCACAAACAATAGAGGAACAAGATGGCGTAAACCTATTGATTCTCTGTCTACATAAAACAGATGACCTATAGATTCACCGTTTGCATACATCTGTTTCATATTAGCTTTTAATGTATCTCGCGAGAAATATGTACATACAATTTCGGGGTCAAGGTATATTTTATACCCACTCTTACGAATTCTTGAATTGAACTCATTGTCTTCTCCTCTTGGCAAATCTTCACGCATACCCCCAATCTCATTTATTATCTTTCTAGGAAAGCAACCAAAAGGAACCGTATCAACAAAACCCGCAGGAGCACCTACACGGAATGCTGCACCTCCAATTCCGAATCTTGATTGGTTAAGAATTGCAGACGATTCGGCAACTAGTCCAGAATGTTGGGGGCGTATGTTCCATACGCCCCCAACATTCCCAACAAGTTCAGGAGAGCAACCTAAAATCTCGGCGTTAGCCGAGAAATTTTTAATACACCTTTCAATATACACCTTGTTGTATGTGGCGTGGGCATCCAAACGCACTATATAAGGTGCATCAGATGACTTCACACCTATATTAAAAGCTATTGATTGTATTCTACCAGGATTATTGAGGAATCGTATATTCTGATATTTTCGTTTATACTCCTCTACTATATTCTTTGTTCTATCCTTACTTCCACCATCAACCACCATCACATCCATATCTTCAAACGGATATGACTGGCTAATGACAGAATCAAGACAACGGGCTATAAACTTCTCCTCGTTTAAGGTAGGGATAACTACTGCTACTTTATAATTCATATATCAACGTTTTCCTAATAATAATCTGATTTTATGCTGTAAACTTACGGGAATGGAACTCCAAATCAAGTATGACAATTTGAAATCGTGTTTTTTCCAATACTGATTAACTTCTGCCCAGTTCATTCTCTTTCTCCATTCAGTAAGGATAACACTACGTTTATCAGTATGCCTTGACGGATGATTCAGTGGCTCATTACCGTCTTTTATGTCTTCATACGATACAGTATATTGCTCTATACCACAAGATTCAACAACTGTTTTGCCTCTATCCGAATTGACTAAAAGACAGGATACACCTTTCTCTATATCTATTTTTTCTTTTAAATCTGCCCTTCTTCCTACAACGCCCCAAAAGTCACCAATAGTGATATCTGCACCACGTTCAGGTTTTGCATAAGGGCATTCATAGCAGGAGTCTCTATAAGTCTCACCCTCGAGGAAATAAGTCATATACGAAGACAAACGATGATTTATCTTTTTTACACTACCGTTTTTATAGACTATCAAATTGTTGAAAGTCCAACCCTGACCTTTATCCCTGAATAAGAAGTCCTTTATCGAGGCTTTATTGTAAAGTTCCAACGAGGAGTGAAACATCTTAACATTAGGAACACCATGACAGATTACCTCAATTGTTAGCAGATTCTCATTACTCTTTGTATATCTCTTAACAGCAGCCACTTGGCAAGGAGTTCCAGAAAAGAGAACTTTTCTTCCTGACTTTAGAGCATCTTTTACTGATTTATAGATGCCATTTGTATCACTCTGAACATATTTCGACCCATACATTCTACGCAACTCCTTGACATCGTCTGTAAGAATATGACGAGGATTAAGGTCAGCATCGATAATACAACCTGCAACCATCCAACCTTTAAAAATAAGATGCTCTGCTATAGCTGCAAATACTCCACCTGACGATGACAATTTTATTTTGTCCTTATCCGAACGGACAGCTGCAGAAGTTGTCATTGGAGTTATCGTTTCTGTTGGATGCACTATTACACATTGTTTTGAGCACAGCCCACAATCAATGCAATTAGAATCGTCAATAAGAGGTCTTTTATATCCAAGAGAATCCTCAGACATCGTTATGCATCCTTTGGGGCACACACTTTCGCATAACCCACAACCTGAACATTCTTTGCTTTCAAAATCTGTTACTCTTTGTTTTTCGAAAACCTTTTTCATCATAATGGTTCTATTTTTTATTCCATCATTTTTTACGACAAGACATTACTGATTCCTGTAAATACCTCTTTGCTATTTCCCTCTCAGCTGTTAGTATCTCATCAGAATGTGTAAAGTCTAAGTTTATCTCTGTATTTGCTTCTTCACTTGGCTCATATCTCTCTATCAGCCCTACTTTCTTCAACAAAGAGATCACACGGCTACTCTGCGAATGTGCAGTACCATAATTTCTATCAAACACAAAGAAAGGTGTATGCAAGTTTATTGAAAAGGCTGTACCATGAAAAGAGTCGGTAACAACAGCCACAGCATTATCTACCAAACTAAGAAACTCAAGTGGACCTGTAGGCACTACTTTTGTGGCATAACTCATATCATCATGTTCATAAGGAATGGCAATAACGTCACATTGGTATTTCTTTTTGAGATTGTTTATACAACACTTTGCTTTTTGAGATGGAGCATCAAGAAAATATGCTAATATGTATTTATTCTTTTGTTTCTGTATTTCAAGCTTTTTTCTCCATGTCTCTCCATTCAGCAGTAGTGTTGGATCAAGAAGATGTAGAGCTTCTCTACCACACAGTTCCTTTATTAACTTTACTCCACTGTCCTCTCTTACAGAAAGATGTTTTACCTCATAAATCCACTTCCTTAGCTTCTTCTTGTTATATTTTGCCACAAAGTCATGTCCCATACTTGTGGCAAATGATATACGTTTATCACTTGGAGCAAATCTAAGATAATACATAGGGTCGACATAAAGCGTTGTAGGATCCCACAGTTGGTCACTTCCTGCAACACAAGCAACGGAATCTTTTGCCTCTTTTTTTAACTCCGACCATCCCATTCTCTTAGGTTGTAGATATTTTTCTTCAAATTCAGTGAACCTTTTTACTGAATCACCTATCAAGGTTTTCTGATATGAGCATTTGTATGCTTTTAGTGTTTTTGTGTCAACAGTAAGCAACGTTCTCCATAGTATCGTGAATAATTTACCCAATCTTATATCACGTCCTTTAACTATGCTTTTTCTTGCAACCAATCCACACTCACACCCCAACTCTTCTATTATGGATTTTGTTGCAAACGTCTGCAATGACGACCCGTAATTATAACCAGAAAAAAGGGTTGTTAATAATATCTTGTTCATCGTATATTTCTTTATAAATCCTCTAAAGTAATCTCAGGAGCATAAGCTGTCTCTATTTTATTTCCATACAACAAGAAACCATCAATATTTGGTGGCAGAACCTTCTTGATAGGATTTTGTAGATTTATCTCCATTCTTAATTCCATAAGCAATCTGCCCAAAGCATTCACACCAGATAAGGTTCCGTTCCCATTAGGCATAGCCCCCCAAACGGAATCCTTTTTAGAATATTCCACAATAGGCTTGTCAGCAGAGGCTATCAATTCATTTGCAAAAACCTCCCAGTTCTGAAGCAACTTCACTTGTAGACACCATCGCATTACCTTAAACTTTATCTCATTCCAGTCTTGCCTAACAAATGCTTCATATTTTCGCGCTACTTTCTTTGCAGACATTGCATTCTTTTGAGACAGTATCTCATGTTGTATTTTCGGAAATAAAGGAAACTTACACGCTTGATACAAAGCTTCAGACGAAGGTATATTAACGTCATTTACAAACAAACATAAGTTACCTGCCATGTTAGAGTAAATTCCATACCTTTCCTTCACCTTTGCAAATGTTACAGAATCACTTATCTTGTAAATCCTTACTTTTGACATAATATTCTTCATTTTTTTGTAAATAACGGTATCCAACTACATCCTGGAACTTCCCACCAAAAGACTATAGGGCAATTATTCGGAACATTCCTCCATGTAAAAAAATGAGTTCCCATACCTAAGGTCTTATACTTTGGATTAACAAGACCAAGTGGCCTTGTATAACTACCAACTTTGTTAGTAGTATTTAAAAGTTCAATACCTTTATTTACAAGTATATTTTCATACTTTATTCTATTTTCTTTGGACGTGAAGAATGTCTCTATTTTTGGAGTATTATCATCTCTAAATCCATATTTAGAATATTTCTCTTCAGCTTGCAATGCATCAAAGTATTCTATTGCACTCTGTGACAAATAATCTTTTATAGGCATTGCTATATTTAGCTTCGGAGCATAGTCTTTCGTGTTATTTTCAATTCGACAACGAGACTTTACATATATCAAGCTTTTGGCAACTATATTAAAATGTTTGGATATTCTATAAAGCTGAAATGAAAGACCGAGACTATGACTACAAATCAATAATACTTTCAGATCGATTTGTTTATTCTTTATCTTATTACAATGGTCATCTTCTTCAATCCATTCAATCAGATCATCTCCAATCGTTTTACCAGACGCAAGCACATCGTCAATATATATAAAATGGCGTTTGGGATAATTGTCGTATTCTGAAATATGATGTCCGGTTTTATTGAAAACAATTTCGTCCAGCATATCCATTAATTTATGTTGACTTTTCCCTTTGGGTTGCAACAACAAGAATTGCGTGTCACATAACAAGGACTTTATATTTGCAGCTTTGTATTCCTTCTGTAGAAAATCCAAAACAGATTCTATGTATTTATATCCTTCTTTTTTAGAGATATACACTTGTTTAACAATATGTGCGAATTCTTTTAGAACAAACTCGGCATCATCCCCAAACTGATTAGCCCATTCTTGTATATGCTCTTTGGTTATATAGATTCCGTCGTCATTACGATAATCCTTTATGGTCTCGTATATTTGGTTCAGTGAATCATTCATATGTATGAATATGATTATTTTTTAGAAAAATATCCTTTTAAAGAATATTTCAAAGCCTGGCAAATAGACAAACCATCTTTTGCATATACTTTACGTCTGAAAAGAGGCCAATAAGCTAAGTAAATAAGACCTAATAAAGGACCAAAAAGTCTTCTGTCGGTCCAACCAAGATTTTCAAAATATTTTTTGTCATATCCTTTAAACCATTGACTTGGACTTGGATTGATTGTTGCAATATAATCTGGATAATATAACATTTTAAGTCCTTTTCTCTTTACAGAGAACATAAACATGTTCTCTTCACCACCACCATTTCCTGTTCCAGATCCCATCTTTTCATCAAACCATATATTATTGTCTCCCATCAGGTTACGTGAAAACGTAACCTGAAGGGAAGAAGTCTTTAGGATTTGCTTAAATCCTAAAGACTTCTTCCCTTCAGGATACGGTTTTTTAATATCTTTACGAATAAGAGCAAATGCAATAAGAGCCGCGTCAGGATTTTCAGAATACGCTCTTAATATTTTATCTTCACAATCATCAGCTATGGTTTCGTCATCATCACATATTAGGCAAATATCGCCCCAGGCATTCCTAATTGCCATATTGCGACTTTTTGACAAACCTCTCTCTGTAGTACAGATAAACTTGGCATGACACTTACATCCTTTTTTATTGACGAAGTCAAATTCTTCTACAGAGTCTTTATCACATTGGTTCACTACTACAACATCCGACTGAACATTGCTTCGTTCTATTATGCTTGCATCTTTCTGATGCATGCAAGATATTAATAAATTGAAAGTCATATTGTTCACTATATATATTTAATATTAAACTGAGCTAAAAACAATCAAAAACAATTAGTTTCTAACCCATTTTTTATAAATTGATGTATATTTAGCAGACATAGATTCAGCAGAAAAAAGGTTGGCAATTTCATATGATTTTTCACCCATCTTTTCTCTTAATGAGGTATCTGTAGATAGTGACTTCATTGCATTAAACAACCCCTCTTCATCACCATCATTAATTAAAAAACCGTTATCTTTTACAATATTTTTCATACCTCCTACATTCGTAGAAATGACTGGAAGTTTTGTAGCTATCGCCTCTATGGTTGATAAAGGTAAACCTTCGCGATGTGATGTTTGAATATATATATCAGAAACAGCTAAATAATCCTGAACATTACCAACATTTCCTGTAAAAGTAACCCTTTCTTTTAAGCCTAAGGTTTCTACCATTTTCTCAAGAACAGGTCGTTCTGGTCCATCACCACATAAAATCAGATCCATACATCTTGCAACATCTAATCTGTTAAATAAATTTATAATAAGCTGTTGGTTCTTATTTTTATCCATTCGTCCAACATTGACAAATGTTAATCTTGTGTGGCTTTTTCTGTAATATCGAGTCAAATCAACTCCATTGTTAACATACTCTACCTTATCTCTATCAATGCCATAATAATCTGCCATTAATCGTTTGTTCTCTTCAGAAACAGCCGTTAATATTACTTTATTACGTTTAGCAAGAAATTTTAGAATATTTGTAGTTCGGTTATTAAAAGCTTCTTTAGGGGTTGTATGAGCAGTTACAACAAGTTTTATATTGTGTGTTAACACATATGGTAAACTATATATTACACCTCCCATATGTGCATGAATAATATCAGGCTTAAATGATGAAATATGTTTATATATGTCCACTAATTTTAATATAGTAATATTTCCTTGACAATTACCATAATATACATTAATTTTAGCATCATCAACTTTTTTTTCGAGGATAGATCCTTCTCTAGAACAGCAGGATATAACCATGCATTCCACTTCATTTTTATCAAAACTCTTTGTTAGTTCATAAACCATATTTTCAGCCCCACCTACACAGAAAGAACTTAAAATAACTACTACTCTAATTTTCTTATTTTTCATCTGTAATCAAATTAATAAGTGATACCAATCCATTTGTATATCTTTCTATATCAAAACGTGAGGCACCTCGCTCTGCTTTTCGTTTCAAATCATCATAATAATTTTGATCTTTAAGAGCTTTTATAATTGGTTTAGCAAATCGAATGTTTTCGTCATTAATATTATCATAAGAAAAATCTGATTCGCAAGAAAAAGGTTTTACTAATACTCCGTAATCAGCATTGCAATAATCATCATTATTATACTCTATATTAAACGGAGTATCTGATAATAACTCAGCTGGTCCTGTTGGACAATTTGAGGAAATAACAGGTAAGCCTACTATCATTGCCTCTGCCAGAGCATTTGGAATACCTTCTGATAAAGAAGGAAAGACAAAAATACTGCATTTACTTTCAATTGCAAATGGATTTGTTGTTTCTCCAGTAAAGATTATTCTATCAGCAAATTTACTTTTTCTAGCCATTTCTCTTACCGAATCACCATTGTATAAATTTGCACCTACCAAAATCAGAAATACGTCATCAACTTCATTTGCTATAATTTCAAATGATTTTAAAAGATTGGCATGGTTTTTAGCTCCTTTAAAAGAACCAACATTAATAAGACAACGATGCTTATTCAATATATTATTAAGACTTTCTGAAACTTGTTCCATTGACATTGCCTTGATTTTAGATACATCAAATGGATTTCCATAGACAAAAAGTTTCTTAGAAATTGTATTTCCATATCTATCAAGCATTGTTTTTTTCAGAGCTTCAGTTTGAATAATAATCCTGTTCTTTTTTGATAAAACGACATATTTTACAAATGTATTTGTATACAAATCTGAAGCACTTCTTATTGAACAAATTTTAATAGCTTTATGAAATGAAACAGTATTCGCCAAATTACATTCATTACAAAAGCTTAAGACAATATCAATATTATTTTTCTTAACAAATCTGCTTAATGCTCTTGCTCTCTTTACAACATTACAAATTTTATGTAAAGGAGAAGCATAACTATCTTTTACATCTAAGCAAGTATACGTACCAGCGTAAGGATACATTATTTCATCTCTAAATGTTGTAATATAAACATCAAAGAAATTTTGCAGCAGTATAGACCACTGAGAAATAACTCTCTCCGCTCCTCCTGAACGAAGATCATAAGTAAGGAGGCATATTTTTTTTCTATTCATATATTGATTTTTTAATTTCAGTTTGAGAAACAGCTAATTGTAACGCATATAGCCAAAATATAAAATATGAAAATTTACCTGCCGTTATCGGCTCTAATGTCATACTACACATGATCAAATAAACAATAACAGCTGATACAAGCAACTTATTTGATGTTGCTTTAGATATAGGGAACCATAACCACTTTATGAAAATAAATAGTCCTACAAATCCATATTCACATAGAAAAGCTATAAAATCATTGTGGAATCCAGTATGTACTAATCGGAATTGTGCAAGATTACGGCCTTCTTCTAATCCTAAACCAAATATGCAAGATATATATGGCAATGGATTTTGGTCAGAAAAGAACGCTTCAATTTTAGTTATCCATATTATTGTTCTTCCAGATCCACCATTATCATCATTTTCAATACGATATTTTAACAAGTCGAAATATCCTAAATCATTAAGATAAATCACCATTGCAACAATCATCAATGCAAATAAAACCTTATACTGATTTTTTATTCGTGCAACTAAGATTAGAATAAGACTACTAGCTCCAACTGCCAATATCGCTCCTCGAGAGGCATTCATGGCAAGGCAAGCAAACATTATTAGTATCGTGAAACCAAATATTAGCTTCATTAGTATGTTATATCTTTTTTGAACAATTTCCACTCCAGCAGCAACAATACCCATACCTACGACACATCCGAAATAATTAGGGTCTGTCCATCCTTCACGTTCAAATCCTCCACCTCCTGTATACGCCTCTGCATATCTACTTGCAAAAAGTAAGTAACTACTTGCCAAAACAGTACCTGTAGCTATAATACATAGTGACATCGTTTTTAAAAAGTCTGTATTTCCAAAATTCATATATGGCCACAAAAGGATCATTCCTAATATTGAATATGACAAATAGTTTATCTTCAGACTCCAGGCTATATCAATAATAGTTACAGAAAAAAGCCATACATAAAGAAAAATTGGTACTTTTATTTTAACAAAGGATTTGTCATGATAACCTAAAACAAGCCCCAAAGCAATTAATATATCATATTGATATACCTCATACGGCATATATGAATATGAAAAATTATAATTCGTAACTGTAAAAAATAAACTCAGCACAATTGGCAAAGCATCTTTTCGTATTGTATATAACGGCCACATTACAGCTCCAACAAAAACTAATCTTATTCCTGTTGAAGGCATGACCTCTGATTGCTGTAGTTGCAAAATTATTATCAGCAACAGATAATAAACTAAGAAAAAATATTTTTTAAACATTTTGCTTCAAACAATAATAATCATGAATCGTCACACCTTTATAGCCTAACGAACTTACATACTTAAATAACTCTTCAATATCATTATACAACTTATCAATATCTGCTTCATTCTTAAAATATGGGCTACCATTTGGCATCATTTCAGAAGAGTGCATCATAAACATAAGATAGTCTGTTTCAGACTCCATAAACGTCTTATAACTCAACCATTTCATTTCTTCTAAAGAATTTGTAGCAGGTCTTAACCATATGCTTTTACCTAACAACAGATTCTTTATAAAACTCCTAACATTTGAAAAGTTAAAGAATTTAATATTTCTTGTTTTTCTTATAGTCATAGGTATTTCATAAACTTTATTAATCATATGAGCATACTTAACTACATTTGTATAATCACAGCCTCCTTCTACTGTTTCCCCAGGTGTTTTTGTCCAAGATATTGTTGGAGTGTATGAACAATCTACAAGGATACCATATTCTTCAAGCATAGAAAAATATCTATTGTCCATGATCCAACGTCCTGCACGATGCGTTTTTACTTCAATTCCGAATTTCTCTTTTATAAGTTTATATGTGACACCAAATTTCGCCTTCATCACATTATCTGGGTATTCTATCAGATATGGATTTCCCGAATATTTAGTTTGTAAATTATATAAAGGAGGATTATTCCAAGCATGAATATGAATGCCTATTTCACATAACCCTGCTTCCATTTTAGGCTTTATATAATCTACATATCTTTGGTCGCTTGCCATCTCGTAATTTGTAAGCCATACTGGTTTAAAACCATATTTCTCACAAAGCTTTTGAAACCTATGAATATATAAAGTATTTTCTGTCTTTACCTCTTGACCTTTCTCATAATTCCAAAGGTTATCACCTTCAGTATCAACTGTTATTATAAAATATTTCATCGCTTTTTTAGTTTATAAATTATATTGTTTACAAATATTTTTTCAGTAGAATCTAGTACCACATAATAGAAAAGAACACTTGAAAGAAGTGTAATAACGATATATTCTATTACAATACCTATCAAATTTTGTTGTAGATAAAAATTTATTATATATATTAATGGTAAAGTTATACATGCTACTATAACTATGGGTACAATTAAACTCATAAAGTAATCACTAAGTGATATTTTTGTCAGAGTTTGTATCACCAACAAGCATCCAATCTGAACAAATACAGTCATTACAAGATATACAATAAATGCCATCTCTGCAGGAGCTCCTAATTTCAAAACTATGAATGATATCGGTATTATCAATAGATTTATTACACTAAAAGTTACCTCATAATTTCTCATCTTTCCTGTTGCATATACCACATTGGATAGAGGAGCATTAAGGTTATTCATAAAATTAGTAATAATCACAAGAATAACAAAATTTGCCGCATGATCTGGCACTACGTTTCCTAACCATAAATGTAGTATATAATCAATATTAAATATAACAGGAACAGAGAGTACAAACAAGAAGATAAAACTTAATTTACTCATTGTGTACATAAGTTTTATTGTTCTTGAAGAATCTCCTGTAGCAAAAGACTGAACCATTTGGGGTTTTGCAGCCAAACTTAGATTAGAAACAAAACCTTGTAATGCTCCAGAAACTTGATAAGCAACTCCTCTTGCGGCATTTACAATAGGACCAAAGAATATATTAAGCACCATATTTAAGCCTTGTTCTCGTATCATACAAGCAAAAGTGCCACATAGATTCCATCCTGAGAATGAAATCATATCCTTAAACATTGATTTCTTATATGATCGCTGAAAATGTAATTCTTTAAACTCCTTTTTACTATAAATGAAATACGACAAAAAGGTTAGAATGGACAGGACCATATAGAATGCTCCATACATCAATAGTCTATCAATACTTATGTAAGGCAACGCCAGAGCAAATCCAAGTTTCAGGATTACTTCCAAGATGCTTATAACAGCATAGGTATTCATTCTTTCGTAAGCCATTACAGCAGCTGTAAAAGGTGATTGCATAATTACAACAGCAGCAGATATAGTACTGAACTGATATAACCAAAATGCAACCTCAAACCTATCTGATGGAATTACCATTTTTTCATAAAGATACCATAAACCCACTGATTCAAGTAAAGCTACAACAAATAATGCTATTATACCTTGAATTACCAAAGAGGTGTTATAGACCTTAGTAATACCTTTACTACCGTTTTTACCTAATTCCGCATTATAAAAGCGTTGAATAGCATTAGCAAGAGAAGTATTTAGAAAACTGAACATCGATACGAAACCAGCAACAACATTGCTGATGCCATAGTCCTCTACACCCAACACATTCAAAAAAACTCTTGATGTGTATAGAGAAACAAAAAGAACAAAAACCATTCTTAATGACAAGAACAGTGTGTTTTTAGCTATTGTTGTATTTTGATTAGCCATTATTACTTTTTCTTTATATGAAGCATTACAAGAATGTTATATAAAAACATTTTTATTTTAAGAATTGTTGCCGTCTTTACAGCCCTGTTTTTCTCTTCCTTCAAAGCTGCATTACTGGCTAATTCATAATTGCGAGTCTTATGGTACACCTTTTCAAAAATAGATCTTCTACAATGTTTTACAGATGGTGATTTCAATTGTTTTTCAACCTCAAAAGCTTCACTAACAGGCCTTTCATACATCGATAAAGCACCTTTTAAATTCTTCAATAAAGCAGCTCCCTTATCTGTATTTTCCAGAATACAACTTACATTGTGTTTGTCATACTCAAAAGGAGCAAACCGCCCAAGCCCAGAGAAATCACCAATTGTTAGGTCTGATATTCTTTCTTTACGGGCATAGTTGCATGAATAACAATTCTCACGATAAATCAACGCTCTGTGATAACCAAGCTGATAATTATCGCGTGTTAAAACTTTCTTATTATAGAATTCTTTGTCCTTATTGTTTTTTAATGTAAATGTAAATGTATATGTATAGTATTTTGGGTCACGGAAGAAAAGTTGATGTGTATGTTCTTTCTTCTTATCTTCGATACTTTTAATGTGCTGTTCTAAATATGTTGCAGGTGGCATTCCATGACAAATGATATCAACTGTTGTCAAATTATCATAGTCTTTCTTCAAGAATCCATAGAGTCCGGCAACTTGACAAGGAACGCCAATAAAAAGAACAGGAACACCCGTTTGCAATTTTTGTTTTACAACCTTATAAATTCCAGCAGTATCACTGAAAGTATACTTTGAATTCTGTACAGCTTTAATGTCAGATTTTTTTTCTAATAGTATGAAATGACAGCCTTCGTCCCTGTCATATACAACACCAGTAGCAACACCACCATTTTTTATCCAATAACGATAAAGCTCGCAAGCGATTCCACCTGAAGCGGATGTACGTCTAACATCACTGTCATTGCTCCATGCAGCCCATACTTTATGAGGTAGTTTATAGGATAGTTCACGATTATTTGGACATGTTTTTTCACATAGACCACAGTTAATACAAATACTCTCGTCTACTACTGGATGTAATGCATCAAGATCATCAGGTTGCATGATGATACATTGCTTTGGACAAACATCTTTACATGCAGCACATCCAGTACATTTATCATGATTACAAATTACTCTACTCATTCTTCTAACATTTCTTTAAGAATCTGTATACTATAGTTTCGGTATTCTTCTACCGCTGCACTTACCTTGGTATAATTTATTGGTACCATTTTATGTACATCATAAACGTTTCCTTCTCGATCTGAGACATGAAGTTTGCGTGCAAGGGTATTCATTCGAGACTTATGAGCACGATTGAAATAAGCGAACTGACGTTTAAAATAAATAGAAAAAAGCATACCATGATATGAAGCCGTACTAACAAATGTAGCATTATAAAACAAAGAAAGAAAATCTTCCATTGTCGTTGGTTTTACACTTGTCGTACCACTTATTGGCAAACCATGATTTATCACATAACATTTTAAACCATGTGCATGAGCATAAGATTTCGCCACTTCAAGATTTTCCTTTGTTGGGAAATAAACAAGTACATACTTGTCTCCATTATATTTATCAGAGACAAATTCTTTCCATTCCTCAGCATTTAATAACATTGTTGGATCACAAACGACTTCTGGTCGAGACCCTATTAATTCCTCTACCCATGTAGCCGATTCTTCTTCTCTAACTGCAATTCTTGAAAAGTTTTTTAACAGAGGCTTTATAATTGCTTTATCGTCATTACTCCAAGGATTTCCTATTGACGATGCAAAAGCATATTTCTTTTTTTTATCATCCACAAAATCAAGAAAGTATGTAGTATCTCCTTCTATAATATCCATACCCCATACTATATCACTACCAACTAAGAATTTATCATAGAAAGGTTTAGACTCATGAATATTTTTCTGGAAATAAGCTCTACTAACTTTTGCATTCTTCAATAACCAATTCATCAAGTTATGATATTTTTTACGAAGTACTCGATTTATAAATACATCCTTTAAGATTTCCCTTGGACTTATAGAAAACTTGAATGCTCCAAAAGACTCACGCCTTAAAATAGCCTCACACTGGTAATCTACAATTTCACATTCATGTCCTAAATCTATTATTTTTTTATACAAACCATATGTCTGTAAATACGAACCAAAATTATTCGTATCATGAAAAGTTAAAAGACCTATTTTCATTATTTCTTAAGTTTTATTTTCTGTTAACTGACCAATACAGCATACACACTATTTTTCAGTGGTTTTACCGCATCAGTTTTTGGAATATAGTATTAATTAAGTGACTGTCTCTTATACACATCTGACGCTGCCGAC
>ERZ1026846.975-NODE-975-length-19705-cov-19.761985_pt1 | contig 19705 bp, 15 predicted proteins | sample MGYA00380153_ERZ1026846 | MGnify/ENA primary metagenome ERZ1026846 (study PRJEB33269, sample SAMEA4719789) | human gut metagenome | biome: human-associated habitat; feature: organic feature; material: feces | place: Cameroon | collected 2013-10 ... | reverse complement strand
ATGTTGGTACTCTCTTTTTTTCTTTTATTCAACTGACAAAAACTTTACTCTATATGCTATAAAGTTTTTACCCGGCTGTGTCGATATTATTCATATAGGAAAATACAGACACCATGGATGGAGAAAAAGCTACGGATGGCGGCCTTGAGAGAGGCAGCCATCCGCTTTTTGCGGCAGTAATCGCTGTCGGAGAGGGAGATATTATGGCAATTACAGGAATCAGCTATGGAAGGACTTTCGTGTATGAGACACAGAAGAGAGTGAATGAGGGAGTTTTGCAGAGTACGTCAGATGCGGAAAATCGTTTTGCGGAAAATCTGGAGGCTACGGAGGAAAATGACAAGGCACTGGCGCCGGTGACGCGGGGGGTGCGGCTGAACCGTCGTATCGAAGGCAAGGATAAGGTGCCTTATGGGGAGATGGCGGAGAACGGTGTTATCGAATATGAAGGTGTGGTCTTTGTCTGTGACTATGATCATAACCGTCTGACTCTGGGGGATACTTCGAATGAGAAAAACTGTATCAACATTCCGCTGTCCGGCGGTGGAAGCCTGTTGGTTAACCGGAATAACATCGATTCCCTGTCCAAGGCCATCGGTATGTTCAGCCCGGAGGATGTGAACCGGATCCTGCGTGCACTGGCAAAGGATAAGAAGATCCGGGAGATGGAGAAAGAACTGGATGATATGGAGAACGGTGACAATGTAGACAGCAACGAGGAAACTTCGGAGACGCCCGATGCGGACAAAGCAGCGGAAACGGACCCGGCCGGAACCGCCGGAGAACCGGAAAAAGAGGATCTGAGTCTCATGGAGCAGATCCGCGAGAAAATGCAGGAGATCTACGACAAGCTTCAGAACGGCGATACAGAGACGAAATTCATGATCGGCAATCAGGAATTCAGCATCAAAGAATGGGACAGTTTTCTGGAGAAGTTCGACAGCGTACAGGATGCAATCCGGGAGGCACTGGAAGAGAAAATCGAAAAACAGACGGAAGAACATTTCGAAGAGGAAGACTTAGAGGAGACTGTCGATAAGAAACCCGATGTCAATCCGGATTTTTCCGATATTCCCGAGGAGATTTTCCGTATACTTTTTTGAACAGGTCCTTAAAATAGTTGCTGTCGTTGAAGCCGTATTCCAGAGCAATATCCGTGATGGAACTGTTGGTGGTAAGAAGCGCCGTCTGGGCGTGTTTGAGCCGTACATAGTTTAAATATTCCTTGAAGCCCATGCCGGTGATCAATTTGAATTTCTTGCTGAAGTAAGTGGGGCTTAAGGAAGCCACGGAGGAGACTTCCTCCAGTGTCAGGGGCTTGCGGAAGTTGTTGTAAATGTATCTTGTGGCAAGCAGGATGTCCGCATCCCGGGAGTTCATCAGATCCGGTTCCTTCTCATTCATGACGGAATGGCGCATCAGCATGAGCAGAAGTTCTTCCAGATAGCAACGCTCAAAATGCTCGGAGTAGCGGTCGAACCGGGAATTCTCGGTGAGCATCCGGGTCAGCAGGGAGTGCAGCGCCTCCTGGTATACCGCGGGAACACTGCCCATGAAGGAATGCAGGGTCGGCCGGTCGGTATCCTCGGCGGACAGATCTGACAGATGCAGATATTCTTCCTTGAAATAGATCATCACGATCTCGCAGACCTCTCCGGCAGAATACAGAGAGTGATGCAGTTCTCCCGGAGCGATGAAGACCAGATCTCCGGCTTCCATTTGATAGACTGTATCTTTTAACAGGAAACGGCAGCTTCCCGACCAGAGATAAAAAATTTCATAAAAGCTGTGATAATGATCGGGCTGCAGGGGAGAAAAATCACCTCTGCGGCCTTTTTCCACGGTGATCCGGTCAATATCTTTTCTACCCTGTTTACCTTTTTTCGTTGTGATATCCATAGCTGCTCCTTCACTTTTTAAATCTACTGACATTGATACAGTCAGAATACCACAAAAAAACAGTGCTTTCAACATAAACAAGCTATAAAAACAGCAGTAAATATTAAAAAATTACGCTATTATAATAATTGAAAAAGGAACCCGCCTCTTTCAAAAATATACTTTTCTCTCTATCCCCCTCGGTATACTCCCCCTCGCCGAGGGGAATTTTTTGCGCAAAAATCACGGAAAACAGGCAGTCTCGTCACAATGGATTGCGCATTTTCCAAAGGATTGTTACCATAAGGGTACAGATCGGCCGGCATACGGTGCTAAAGCAAAGGTGCTAAAGCAAAGGTGCTAAAGCAAAGGTGCTAAAGCAAAGGTGCTAAAGCAAAGGTGCTAAAGCACCTGAGAGTTTGTAGAGTACAGAAAGGTATAGGGATTAGTATGGATAAAAAGAAAACGGGCAATCTGATCCGGGAAGCCAGACAGTGCAAAAATTATACCCAGAGTGAACTGGGAAGGATGTTAGGGGTGACCAACAAAGCGGTATCCCGGTGGGAGAATGGAGAAAGTTTTCCGGATATCGGCGTATTGGAGTCCCTGTCCCATCTGTTGGAACTGCCGATTCAGGACATTGTGACCGGAGAGCGGGCGGGAGACCGGGAGGAGGCTGTGACGGAAGTCGTGAGACTGGCAAAGCTCCAGGAGCAGCGGAAACGTGAAAAGAGGATCCTGTATCTGATCGTGCTGGGGCTTTTAATCTATCACTGTGTCATCGGGATCTGTTTATTTTCCGGAAGAGGGTTGTTTGGGGGAAGAGATATTGCCTGCCAGGTGGTCGGAATCTCCATGGCGGGGACACTGACGATGCTGGGGCTTGTATACCGGTATTTCGGAAAGGAAGAGGATGTGAAAATGATTCCCTCCAGTCAATTAAGCAGAGGACTTGGAATAGCATCCCTTGCGATGCTATTGTGGAGTGTTGGAATCATGTATTTAAGCTTCGGAATGGTTCGGGCAGGAAGTGTTCCCCTTGGTATGGAACTCAGCTCCCTGGGACCGTTTTTGAACAATCAGCTTTGTGCGGGCTATGCCCTGAATGTAATATTTCTGGCAGTGGAAATGTACCGTCTGCTCATGGAGCGGACGGTACTGCATCCGGGATGTGTGATCTCACCGGCGGTCATCTATCTGGATTTCTTTTACATAGACATTCTGGGCCGGATGGATACCCTGGACAGCGTCTGGAAGGCACTGGACAGAGGGACGGGACTCATTTTGCTGGAGGCAGTGTCGGGAATTGTATTTCTGTTTATACAGTCCCACCGTTCTCGTTCTCACGCATCCGATAGCCCACACCAATCTCCGTGAAGACATACTGGGGCTGGGCAGGATTCTGTTCCAGCTTTCTGCGGATGTTCGCCATGTTGACTCGCAGGATCTGGTTATTATTGTCCATGTAGGGTCCCCAGATGGCATTCATGATATAGCTGTATGTCAGGACTCTGCCGGAATTTTCCGCTAAAAGTGTAAGCAGCTGGTATTCAATCTGGGTCAGATGCACCTCTTCGCCCCGCAGGCGGATCAGACGTTTTTCGAAATCAATCTCCAGATCCAGTGCCTTATACACATGACCGGGAGTCTGGGCATGGCTGTGCCGCAGAGAAGTGCGGATCCTTGCCATGAGCTCGCCGGTGCCGAAGGGCTTCGTGATATAATCGTCCGCGCCCAGATCCAGAGCGGAGACCTTCTCCTGCTCCTTGGTGCGGGCAGATATGATGATCACCGGAACATCGCTCCAGGAACGCAGCTTTTGCAACACATCCAATCCGTCCATGTCCGGCAGCCCTAAGTCTAGCAGGATCACATTGGGGCAGAAAGAAGTGCTGAGACTCAGTCCCTCTCTGCCGTTTAAGGCATGCATGATCTTGTAGCCTTCCCGGTCCATGGTAGCGGTGATGAAATTACTGATACTTCTATCGTCTTCGATTAAGAGAACTTTGATCTTATTCATATCTGTGATCCATATCCTTTCCGGTATTTTCAAGAGTTCTGTCTTATGTGGCTGATAGTACACTTATTTTTCTGAAGCGACAGCACCAACCTTGGGCAGTGTGAAACAGAATTCCGCGCCATCCGCATGATTCCGGCCACTCAGCGTTCCGTGATGGGCGGTGATGATGGTCTTGCAGATGGATAGACCGATACCCATGCCCTTGCGGGAATCCGAGCTCCGGGAATTGTTGTAGGTACCCGTCTCGAACAGATTCTGTAATTTTTCTTCCGACAATCCTTTTCCGTAGTCTCTCACAATAAAAGATACATGCTCCGGATGATCCTCCACGATGAAATCAATGGGCAGGATACTTCCGGAATGAACGATGGCGTTTTCCAGCAGATTGATGGTGACCTGCTCGATCAGCACCGCATCCATGGGGATCATCAGAAATTCCTCGGGGATCTTGACCCGGATGGCGGCATCGGGATAGCGTTTTTTCAGTTTCTCCAAAGCTTCTCCCACCACTTCCTCCACCGGTTCCTCTGTGGTATTGATGCTTAAGCTGTCTCCCTGGATACGAGTGACGGACAGCAGATTTTCCACCATATTCAACAGCCAGTTGGAATCCTCATAGATATTGGTCATGATCGTACGCTGTTCGGTGGAGCTTAGATCGTTCTGACTTTCCAGAAACAGGGAGCTGTTGCCGATGATGCCGGTGAGCGGCGTGCGCAGATCGTGGGAGATGGCGCGCAGTAGATTTGCACGCATCTTTTCCATTTCGGCCTCTGCCAGCCGCTTTTCCCGCTCTGCGATCATCTCGGACTGGATGGTCATATGGGAGGTCATGGTACACAGGATCAGAGTGATCCCACTCATCAGCAGGAAGGTGATAGGGTAGCCGGTCAGTGAGAAATTAAGCTTATAATACGGATAGGTGAACAGATAATTGATCGCTATTACGGAAAAAAGGGTGCAGGCAATGCCGTAGCCGTAGCCCACCGTCCATCTGGCGATGATCACCAGTGCCAGAATGTAGAACAGTGCTACATTGGCATGGTTGTCCGGTACTATATGCTGATATAAAAAAGAGGCAAGAGTGGCGCACAGCATGCAGGCGGCACAGATCAGGATACTGATGGCGTGTCTGGTAAAGGGTGGTTTTAAGCGGAAGCTTTTCCGCGGTGATTTTTTATCGGAAAGTGATCGGAACACGGTGTGATCCTCCATGAAATATTGTTAGTCGTTTTGTAAATTTATTATAACTATAGTACCATTACTTTGCAATGCAAGGTGTAAAGAAGTAGTTAAGGATATATGAAAACCGGTATATTTTCCCCTAAAGCTACGGCAAAAGGCAGATATCCTCAGGAAAATCCAAGACACAAAAAATAGGAACATATACTTTCGTTAGGTTGACATCAGGAAAAACATTAGATTAAAATGTAGTATGGCGGCGGTCCTGAAAGAGCGGACCGTCTATGTGGACAGGAGAGGAATAGGTTATGTTTCTGACAGGATTGGCACTATTGCCGGCAATCGCACTGGTGGTATGGATCTATAGACAGGATAAGGTGGAGAAGGAGCCGGGGGGATTATTGTGGAAAATATTCCTGTTTGGTGTATTGTCTGTGATCCCCGCCATGATACTGGAAATCATTCTGGATGAAGTATTTCTGGTATTTATGGATGCAGATACGCTGTGCTACGTGATCCTGGATAATTTTATCGGGGTGGCACTGATCGAGGAACTTTGCAAGATGCAGGCGGCCAAATGGGCGGCATGGAAGCATCCGGCATTCAATTATAAATTCGATGCCATCGTGTACTGTGTGACTTCGGCATTAGGATTTGCAGCCATTGAAAATGTTCTGTATTGTCTGGAAGGTGACATTGGGACGGCAGTGACCAGAGCCCTGCTGTCCGTGCCTTCCCATGCCATCGATGGCGTGATCATGGGATATTTCTTCGGTGTGGCGAAGGAGGCAGAACTTGCAGGCAATAAAAAACGCAGGAAACGCTACCTGAAGCTCAGCGTGTTCATGCCGATGATCGAACACGGTATCTATGATTCCGCATTGTCTCTGGATGCGGACTGGATCTTCGTTTTCTTTTTCCTGTTTGTGATCGTGGTGGATGTCTGGGCCTATAAATTTGTGAAAAAGCAGTCTGGGCAGGACCGGGAGCTGTCTGCATAAAGATTGCGTTAAGACCCCGTGAAAATTTTATAAATTCACGAAAAACGGTAGGATCGGGTCTTTGCTTCATGTTAAGATAAAGAAAACATAAAGAAAGGAAAGACCAATATTGAAGTTATTCAATCCAAAGATCCGGCAAAAATTTGCAGAATCCTTGAAGGCGGTCCTGCCGGTAGTAGGGATCGTGATCGTATTAAGCTTTACCATAGCTCCCATTACCTCCAGTATCCTGCTGTGCTTTCTGGTGGGGGCGGTGATGGTCATGGCCGGTATGATGTTTTTCACCCTGGGTGCGGAGATGTCCATGACCCCCATGGGAGAAAAAGTGGGTGCCAGAATGACCCAGAGTAAAAACATTCTGCTGATCGTAGTGTTATCTTTTCTGTTGGGAGTGGTGATCACCATTTCCGAGCCTGACTTGCAGGTGCTGGCGACACAGGTGCCTTCGGTTCCGAATATGACGCTGATCCTGGCAGTGGCAGTGGGCGTGGGAATCTTCCTGGTCATTGCTCTTCTGCGTATGTTGATCGGTGTGGCCCTGCCGCCATTGTTGACCTTTTTCTACATAGTAGTGTTCGTTCTTGCATTTTTCGTACCGGAGAACTTCCGGGCAGTGGCGTTTGATTCCGGAGGTGTGACCACGGGACCCATGACAGTTCCTTTTATCATGGCTCTAGGTGTCGGTATTGCGTCCATCCGTAATGACCACCATGCGGCGGACGACAGCTTCGGTCTGGTAGCACTGTGCTCCATCGGCCCGATCCTGGCGGTCATGGTGCTGGGGCTGATCTATAAGCCGACCAATGCGGATTACCAGCCGGTGGCGATCCCGGAGATCGCTGATTCCGTGGAACTGGCGCAGCTTTTTGCTCATGGGATTCCGGATTATATGAAAGAGATCGCACTCTCATTACTTCCCATTGTATTGTTTTTCGGTCTGTTCCAGATATTTGCCCTGCGGCTGTCGGGGAAGACACTGGCGAAGATTCTGATCGGTCTGGTGTATACTTATATCGGTCTGGTACTGTTCCTGACCGGTGCAAATGTGGGCTTTATGCCTGCCGGTAATTACCTCGGTCAGGTCATGGCAGCCAGATCCTACAGGTGGGTATTGGTGCCGGTGGGAGCACTGATCGGTTACTTTATCGTAAAAGCGGAGCCCGCGGTCTATGTACTGAATCATCAGGTAGAGGAGCTGACGGACGGTGCCATCTCTGCCAGATCCATGGGGGTTTCTCTGTCCGTGGGCGTATCCTTATCCGTAGCACTGGCGATGATCCGCGTGCTGACGGGGATCCCGATTCTATGGTTTTTGATCCCGGGCTACGGCGTGGCGATAGGACTATCCTTTTTTGTACCGAAGATATTCACAGCGATCGCCTTCGACTCCGGCGGTGTGGCGAGCGGTCCCATGACAGCTACCTTTTTACTGCCGTTAGCGCAGGGTGCCTGTGTGGCGGTGGGCGGCAATTTAGTCGCAGATGCTTTCGGTGTGGTAGCAATGGTAGCCATGACACCGCTGATCACGATCCAGATATTGGGAATGGTATATCAGTTAAAGCAGCCAAAGAGCGGTGCAGGCGTATTTGCCGGTGCGGCGGATGCATTTGGTGCTTTGGATGAGAATGCCATCATTGAACTGTAGGAGGTGTGCCCATGAGTGAATTATATATGATGGTCACCATCACCAATCGTCAGCTGACGAGGAAATTCGTGGAATGTTATAAAGAAAGCGGCGCACAGGTCGGCAGTGTTACCGTCGGCATGGGAACCGCGGCGAATGAGATCTTAGATTATTTTGGACTGGACGGCATGGAGAAGAGCGTATTGTTCCATCTCGTCACAGATGCTGCCTGGCGGCAGATCAAGGCTGCCCTGCGTAAGAAAATGCAGATCGATCTCCCGGGAATGGGAATCGCATTTATCATTCCCGTGAGCAGTGTCGGTGGCAAGAAAGCATTGAATTACCTGACCTGCGGGCAGAAATTCGTAAAAGGAGAGGAGTCCACATTGAAAGAGACGAAGAATGAGCTTCTGGTAGTGATAGCCAATCATGGATATACGGAACTGGTCATGGATGCAGCGAGAGAAGTACATGCGGCAGGCGGTACAGTCATCCATGCCAAGGGCACCGGAACAGAGAATGCACAGCAGTTTCTGGGCGTGACACTGGTGCCGGAAAAAGAAATGTTGTTCATTGTGGTAAAAAGTGAGCAGAAAAATTCCATCATGCGTGCTATAATGGAAAAAGCAGGACTGGAGAGTAAAGCACAAAGCATAGTATTCTCCCTTCCTGTGACAGATACTGCAGGCATGCGCCTGATGGAGGAGATGGGAGAGACATGACAAACGGCTTATCCGGACCCAGGAAGCAGTTTCTGGACGTGCTCCGGGTACTGGCAACCTGTGCAGTGGTGCTGATGCATGTACTGACAGGTGCGACAGATGTGACAGATGCGTCGATAGTGCCGGAATACCGGTCATTATTGCTGTCAGTTATGGATCTGGTGACCTGGTGCGTTCCTATATTTTTATTGATCTCGGGATATTTGTTCCTGAATCCGGAACGTACATTGACTTATCCGGTCATGATTAAAAAATATTGCAGGAGGATTGCATTGGCGATCCTCCTATTCGGCGTTCCGTATGCAGCTTCCGAGCTGATAGTGGCGGAGCGGACCTTCCGGATCAGGATGATCCCGGAGGCACTGAAGATGACCCTGATGGGACATACCTGGTCCCATATGTGGTATCTGTATCTGATCCTGTTTTTATATCTGATCACGCCGCTTCTGAAAAAAGTGCTGCGGGTGCTGCCGGTGTGGGGTGTTGGGACAGTGATGGCAGTGATCTTCTTAGGAAGCAGTGTGGCACCGTTTCTGAATAAGGTACTGGATAGTAACAGTATTCCGGTATTGCCGGATGGCGGTGTGTATTTCCTGTATTATCTGTGTGGATATCTCTTCGCGGTGAGAGAAGTAGGTGTGGACAAGGGAAGGAACGTAGGCGGTCAGATGGTGGAGCCCGGAAGTGGTAGAAGAGCCGGAGACAATACGGAATGGGACGGAGAAACACAAAACGTGGAAAGTCAGGCATGGAATGTGTGGCTGATCGCTGCGGCAGTGCTGATAATGGGAATGATCCTGAGCAGAACACTTGCGGGATTCTCCATTCAGATGGCATACAATTATCCGTTTACAGTACTGCTTGCAGTGCTTCTGTTCGCTGCAGGATGGAATAGGAGTATTAAAAAACACCGGATCCCCTGGCAGGAGGCGGGAGCCTTGAGCTTCGCCGTATACCTGGTACATCCGGTGTATGTGAACCTGTTGTATAAATTCGTGAAGATCACACCCTTTACGGTGTTGGAACAATGCGGTGTGCAGTCTGTAGCCGCGGGACAAGCGGTATTGATTTTGCTGCTGGCTGCATTCTGCCTGGTAGTGCTGGCACTGGCAACGGCAACCGCATGGGTGCTGCGCAAGATCCCGGTGTTAAGAAAATATGTGCTATAGAAGAAAGGAGCCTCACGAGGGGGCTCCTTTTTGCGATTGCTTGTTATGCGTATAATTTAGTCACGCTGCCAGCGCCCGGAAGCGCCGCAGGGCAGTACCAGCCCACTCTCGGTGACGGGGAGGCCGATCTCTTCGGCTTCCACATGACCGCCGAACTTTTTCGTCAGGGTGGAATTCATCATATAGGACAGCACGGCGGGCTGCAATCCTGTAGTGTACGAATTGATCAGGAAGAACAGCGCATCATCGGATAAAAGCTGTGCGGTCAGTCCTATGAAATCCCAGATATTATCTTCTATTTTCCAGATCTCACCCTTGGGACCTCTGCCGTAGGAAGGGGGATCCATGATGATGCCGTCGTATTTGTTGCCACGGCGGATCTCACGCTCTACGAACTTCATGCAGTCGTCCACCAGCCAGCGGATGGGAGCATCGGCAAGCCCGCTGGCAGCAGCGTTCTCCTTTGCCCAGCCGACCATACCCTTGGACGCATCCACATGGGTCACAGCAGCTCCTGCAGCTGCGGCGGATACAGTGGCACCGCCGGTGTAAGCGAAGAGGTTCAGTACCTTCACGGGTCTGCCTGCCTCATGGATCAGACCGGAGAACCAGTCCCAGTTCACAGCCTGCTCCGGGAACAGACCGGTATGCTTGAAGCTGAAGGGCTTCAGATGGAAGGTCAGAGGATCCGTCTTACCGGAGGCTTCCTTCTGAAAAGGCAGGGTGTAATGGATCGCCCATTCATCCGGCAGATGGAAGAACTCCCATTCTCCGCCGCCCTTGGCACTTCTGTGGTAATGACCGTTTTTCTGCTTCCAGCCCTTATGATCGTGGGGCGTCTTCCAGATGACCTGGGGATCCGGACGGACGAGAATATAATCTCCCCAACGCTCTAGCTTTTCTCCGCTGGACGTATCCAGCACTTCGTAATCTTTCCAATGATCTGCAATCCACATATAGAAACCTTTCTGCGTGTATACTTTGTAACTGATTTTTATAGGACATAGTAATAGAATATAATACCAGCAAGACTTTTTCAAGGAATACTTGCTATTGAACCGCATTGAGTCGCATTGAGCCCTCATTTAAAGACGCATTGAACACGCATTGAACAAAGTATAGAACTTTTTTGTGCATATTAGATATTTGAGACGGTGGATATAAAAAATATATAAAATTATGAAAAAATAAAGAAATTTAGAGTAAAAATGTGTTATACTGTTCCCAAATAATGGATTTACGGTACCCGGGAATCTGGCGGACGGAAGATTCCGGGAGATGATCATGTTGGTGCCTGTACAATGCACTTTAGTATAATGCACTTTAGTAGACGGTACGAAAAGTTCACGATACTAAGGTGTGGGAAAGTGTGCAGGTTACAGAAAGGTATGGAGGTTTTATGAAGAAACGGGTATTGAGTCTGTTCCTGACATTTGTGCTCAGCTTTTCCATGATGCCCATGTCGGCATTTGCGGAAGGGACAGGTGCAGTGGCGGAACAGGAGGCACAGAGCAGCGGGGACACCGCCTACGTCTCCAACACCGGTGAAGACGTCAGTGGGGGAGATGCTGCCAACGAGGATGCTTCCAACAAGGATACGGCGGTGGAGGCGGCGCAGGCGCTGATCGACGCCCTGCCGGAGGAGGTCACAGCGGAGAATGCGGACGAGCTTCAGGCACAGCTGATGGCTATTGATGAGGCTTTGGCGGAGCTGAGCGGGGAGCAGGCAGCAGGGCTGGATATGACGCGCTATGAGAAGATATGCGCGGCGCTGAACGCACCTGCGCTTGTGGCAGAGCAGGACGGTGAGCATGACCACGACGAAATGAAACCGTGGACAGCGACGACTTCTCTGCCCAATACGGCCGGCAGCTACTATCTGACCGACAACGTGGAGCTGGCGGCGGAATGGGAGCTCCCCGCAGGTGACACCACCCTCTGTCTCAATGGGCATAGCATCACGTTGAATGCGGCAGGTGCCGTTATAGACATGCAGGGTTATGGCACAATCTTCACTCTGTATGACTGCCATAAGAGTGGCACCATCACCCACGGTAAGGACAGCAATGACACTACATACAACGGATGCGGTGTTGTTGTAGGAGGAACATTTAATATGTACGGCGGCAAGATCACCGGCAACGTTAGAACAGGTTACGAAAACGGCGGTGGAGTGTTTGTGTCTTACGGAATATTTAACATGTACGACGGCGAAATCACTAATAACTCCTGCGGATCAAGCGGCGGTGGTGTGTATGTGGAGCGCGGAACATTTAGCATGTCCGGCGGTGAGATTAGCGGTAATACCAGCGGGGATTGAGGAGGCGGCATAGAGCTTTATAAGAAGAGTGATTTCACCATGACGGGTGGAAGCATCAGCCAAAACAAGGCGGAGAACGGCTACTACGGAGGCGGCATAGATGTTTCGTACGGCAGTACTTTCACCATGAACGGCGGCACCATCACCGGCAATACGTCCTGTACCGGTGGCGGTGTGTATGTGGGAACAGCGGTGGAGAATTACGGTAATAATACATTTAATATGAACGGCGGCACCATCACCGGTAACACCGCGACCCACACCGGATCCGAAACCGGAGGTGGCGTATATGTGGCACAGGACGGCATTTTCACTGTGTCCGGCGCAGCGAAGATCACCGACAACAAAAGAAATGAAGAAAATAACAATGTCTATCTGAGACCCGAGACCATTACGATCACCGGCGCACTCGGCGAGGATGCCCGCATTGGCGTGACCACACCCTCAGTGGCGATGGTGAATAGCCCCGTGACAATTGCCAAAGGAGACGGTTATACTTTGACCGATGATGATGCAGCCCGTTTTACGAGTGATGCGGGATATTATCCAAAGCTTGATGGCACTGAAGTGAAACTGTACGAGAACCCGCCACAGAAACATCCCATCTGCGGAGAAACCTGTACTCATGGCGGAATACACCCCGACCTGGTCTGGGAAGGGATTAAAGAGTTGGTCGATGCGAAGGCAGGCAATTACTATCTGATGAATTCTGTGACCCGCACCGATCAAAGTACATGGTATTGTGATAATAATGTGAATCTTTGTCTGAACGGCCACAGTATCACGGCGGCGCATGATTCTTATGCGATTATGGTTCGAAATGGTGCTAACTTCACGCTGACCGACTATAAAGAGAACAGCGGAACTATCACTCATGGCAGCGGTAAGACGGGCTCCGGCGTAATGGTGAATAACGGCTGTAGTTTCACCATGTACGGTGGTACCATCTGTGGCAACACGGCTGCTGACAGCGGCAGTGGCGTAATAGTGAATGGCGGCAGCAGTTTCACCATGAACGGCGGCAGCATCACCGGGAACAATACCACCGGCGATGTAAGCTGCGGAGGTGTGTATGTAGCCTCCAACGGCACTTTTACTGTGTCCGGCGTGGCGGAGATTCAGGGCAACTGGAGGAACGGTACACTGCAGAATGGTGTGTATGTGCAGGGCTCCGGCACGGCAAGCAATGTCGGTCTGACGCCCGACACAACGATCACTATCGGAGAAGGACTGACAGAGGAGGCTCGCATTGGTGTAAGCAAAAGACTTCCCGTAACAGCTGCTGACAATGTCAGCATGGCTACCGGGGCGGCGAAGGAACTGGACTACAAGAAGATCTTCCCGCTGGATGTGAATGATCTGGACTATAGTGTGATCCGCGACGGTGATGGCAATCTGTCCATTCACCTCCACGAGCACGGCTGGACATATCAGCTGAGTGGAGACGGCGCGACTGTTACCGCTGTCTGCAACGATGCAGCTACCTGTCCCACTAACGACGGCAACGGTGGCAGCGTGACCCTTAAAGCACCTGCTGCGGATATGCTGACTTACGACGGCACCGCAAAAAGCGTAACACTCGATGGCAGGTTTGTGGAGGATAAGACAATTACCACAGAGGTGAAGGTTACCTATAGGGCGAAGGACGGTGATGTGCTTGAAGGTGCACCTGTCAATGCCGGCACCTATACCGCCAGCATTACCTGCATAGGCGCAGACGACAAATCCGTCACTGCCAGTGTGGAGTATACGATTGGAAAGGCCACACTTACGGCGGGCGACTTTACTGTCACTCTACCGGCCAATTTGGTGTATGATGGTGAAGCGAAATACGCAACTGTCTCATCCGATAAGTTCAACAAAGGATACATCCATGTGGAGTACGAGGATGCAAATAGTACTTTGTTGGATCAGGCCACAAAAGCGGGTACCTACAAGGTTCTGGTCACTGCAAAAGGGGATCCGAACTATAATGAGGCCAGCCAACTGAGTGATCCCGCCTGGACATTCACTATCCAAAAAGCTAAGCCCGTCATTCAGTTAACAGCAGCCACTCAGACGTTGGTGAAGAACGGTAAAGAAGTGGACATCTCTAATTGGGCGACTTTTAACAATAATGACAGTGACGCAAAACTGACTTATGCACTGGTCGATGCTCCCACAGGCATCACACTTACTGATAATATGTTGAAGGCTGAAAAAGCAGACGCCACTGTAAGTGAGTTCCAGATCAGAGTAACTGCTGCAGCTACGGATAATTTTGAGGCACCGGAGGAGAAGACTATCACCGTGACTGTGGTGAATAAGAACTATGTAGGCATTAAGTTTGGAAATGTACCGGTATCTAACACCGTGACCTATGGAGACCCTGACTTTAGTCTGACCGCCTCTCTCACCCAGTCTGTACCCGATGGCGATAATGGCAAATGGAGCTGGAAAAGCAGCGATACAAGTGTTTTGGAGATTATCTCCGGTGCAGACACCACAACGCCTACCATAAAGGTGAAGAAAGCGGGTGATTCGGCACTGATAGTGACCTATATCGGCGACACCTACGGAGGTGGTCCCGCCGGAGTGTCCATCACTGTAGCACCGAAGAAAGTTAGCGAGGATATGATCGGCGTCATTGAAACACAGGAATACACCGGCAATGATATTACACCGCAACCTGTTGTGACGGATGGCAATACTATACTGACTTCCGGCGCAGACTTTGACTTCAGCTACGACGAGAATATCAATGCCAGCGAGAATACAGCGACCCTGACCATCACCGGAAAAGGAAACTACACGGGAACCGCAAGCAGGACATTCACGATCAACCCTAAGGACATTAAAGGGGCAGCCATTACATTACAGGCAGACAGTCTGGGCTATACCGGTCTGATGCAGGAGGTGCAGATTACATCCGTAACTCTTAACCAGGTGCCATTAACTGCTAATGATTATGACATTGTAAAGGGCAGCAACAAACGGATTAATGCTGATGATTCCATTACTCTGACCATCGCTGGTAAGGGCAATTATACCGGAACAGCCACCACGACCTGGAAGATTACCAAGGCAGCTCCCAAGCTGGGGAACTTCGATGTGACTCCGGACCTTTCCCAGAAGCAGACCTACGATGGCAAACCGAAAGAGGTGACAGCGAAGACTAAGAACGGTGTGATCGACATGGGTGATGTAACGGTATACTACGAGGGTATCTCCGGTACTACCTATACCAGAAGGGAAACAGCACCCACCAACGCCGGAACCTATAAGGTGATCCTGTCCGTAGTGGAAGTCAAGAACTACACCAAAGCAGAGATTGAGGCAGGTACACTGACCATTGAGAAGGCGGATCTTACAGTAGAAGACGTTACAGAATTCTTCGAGTACACGAAGAAGGGCGAACAGACCATTAACTTAGCGAACCTTGTACCGGGCGCAAGAAGCTATGCACTTGACGCATATGCCAATGACAACGGAATTGTGTCCGGAGATATTACTATAGATGCGACCGGCCTTATGAAGTTTGCGTTGTCCGAACTGACGAAAGACAATATTGACAAAAAGGTGACTGTGCCTGTGACAATTACATCGGAGAACTATAAAGATGTTAGAGTTAATGTGATCATTTACATCTCTCCGGAATACCGGATCATCGATGGCGCAAACAGTTCCTGGACACAGAATACGGACGGTACGGTCGTGATCCGCGGAGATGGCGAATTTTCCAGGTTCCATGCTGTAAAGGTAGATGGAAAAGTGATCGATCCTGCTAATTACGCAGCAAAAGAAGGCTCTACCATTATTACCCTGAAGGCAGAGTATCTTAAGACATTAGCTACAGGCAGCCATACCTTTGCCATCGTCTGGGACAATGGTATCGCAGGTACTAACTTTACGGTCGCAGCGAATACCTCCGGCAATAACAGTGGTAATAACGGTAACAATAATGACAGCAATCATGGCAGCAATAACAGCGGCAATAATGACAGCGGTAATACGGCAGGTACGGCTGCCAATACCGCCGCCGCTTCGGCGCAGGAACTGGACAAGGTTCCGGCGACTGGAGATCCCTTCGGCATCTGGCTGACGCTCTTTGCGATATCCCTGATCGGACTCGCTGGAATGCTGGCAAGAAGAAAGAAGAACTAAGAAAAAATAAGTAATATAGAAGCCCTACCGCAGGGACAAAACTCTGCGGCGGGGCTTTTTTGTGCATTTTGCGGCACACGTTTCTCTATGGGAATATAGCTTATAGTGGTAAAGGTAGAAAGAACAATAAACATGTAGAAAAATGTTAAAAACACAAAAATATTCATGCAATATAATGTAAAATTGACATAAAAAATATTTGATTTTTACACGAATTTGGATTATGCTATAATCAGAAGCTTTATGGAGGACGAAGGATGTATAGAAAGATTATGGACTTCTTAGAAACGTGGAAAGAAAGTGAACATCGCAAACCTCTTATTTTACAAGGGGCAAGACAGGTGGGAAAAACCTATTCCATTTTGGAGTTCGGACGAACCCACTATGAGAATGTGGCATATTTCAATTTTGAAACAGATCCTAAATTGAATGAAACTTTTGAAGAAAACATCAGTCCTGATTATCTAATACCAATTTTGTCTCACATTGTGGGTCAGACCATCGTAAAAGAAAAAACACTGATTATATTTGATGAGGTGCAGCTTTGCGAAAGGGCTCTGACTTCTCTGAAATATTTTTACGAGAGCGCTCCGGACTATCATATCATCGTTGCGGGCAGCCTGCTGGGGGTGGCTGTCAACAGGGAAAAGTTCTCGTTCCCTGTGGGCAAGGTGGATATGAAAACCCTGTATCCCATGGATATGGAGGAATTTATGATCGCTATGGGTGAGGGAGATCTTGTGCAGCAGATCAAAAGGTGCTTTGCAACAGATCAGCCGATGCCGGCGGCACTCCACGATGCGGCTATGCAGCTTTACCGGCAGTATCTTGTAGCAGGCGGGATGCCGGAGTGTGTGATGCAGTTTGCCCAGACAAGGGACTATATCCTGATCCGCCATATACAGGATACCATTCTTGCAAGTTATCTCAACGACATGAGTAAGTACAATAATCTGAATGAAATCAAGAAGACCAGGCTTGCCTATGACAATATTACCGTTCAGCTTTCGAAGAAAAATACCCGTTTTCAGTATAAGCTGATGAAAAAAGGAGGGCGGGCGTCTGAATTTGAGAATGCCATAGAATGGCTCTGTCTGTCCGGAATCGTATCACGGGTCTATAAGGTAGAGCAGATCAAAAAGCCTTTGGAAAATTATCGTGATATCGACGCTTTCAAGATATATGTTTCGGATTTGGGGCTGCTTTGTGCCAAGAAGGATCTGGCTGCCAATGATATTCTGTATATGGTTGAGGAATTGAACGATTTTAAGGGCGGTATGACGGAGAATTATGTCAATGTACAGCTCTCCATCAATGGTTACAATACTTACTATTGGGAGTCTGAGCGTGGTGCGGAGATAGATTTTGTTATTCAACGTGACGGGCAGTTGATCCCGATTGAAGTGAAATCTGCCGACAATACCAGAGCAAAAAGTTTAAAGGTCTACATGGATACCTATAAGCCTGCATATGCCATCAAACTTTCTGCAAAAAACTTCGCATTTGAAGACAACAAAAAGATAGTGCCGCTCTATGCAGCGTTTTGCATCTGAATACGTCAGGTGAAGAATCATAGGCTGTCCGTAACAGCAAGGTTTTTTGAAACTTTCACACATTACAGCGATAGCAAACTAATCTGTTGACGATAAGCCATTTCTTGTATATAATAAATCGTATCACTGTATACAATTAAGAAAATGTACAAGAAGAAAAATTTGAGGAGGCTATTATGACAGGAAATACGCTGGGCTGGGTAATTGTGGCATTCGTGCTGTATTTACTCATGATGATCGCTATCGGAGCGCTCTACGCAAAGGGAAACAACAATTCCGAAGATTACTTTTTAGGAGGCAGAAAGCTGAACGGCTTCGTCGCTGCACTGTCCGCGCAGGCATCGGACATGAGCGGATGGCTGTTAATGGGACTGCCGGGAGCTATTTACTTAACCGGTGTCGGAGGTGACGGCTGGATCGCCATCGGACTGTTTATCGGCACGACGTTAAACTGGCTGTTAATCGCCACGAAGCTGCGCAGATATACGATCCGCGCCAACAACTCTGTGACACTGCCTACTTATTTTGAGAACCGCTTCCATGATGAGAAGAAGGTATTGATGACGGTTTCTTCTATTACTATTGTAGTATTTTTCCTGGTATATTGCGCGTCCGCACTTTCTGCCGGAGGTCAGCTGTTTGAGTCCGTGTTCGGTATTGATTATCATGTGGCACTGACCATCGGTGCGCTGGTAGTTTTGGTCTATACCTTCCTCGGCGGATTTACCGCGGTATGTGTGACAGACTTTATCCAGGGTATGCTGATGCTGGTCGGTATTCTGGCAGTACCGCTGTTCGCTTATCACTTTCTGACAACCGGCGGCACTACATTGTCAGCCGGTCTGGAAGCCAGCGGTGCTGACAGTGCCAACTTCCTGAACCTGATGAAGAACGGTGACGGCAGTAATAATATCATCAGCGTGATCTCCGGTCTCGGCTGGGGACTGGGATATTTCGGAATGCCCCACATCCTGGTGAGATTTATGGCGGTCAGGGATGAGAAGGAAATGACCAAGTCCAAGGCTACAGCCATCAGCTGGGTAGCATTATCCCTGGGATTTGCAGTATTTATCGGTATCCTGGGCAGAGCTTATCTGCCGGAGCTGGTGAATGGCAATAATGAGAAGGTATTTATTGAGATGATCAAGAAAGTATTTACCGTGGAGATGCGTGCTCCGTTCATTGCAGGATTGTTCCTCTGCGGTATCCTGGCAGCGATCATGTCCACCGCGGATTCCCAGCTGTTGGTCAGCGCCTCCAGCGTAGCGGAAGATATCTTCAAGGGACTGCTCAAGAAGGATGCGGATGACAAGACGGTTATGAATGTGAGCCGTGTCACAGTACTGGTAGTAGCTGTGCTGGCTTACATCATCGCATGGAATCCGAACAACACCGTCATGGGACTGGTATCCAACGCGTGGGCAGGTTTAGGTGCCGCCTTCGGACCGTTGGTAGTGATGTCCTTATATTGGAAGAGAACCAACTTCCCCGGAGCGGTAGCCGGAATTGTCACCGGAGCACTTGCCGTTATCATCTGGGATTATATTCCTCTCGTGGGCGGACAGACCCTGGGCAAAGCTACCGGATTGTATTCCCTGGTAGTAGGCTTCGGGCTGGGACTTATCGCTATCATCGCAGTCAGCCTCGCTACCAAGGCTCCTTCCGAAGAAATGCTGCAGGAGTTCGAGGATGTGAAGGCAAACAGACTGTAATCGATCATTGACCAAGTAAATATTGACAGACAAAAATACTGATGGACAGTGAAGATATCTGCCTGTCAGTATTTTTATGTATTTGTGCTGACGAGGGTATGGAATTCAGAAACAAGCTATCTGTACCCAGCAGAACTTGTTGGCGAGGGTATAGAAGTCAGAAACAAGCTATCTGTACCCAGCAGAACTTCACGGACGCGGGTATGTGAGACAAAATCAGGTCGATTATACCCTCCACCTTTGTACATCGGGGCACAGATAAGGATTTTGCCGTAATAAGCCCCGTCGATACCGGGATATCGGGGCGCAGATAAGAATTTTGCCGTAATAAGCCCCGGCGATATCAGAACAGCGGGGCGCAGAAAGAGATTTTATTAAGAT